>JACKQG010007865.1_pt1 | contig 10577 bp, 7 predicted proteins | sample 8237621 | NCBI WGS metagenome assembly JACKQG01 (sample SAMN15677084, study PRJNA649215) | marine metagenome | biome: marine; feature: Black Sea; material: saline water; isolation source: suspended particulate matter (SPM) from the Black Sea western gyre | collected 2013-06-09/2013-06-10 | depth...
TACCACGATAGGTAAAAACTGCATTATATTCCCCGGGTCACGTATTACAGACAGCACACTTGGAAACGGGGTTATTGTAAAAGACAATACCTTAATAGAAGAAAGCAGTATCGGAAATGAAGCATCTATCGGGCCCTGTGCGCATATCAGGCCGGCCAGCATGATAGGAAACAAGGCAAAGATCGGCAATTTTGTTGAAACCAAGAAATGCGTCATCGGAGAAGGTTCAAAGGCCTCCCATCTCACTTATCTAGGAGATGCGGTCATAGGCCGTGATGTAAATATCGGCGCGGGTACGATCACCTGCAACTATGACGGCACAAACAAGTTTCTGACTACGATAGAAGATGGAGTATTTATCGGAAGCGATTCCCAGCTGGTCGCCCCTGTTAAGATCGGGAAAGGATCATATGTCGGGGCAGGCTCCACGGTCACCGAGGATATTCCTGCCGGATCCCTGGCCCTGAGCAGATCAAAGCAGACAAATATTGAGGGTTGGGCAGATAAAAAGAAGAAAAAACTAAAGTCCGTCTCTAAAAAGTCGATAACTAAACAAAACCTGAAATAACCTTTTCGAGGGAATTTAATATTATGTGCGGTATAGTTGGCTACATCGGTCCCAAAAATGTCATCCCAATTCTTATAAACGGCCTGAAAAAACTGGAGTATCGCGGCTATGACTCCGCGGGCATATGTTTTTTAAATGACGGCCAGATAGGCATCAGGCGCTGCGCAGGGAAGATTAAGGCCCTGGAGACCTCAATAAAAAAAGACCGCCTGAAGAGCCTTATCGGTATTGGCCATACCCGCTGGGCCACACACGGCAAGCCAACTGAGGAAAACGCACACCCCCACCGTGCCGGCGGTATTGTAGTCGTACATAACGGCATAATCGAAAACTATATCGAGCTGAAAGAAGCGCTTAAGAAAAAAGGTCACAAATTTACCTCTGAAACAGACACAGAGGTCATTTGCCACCTTATATATAGTTATACAAAAAAAGGCGACAACCTTGAGCTCGCAACAAAAAAGGCCCTGAAGCATGTGGATGGGGCCTATGCCATAGGTGTTATCAGCGAGGCAGAGCCGGATAAAATTATCGCGGTCAAAAACGACAGCCCGCTTTGCATAGGAATCGGCAAGGGTGAATATTTCATCGCTTCAGACATACCCGCATTTCTTAAATATACCAGGGATGCAATCATTTTAGAAAATGGTGACATGGCTACTCTCACCCGTGAAGGCTGCTCTATAACCAATATTATCAGCAACAAACCAGTGAGAATCAAACCCACAACGATAACCTGGTCCCCGGCAATGGCAGAAAAAGGCGGATATAAACACTTTATGCTCAAAGAGATATACGAGCAGCCAAGGGCTGTAGCTGATACGATAAGAGGCAGATTTTCTGTAGAAAAAGCAGACGTAAACCTCAAGGAGTTTTCGCTGGACAAGGCCGCACTAAAAGGCCTTAATAAGATATTCCTGGTAGCCTGCGGTACATCCTGGCATGCCGCCCTTGTGGGCAAGTACATGATAGAAGATATGGCCAGGATACCGTGCGAAGTAGATATCGCCTCTGAATTCCGTTACAGGCGTCCGCTGGTGCCAAAGGGCAGCCTTATGATCGTTATCACCCAGTCAGGAGAGACAGCTGATACGCTGGCGGCCCAGAAAGAGGCAAAAAGACTTGGGGCCAAGACCCTTACAATATGCAATGTAGTCGGAAGCACCTCCTCAAGAGATGCTGACAGTATATTTTATACCCACTCGGGACCCGAAATAGGTGTCGCGTCAACTAAGGCATTCACTACGCAGCTTTCAGCACTCTATATTTTTTCCATCGCCGTTGCCAGAGCCAGAGGCGGGATGAAACCCGCAAAGGCCAGAGAACTCTTTGAAGACCTTCTTCAGCTGCCGGAAAAAATAGAGAGCGCCCTTCATTGCGACAAAGAAATACAGAAGATAGCACGAAAGTTTCATAAGGTAAATGATTTTCTATATTTGGGCAGAGGCATAAACTATCCCATCGCACTGGAAGGCGCCCTTAAATTAAAGGAAATTTCATATATCCATGCCGAAGGTTATCCCGCCGGAGAGATGAAACACGGTCCCATCGCACTTATAGACAGCAATATGCCCGTCGTAGCCCTTGCCCATGATGACCATGTGCTTGAAAAAATTCTCTCCAACATGGAAGAGGTAAAGAGCAGAGGCGGCAAGGTTATAGCGATTGCAACTGAAGGGAACACTAAAATTAAGGCCAGGGCACCTCACATAGTTTACCTTCCTAAAACAAACTATTATCTGACACCGATTATATTTTCCATCCCCCTGCACCTGCTTGCTTACCATATTTCGGTACTACGTAAATGCAATGTAGATCAGCCCAGAAATCTGGCCAAAAGCGTTACCGTAGAGTAGCTGTTCGTTATAAGTTATTTCAATTACCTCATAAATGGGTAGAAGCTGCGCCCAAAATCTGCTATAATAAAAGCTTACAGTGATGCACCTTTTCTTCAAAATACATTTCACTGCATAACACTGAACTGCAGCCCAAGGAGATATATGACCAAGCAATCATTATTAAGCGGACTCAATTCCCAGCAGAAAGATGCCGTCTTGCATACGACAGGACCTCTTCTCGTTCTAGCAGGAGCAGGAAGCGGAAAGACGAGGGTTCTCGCGCACAGATTTGCTAATCTATCTGAACTGCAAAAAGTACAACCTGCTTCCATATTGACTATGGCCTTTACAAATAAGGCTGCCAAAGAGATGAAAGAACAGATTGAAAACTTGACCGGCAAGAGCACAAAGGGACTCTGGATCGGAACATTTCCTTCTTTATCAACTCGTATCCTCAGAAAAGAAATTAACAAACTGGGATACAGTAATGACTTCTGCATATACGACGAAGAAGACTCCGGGCATCTGGTAAGGTCCATGCTGAAGGAACTGAAGATACATGAGGCCCTTTACAAGGGAATACTCTCAAAGATTTCAACACTGAAGGCTTCGCTTATAACGCCTGAAGAACTTCTTGCAAACGAGGACAGTTACGGTTTTGATGAAAAATTTGCAAAAGTTTATGTTAGATACAGCGATGCCCTCAAACAAAACAATGCGCTTGATTTCGATGACCTTACAAGGCTTACAGTAAAGCTGTATGAGGACCACCCAAAGATTCTAAGTAAATACCAGAAAGAATTCGAGCATATATTGGTAGATGAGTTTCAGGACACTAATCCGTCACAGTATCGACTGGCCCAGTTACTGGCCTCAAAGCATAATAATATCTGCGTAGCCGGTGATGACGACCAGAGCATATACAAGTTTAAAGGTTCCGAGATACGTAATATTCATAATTTCAAGAATGACTTTCAGAAGGCGACAGTCATCCACCTGGAGCAAAACTACAGATCAACCCAGCATATACTCAATGTTGCAACCGGGGTCATCAACGTAAGCAAAGACAGGATTCCCAAAAAGCTCTGGTCAGACAGGATCAAGGGCGATAAGGTCTGCTACTGTTCAACACTAAATGAAAAAGAAGAGGCCCGTTTCATTTCCCAGTCGATCAAGGAACTGTACCAGAAAGGTAAATATACCTTCAAAGATATTGCCATACTTTACAGAGTCCCCCAGCAGTCAAGGGTGATTGAGGAATCTCTTAAGGAAAACGGGCAGCCTTACCACATGTTTGGCGGGATCAGTTTTTATAAGAGAAAAGAGATTAAGGACATAATTTCCTATATGAAGGTAGTAGCAAATCCGGATGATACTATAAGCCTCAAACGGATCATCAATTGCCCCCCAAGGCAAATCGGTGCGGCCACAATGACTAAGATTGAAAACGAGGCAAAAAAGAAGGAAACCTCATTATTCAATGCAATGAAAAGCATAATGAAAAATAACGGTTTTTCAGCCTCAATCAAAGATAAAATGGGTAAATTCATAACCCTCATGAATGGACTCATAAAATCCAGAAAAATGGATGCGGGTGAATTGATAAAAGCAATCTATGATAAAACCGGATACCTGGAGTATGCGGGGGAAGACAAGAACGATAATCTTATGGAACTCATAAATGCTGCTGAGGGCCAGGATCTTCGGAGTTTTCTGGATAGATCATCATTATACAGGGGACTTGACACTCAGCAAGCCGAATCCTCCATAACAATGATGACACTGCATAGCGCCAAGGGACTTGAGTTTCCGGTAGTATTCATAGCTGGTATTGAGGACGGCCTTATGCCGCACTTTCATGCCATAAAGGACAAGGCAGAGCTGGATGAGGAAAGACGCCTCTTCTATGTTGGCATCACTAGGGCTCAGGATATGCTAATGCTGTCCGGTGCAAAGAGAAGGCAGTTATACGCCTCCGTACAAGACCAGCAGCCATCACGTTTTCTGGCTGATATCCCGACAGAAAGCTATAAAGTTGTTGAGAAAAGACCAAGGGCAGACGCAATCTCGGCCCCCAGGATAAAAGTACCGGCAAGTGCAATGGGATCAGCAACTTATGCCACAGGTGTCAGGGTAAAACACCCGAAATGGGGCATCGGCGTTGTAAGAGACACCTATGGTGAGACTGATGATGTAAAGGTCATGGTAAACTTTCCAGTTGTAGGGATTAAGAAACTCTCGCTGAAATATGCAAATCTGGAAAAAATCTAGTGAATATTGACCACCTGGCATTACTGGCGCGTCTGGAGCTTACAGATTCTGAAAAGATCCTGTTTTCCAGCCAGGTCGAAAATGTTATTACTTACATTGACAAGCTTAATGAACTTGATACCGGCAGTATTGAGCCAACTGCCCACATACTGCCGGTTTCTAATGTATTCAGGGAAGATGAACTCAAGCCGTCTTTACCAAGAGAAATAGCCCTGCAAAATGCTCCCGAAGAGCAGGACGGGCTCTATTGCGTTCCAAAGATTATTGAATAATATCATCTAGTTACCTTCCATTAACAGGTATTTTATTATATAAAAGGTTCGCATACAATGATATCACTTGATCATTGCGTGAAGAACCTGTTAATGTTGAATCAAGAATAAACTCAAAGGAGTGTAAAATGCTCAGATGCATGTTAAGGGCCAAGATACATATGGCCACTGTAACAGATTCAAATATCTCATATGAAGGAAGTATCACAATTGATCAGGCATTGCTTGATGCCACTGGAATCCTGCCCTATGAGCAGGTACGCATCAGCAACCTCAATAACGGTGAGCGCTTTGAAACTTATGTCATCCCGGGGTAAGAGACTCCGGACAGATCTGCCTGAATGGCGCAACCGCCAGAAAGGGCTTGACAGGTGATGTCATTATTATATTTTCCTATGCCTATTACAATGAGGCGGAAATCGCTAATTTCGCACCGATCACCTTTCAGGTGGACTCAAATAATAAGATACTGAAACGCCTTAACCAGCCGCTTTAGAGCTTACACCGACTTGTCATTATTCATGCCGTTTCACATATCCATAATGAGAGTTTTTATTACCATGGGGGAGCGCAGATCCTTAAGCCAGTATTGAACTCAGCCCCCAGGATTAATCTGCTTATTTGATTAATAAAGCTCTCAAGCGTTATATTATCCGTACTGTTTACGCATAATACCTGCATAAATACAGAAACTATTACTGAGGTAACCATGTCTATTTCCGATAAATTATCGAACGATCTGAAAAATGCTATGAAGTCCGGCGATAAGGAAAAATTATCGATACTCCGGATGATAATCTCTGCTCTGAAAAATATTGAGATTGAGAGCAGGGAGAAAGCATCGGATGACGATACACTTAAGATTCTTCGCTCCTTCCAAAAACGCGCAAAAGACTCAATTAATCAATTTTCTACGGCTGGCAGGACTGATCTGGCGGATAAAGAGAAGGCTGAACTGGCAATCATAACAGGCTACCTGCCTTCACAGCTCTCAGAAGACGATATCATAAATGCAGTGAGGGAAGCAGCCGACGCACTTGGAGCAACAGGACCGGCAGATATGGGTAAGGTCATGAGAGAAGCCATGACAAGACTGAAGGGACAGGCGGACGGTAAACTCGTAAATACTATTGTAAAACAGATACTGGAGGCAAGGTGAAGCTCAAAAAATTATATGAAACCGTTGTTGACCTGGGCATAAAAGCAGACCCCCGGGGTGAAAAGTCAGTATTAAAGACGCTAGAAAAAAAGAAAAAAGCATTTAAAGATATAAAAAAGGAGGACCTGCCATTTTTTGACCAGGAGAGCCTGACCAATCCATATGCAGATACCAGGATTCTTCATGGAACCGGCAATGAAGAGATCAAAAGCATCCTCATGGGTATAGACATGGAGGTAGGAGAAATACTGCTTGCAGACCGTCTAACTGAAAAGGGTGAAAAAATTGACCTGGTCATCTCGCACCACCCGGAGGGTAAGGCCTTTGCCAGCTTTCAGGACGTAATGTATATGCAGGCCGAGATACATAATAAATTCGGCGTGCCAATCAATATTGCAGAAAGCCTTATAGATGCCAGAATGAAAGAAGTCGAAAGAAGGGTAATGCCCGCAAACCACACCAGGGCAAGCGATGCGGCAAGACTTCTCAATATCCCCTTTATGTGCATGCACACTCCAACTGATAATATGGTAACAACTTATCTTCAGACACTTATAGATAAGAAAAAGCCGGAAACAGTCGGTGAAATCATAGAGTTGCTTAAGGGAATTCCAGAATACCGGGAAGCTGCTATGATCAATGCGGGGCCCAAGATATTTCTCGGAGCAAAAGAACGCAGCAGCGGCAAGGTATTTGTAGATATGACCGGCGGCACTTCAGGCGCTGTAGATATATACAAAAATATGGCGAATGCCGGAATAGGTACGATCATCGGTATGCATATGGGTGATGATCACCGTAAAGTAGCCGAGAAAAATCATATCAATGTGATCATTGCCGGTCATATAGCAAGTGATAATCTCGGGATCAACCTGATGTTTGATGAATTGATGAAAAAGAACAAGCTCAAGGTACTGGAGTGCTCCGGTTTTTTCAGACATTCCAGAATCGATAAATCAGGAAAGTAAATTCTCCTGAACTCATTACTAACTGCATAACTGCCGGACCGTTCAAGATGAGAGGTCCGGCAGATTTTTCACCCGGCAAATAGATATGCCTTCCTACGACAGCACACTGCAAGAGATAAAAGACAGACTGGACATAGTAGATGTCGTGTCTGACTATGTACAGCTGAAAAAGTCCGGTCAAAACTGGAAAGGGCACTGTCCCTTTCATACTGAAAAGACTCCCTCTTTCATGGTAAGCCCGGCCAAGCAGATATTTCACTGCTTCGGCTGCAACAGCGGTGGTGACATCTTCACTTTTATACTGAAATATGAAAATATAACCTTCCCTGAGACACTGAAAATACTTGCAAAAAAAGCCGGGGTAGAGCTTAAAGCCTCCCCGCAGGCATCACGCACCGCTGGCGAAAAAGACAGTCTGCTGACCATCAATCGGGATGCCATGCATTTTTTTTCTCAGTGTCTGAGTAAAAATACAGAGGCACAAAGCTACCTGAACAATCGAGGTATCACCCAGGATACTCAAAAGCAGTTTTCTCTTGGATATGCCATGAAATCATGGAACGCCCTTATGAATTACCTTCGTCAGAAAGGCCACCACCCTGCACTTATGCAGAAGGCTGGACTTGTGACTCAGGGACAGAAAGGCACATATGATACCTTTCGAGACAGAATCATGTTTCCAATATTTGATCTGAAAGGTGATGTAATTGCCTTCGGAGGCCGCTCCACTGACGGCTCCGAACCTAAATACATAAACTCTCCCGAGACCCCGGTCTTTCATAAGAGCAGAGTCCTGTACGGACTGAATTTCGCAAGGGAGTCTACCTCAAAGAGCGGATTTCTTATGTTTATGGAGGGCTATCTTGATGTCATTTCAGCTCATCAGCACGGCTTTCCAAATGCAGTAGCACCGCTAGGCACTGCTGTCACCCCTGATCACGGTAAACTCGCAAAGCGCTTTACCGAAGATGCAGTACTGGTCTTTGACAGTGATACAGCCGGGATAAATGCTGCGAAGAAGACTGCGGGTATATTGCTGGAATGCTCGATAAATGTAAAAATTCTTACCATGCCTGAAAACGATGATCCTGACAGTTTTCTCAGGCAAAAGGGAGAGGCCGCTTTTCAGCAACTACTTGCCCATCCCCTGGACATTGTCGAGTTTTTTATGCGACAGAAAGGAGATCGGAGAAAACTCGCAAGAGAGACACTTGAGACTATTGCAAAGGTGCCGGACAAGGTACTGCTCGGAGAATATGTCAGGACCCTGGCGGAAGAGATGCATATTAATGAATCCTTCGTCAGAGAAGAGTTGAAAAAAATCAGAAACCGCCCGGAGAAACCACGAGATCAGCAGCAGGAATCCTGGCGCAGAGAGCCTGTCCAGAGGCCGGTCAATGAGGTATTCATGATTCGACTGATGCTGCAAATGCCTGAAAGGGCATTAGAAGTCAGCGGACAGTTATCAGAAGAGGACTTCACTGACCCGGTAATCACAGCAGTATTTTCAAAGATCAAAAGTGGTATCCGCAAACTGGATGAACTCCTTGAAGGCCTGCAGAGCGAGGCGAGGGAATTTCTCACCGCTATCTCCTTTGAGGATGGAGTACCTGCCTCAGAAAAAGCTCTGGATGACTGCATTAAAAGGATCATTGAGAACCGGCTTAAACTGATGGAACAGCAGATGCAAATAAAATTAAAGACTGCTGAAAAAAATGGGGATACAGAATTACTTAAACAGCTGCAGGCCGAATATCATGCACTACTTAAACAAAGGAGATGATCTTTTTTTGCATTGCTTCTCATGAAGGGATAAACTATATCATATGAAAGATCCATTCATGCCTAAGGTTTTTTCAACTGAGACTGGCAAGCTTCACATGCCATGCCCGTACAGCGAGAGGACGGGTGTATGCACCCATGTCGTCATAAAAGACGGCTATTGTTACCGATCTGAAAACTGCATGGTCATATGGTGTAAATTCAACAAAATACAGCAGGATCTGGACTCTTTTCTATCCTTAGTATGGTAAGCCCGGCCTAGAATCCTTTCATTTCCGCATAATTTACTGAAATGCCCTGAGAGCCTCTAACACCTTTACAGTAACCTGCGCCGGCTCGACCCTCTCAGTCTGCATCGTGCTGCGCTGTTTAAATTCCACGACTCCTTCTTTCAAACCTTTTTTTCCAATAACTACCTGAAACGGGATACCTATAAGATCCGCATCCTTAAACTTGACCCCTGCGCGTTCATCACGATCATCAAGAAGCACCTCTACCCTATGGCCTTTAAGCTCATTATATATCGAACCGGCCATATTAACTACATCATCATCAAGCGCAAGAGGGATTATATGCACGTGAAACGGTGCTATGCTTAGGGGCCATATCATGCCGCTGTCATCATGGTTCTGCTCTATCGCCGCTGCGGCTATACGCGCAGGACCTATGCCGTAACTACCCATGATCATCGGCATTTCCTTTCCATGCTCATCAAGATAAACCGCCTTCAGAGATTCAGAATATTTTGTTCCAAGCTTAAATATATTTCCAATTTCTATCACATTTTTTTCATCAAGCGGTTCCCCGCACTTCGGACATCCATCGTTTTTGACCGCAGTATGAATATCGTGCCACTCAGCCTCAAAGTGCTCCCCTGGCCTTATGCCTTTTATATGAAATCCAGCCTTATTGGCACCGGCAATATATACACCCTGCTTTAAGGATGTATCTGCAACCCTTCGCATCTCATGCCCTTGAGGTCCTATAAAGCCTGCCTCTACACCAAGGATATCCTTAACCTCATCCTTTTGCGCAGCCCTGAACTCTCCCACAATGCATCGGAGTTTGCCTTCATGCAAATCCTGATCCCCCCTGACCAATGCCAGAAAAGGTCCATCTGAGCCGATCAGAAGCAGGCTCTTAATAAAACAGGTCCTATCTTCTTTGAGAAATCCAGATACCTCCGTCACTGTTCTCTTCTCCGGAGTAGCAACCTCTTGCAGTGAGGTAACAGATGCCAGCCCCTCTGCTTCCTGTGGTATCGGAACGGATCCGGCAAGTTCGATATTGGCGGAATAACCGCACTTTTCACATAGCACCACGGTGTCCTCACCTGCCGGACTGGGAGCCATAAATTCATGAGCAGTCGCCCCGCCCATCATTCCAGGGTCACTCTCGACCTGGTAAAACTCAAGCCCGCACCTTTGATAAATACGATTATAGGCACTTGCATGATTCTGGTAATTTACTTCCAGCCCTTCCTCATCACGATCGAAACTATAGCTGTCCTTCATGATAAACTCGCGAGTCCTGAGAATGCCGCTTTTTGGCCTGGCCTCATCCCTGAACTTTGTCTGCATCTGATACCAGACCTGAGGCAGATCCCGATATGAGCGAAGTTCCATTGAGGCAAGCCAGGTAATGATCTCCTCATGGGTCATACCAAGGCACATATCACGACCACCGCGATCCTTCAGGCGAAACATCTCATCCCCGATG
>JACKQG010005303.1_pt2 | contig 10576 bp, 11 predicted proteins | sample 8237621 | NCBI WGS metagenome assembly JACKQG01 (sample SAMN15677084, study PRJNA649215) | marine metagenome | biome: marine; feature: Black Sea; material: saline water; isolation source: suspended particulate matter (SPM) from the Black Sea western gyre | collected 2013-06-09/2013-06-10 | depth...
TAGTCAAAGAAGCTTTACGATTACTACAAACAATTTAAACAAGGAAGTATATTGAAATTAACTATTTTATTTGGCGGTGCGAGTTTTGAACACGAGATTAGCATTGTAAGTGCTATTACTCTCAAGGAGAAACTTAGCAGTTTTGATTTAAGTTTTATCTTTTGTGATCAAGATCACTCATTTTACTTAATACCAGCTCAAAAAATGAAAGCTATCACTTTCTCAAAAGCTGAGCATAAAAAAATGCCTAAACTTAGTTTAGTAAATGGTGCATTTTTAGAAAAGAAAATGTTTTCTACTATAGAACATAAAAATACTGTTTTAAATCTTATTCATGGTGCTGATGGTGAAGATGGAACAGTCGCTGCACTCTTAGACTTCTTTTCTATCAGATATATTGGACCACGTGTCAATGCAAGTGTTTTTTCGTATGATAAACGATACACAAAATGGCTTTGTGAAGCAAAAGGTATGAAAAGTGTTGCGTATGAAATGCTGAGTTTACATGAGCACAAAAATATTACTCTTGAGTATCCTGTGATTGTTAAACCTGCAAGTTTAGGTAGCTCTATCGGTGTAAGTATAGTCAAAGATGAAAGTGAGTTAGATTATGCTTTAGATGTAGCTTATGAATATGACAAGTCTATTTTAATAGAGCCTTTTATAAAAGGGGTAAAAGAATACAACCTTGCTGGATACATGGCAAATGGAAAAATGGTGTATTCAATTGTCGAAGAACCACAAAAAGAAGAATTCTTAGATTTTGAGAAAAAATATATGGATTTTTCACGAAGTGAACAGGTTTTAAAAGCTGATATAAGTGCTGAACTTGAATCAAAACTAAGAGCAAGTTTTGATAAAGTGTATAAAAATATGTTTGAAGGTGCATTAATTCGATGTGATTTTTTTGTGGTGAAGGGTGAAGTCCTTTTAAATGAAATAAACCCAATACCCGGTTCTATGGCAAATTATCTTTTTGAAGATTTTGCAGGTGGATTGGAAGCGCTTGCTTCATCGCTTCCTCATAATAAACGTGCTTCAGTGAATTATGATTATATTCACTCTATTTCATCAGCAAAAGGTAAATAATGGCTATAAAATCACTACAGTATAAACAAAGCACTTTTGGAATAAGTTATGAGATTGTTAATCCAGATGCAAAAGTGGATTTAATCATTCTTCATGGTTGGGGATCAAATAAAAATCTCATGAAACAATCATTTTCTCCATATATGAAAGGATTTCGTCATATTTATATAGATCTACCTGGATTTGGAAAAAGCACTTGTTGTAAGGCTCTCACTACCGCTGATATTACAAGAATTGTAGAGATGTTTATGGTACTTATAAATGCTTCTAAGGATGTAATTGTTGGACATTCATTTGGTGGTAAAGTAGCACTTTTACTTGAACCAAAAGTTTTAGTTCTGTTGAGCAGTGCCGGAATATATATCAACAAACCTTTAAAAATTAAACTCAAGATTGCAATCTTCAAGACACTTAAAATATTTGGCTTGGCTAAATTACGTTCTTTTTTTGTTGCACAGGATGCTAAAACCCTTAGTGAGCCTATGTATCAAACATTTAAAAATGTTGTAGATGAAGATTTTTCTGAGAAATTCAAGGCATATAATGCAAAAGCACTGATATGTTGGGGCAAAGAAGATACGGCTACACCTTTGTTTGCAGGGAGACAAATGCACTCACTTATAAAAGATTCTCATTTTGAAGTGTATGATGGAGATCATTATTTCTTTTTAAAAAATGCACAAGATATATCAGAAAAAATTGAAAACACTTTTTTAAGTACTTTAGGTGATGAGTAGTGCAAGAATATGAACTTTTAATAGCATTTGTTACTAATGTGCTTTTTGTAACCCTGCTTGGTTGGTATCTCATTACAAACCTTCAGTGGTATGATTATAAAATATCACGTGTGATTTTAAAACATCATAAACCTTTTTGGCATGTTTTTTACTTTCTAATTCCTTTTGTCGCGTACCACACCACAGGTCATTTTTTTGTAATATTTTTTTATTTTGCTGTGATCCCATCTATGCTTCTTTGGTATAAAAGACTAGATAAAAAACTCGTACTCACTTGGCGTGTAAAAAGATTTTTAATCTTACTTATCTCTTTAACTCTATTTCAAGATGTTCTTTGCACCTTAAAGGATGCATGTGAGACATATGGTGTTTTTATGCCTTTGGCACTTGCTTATATCGGCAGTGTGATGATGGAAAAGTTTCTTTTTTTAACATACAAAAAAGAGGCAAGAAAAAAGCTCTCAGATATGAAAGATTTACAAATTATAGCTATTACAGGTAGCTATGGAAAAACAAGTATCAAAAACTTTGTAGCACAGATTTTGAGTAAGAAATTCAAAGTCTATGCAACGCCAAGAAGTGTTAACACTCTTGGTGGGATTATGGGTGATGTCAATAATGCCTTACCAGAAGATACAGAGATTTATGTTTGTGAAGCAGGGGCGAGAGAAAGAGGGGATATTTATGATATCACCACATTTGTTGAGCCTCAGACTGTAGTTGTCGGTAAAGTCGGCGCGGCGCATATTGAATACTTCAAATCTTTAAAAAACATTATTGCGACAAAATTGGAGATAATGCAGTCTCCGCGACTTGAACGTGCTTTTATTCATACTTCAGTGACTGATGAACCTCATGATAAAGTCACGTTTTTTGGAGATGATGTTTTAAATGTTAATGCAACACTTGATGGAATAGACTTTGATTTAGATATAAATGGTGAAGTATTAAAGTTTCATACAGATATTTTAGGCGAGTTTCAAACTATGAACATTGCTGTTGCTGTAAAAATTGCTAAACATTTTGGTATGAGTAACGAAGAGATAGTTAAAGCAGTTTCAGAGCTTGAACCGGTCGAACATAGACTTCAAATGATAAAAGCCGGCGGAAAAATCATACTTGATGACGGTTACAATGGCAACATAGACGGAATGCTTGAAGGGATTCGCTTGTGTTCTTTGCATGAGGGAAGAAAAGTCATTGTCACTCCGGGTTTAGTGGAAAGCACAGATGAATTAAACTTAAAACTTATAAATGCAATCAACGAAGTCTTTGACATAGTGATTGTGACGGGCGCACTGAATGCTCCGCTGTTTGAAAAAAATTTAAAAGTGCACAATAAAATTATGCTCGCAAACAAAGCTGTTCTCACAGAAGTTTTAGGAAGTCAGACCAAGGCCGGAGACATCATACTTTTTGCAAATGATGCTCCGAATTTTATTTAATATCGATGTATAATCAAGGATGAATATATGAATATAAAATTCATACAGAAGTTTGATAAATTCATACAAAAAACGACAAATAAACAACTTAATACTTTTGATGAAATAAGCGAAATAATCATTAAGCTTATTACAATGAAAGAAAATGCAAATCATAATAATTTGATGCAAAGAATATCACTAACTATAAACTTCGCCGCAACTCAAGATATTCAAAGTTTTTTAACTGATTACTTTGAGTTTCATAATTCACTTATAGAAGAATTTGAGTCTATTGACGGTATTGAAGATGATGCTGTCTTTCATAAAAAGTTAATGATGTTTACAAAAAATCTCTTTTCAATCATTAAAAAAGAAGATTTTCAAAATAAGGTTGAAGAGTTCACTCAAAGAGTGGTGGATGTTGTTTTAGATGAGTATTCTATTCTTGATGTTGTGGATGGCGAGCATACTCTTAAAACCTTGACTAAAGTGTTTTCTAGTAAAGATATTGCATTGCTCTTTATTGGGGTAATTGAGTTTTTAAGGACATTGAAAAAAGACAATTTAGAGTATGAGCAAACACTAGAAATTGCCTCATCCATTTTTGTGTTTTGTATGGCTATGAATACTGTGAGAAAAGTGAATACTCAAAACTCTTTACAAAACAATAGCAGCGTGCAAAAGCCTGCAAATTCTATAGCTTACAATGTGGGAAGAAATGACCCCTGTCCATGTGGCAGCGGTAGAAAATATAAAAAATGCTGTTTAAGTGAAAATACGCCAAAACCTCTAAGTATGATAAAGTTTGAAGAACCTGAAGATATTATGGGGGCACTCAGCAAAGATGAATTACATAAGTTTTATGCAATTTGGTCAAGATTTTTAAACTTTGTTAGTAAGGTTTATGCGGGTGTGTCTGGTGGAAAACCTATAAAAATCTATGATAAAAGTTCAAAAGGGGAATACTTTTTAAGTGATGCTGCTCTGAATGATTCTTACTATTTAATAATAAGAAGTTTTTTAGCTGAATATTTTTTTACATTAATAGAACATTTCATAGACGACAATCGTGTAAGTCTGAAAAATATAAATATTTTGTATGAAGTTAGAGATACATATAAAAATATTGATGTTTTCTCTTTTGAGATGTTTGGCAGTGGAAATGCAATTTTTTACAACCCTGAAGATAAAAGCTGTTTTTATGTACATAAAACATTTTTTGATTACTCAAAGGTTTTTCCTAAAGCTACTTTATTAGAAACCATGTTTTTTAGCTATAAGGGAAGAATTATTACAGATGGTGTTGCATCTTCACCTCATGTGGAGATGGGTGAAAATATTCAAAATACAATACAAGAAGAGTATGAAGAGTATAGAAAAAAAATTTCTTATTCTTTAGCAATAAATGAGCCTCCAAAACAAACCGTATATCAACTGAAAATATCTATAAAAGGTGCTAAACCACCTATTTGGAGAAGAGTTTTGGTTCACTCAAGTATAAACTTTGAAGAGTTACATAGTATTATTCAAGATATATTTAATTGGAAAAATGATCATCTGTATATATTTATGGGTGAAAGGTACAGTTATGCAAGTAGATATTTTTTAGAAGAAAGTATGTTCTATGGGGAGAGAGAAGTGCCGGCTGATGAATACGGTATTAAAATGGAACTCGTGGATGTAAAGGACAAAATAATATATATTTATGACTTTGGTGATAATTGGAAGCATGAGATAGTTTTGGAAAAAACTTTAGAAGATGATTTAAATATAAGTTATCCTATTTGTACAGGTGGAAAAAGAGAAGGACCAATAGAAGATTGTGGAGGAATTTATAGCTACAATGAAATAGTCCAAGCGATAGAAAATCCAACTTTTCAAAACCAATATCTCTTAGGTGAAGATGGAGAAAACTATTATGAAGACTTTGTACCGAGTCATTTTGATAAAGATGAAATAAACAATTTTTTGAAGATTAATGAATAAAAAAATAGCAATGACTGGAGCAATACCTTGGAAAATATAATGATTACTACAGCAGATACTGCAGTTGTTGGCTTTATTAACTCTAACATGGAACTGGAATATACAGAATATAGAGCTTATGACGGTGGATTTATTGAACTTGATGATATAAATAAATACACAAAAGAAGAGTTGATTGATATATTGGTTTCTTTTGTTAATTTAAACAAAGAAGAGATAGAAATTTTGACTTAGAATTTATTACACTTCACAGCTGTAAACTATTTTCAATTCTTGTTATCCTTATTTTCTCTAACTAAAGTTACTTGATACATATTGTATGTTGATAAAAACATACAATATGTATATCATATAAAATGATAAATAAGCACTTGATTATACAGTTTGGTTTAAAAATTAGAGAGCTAAGAGAAGCGAAAGGTATTAGTCAAGAAAAATTATCTTTATTAACCGGTTTTCATAGAACATATATTGGAATGATTGAAAGGGGTGAACGTAATATTTCTCTTTCAAATATGGCTGTTTTTTCTAAAGTATTTGAATTAAATCTTTCAGAGTTACTTGATTTTAAAACAGCAAATTCTTTTGAAGAATACCAAATTAAAACTCAAAAATAATGTCAAGAAAACATTCATTCACCCTGACATTATCAAATAATACTACAGAAAAAGAGGGTGTTCTCTTTCTTTTGGATAATCATACGGGATTTTTTAAAATTGATTTAGAAGCAAAAAAAGAATTACTTGATTTGTTGAAGATAGAAAGAAGATACTTGCAATCTTTTGATTTAATTTATATTCCTGATATGGTGGGAAAAACAATTAATTCAAATTTTTTAAAAACTTACTTAGAAGATATAATATTTGTAGAATTAAAAACTACAAAAAAATATTTACCAGAAAATCCTAAAGGATTTTTTTTTGGTGCAACTGAAAACGAATTTAATTTTGGAAAAATACTTGAAAATAAATTTTTATTTTGTTTTGTAACTCTAAATGAAAAAGCACCTTCATTTGTGCTACTTAGCATCGAAGAGCTTAACAATATTATTAAAAATAAACGTATTCAATATCAAATTAATTTATAATTATAATTTGTTTAAGTAAAATAAAAAAAGGTTTTAAAGAAGTAAGTCAATTATCAAAATAATCATAAACAAAGATAGCTTGGGCAATAGTATTGTAAAACAATGTTTTTAGTTCAATAAAAAATTTATATAACACTTATGAAACACATTAGTGCAGGACACAATAAATGATAGATAAAACAATAAAACACCTAGGTCACTTCACCGCTTTTATAGTGGCTGTATTAGTTCTTTTAGTAGTCTATGATGCAACTGTGCGTTATCTTTTTTCGGGTGGTTCTATTGCTTTACAAGAGTTGGAGTGGCATCTTTTTGATGTGATAATCCTTTTTGGAATAGCATACACTTTAAGAGAAAATGCGCATGTGAGAGTGGATATATTTTATACTTCTTATAGCGAGAAAACAAAAGCACTTTTAAATATCATTTCGTCACTTTTTTTTATACTTCCTTTTTCTTTTTTGATTATATACATAGGTCTTGATTTTGTTGCAATGAGTTTCACTCAAAATGAAGCATCTTCAAATCCAGGTGGTTTAGAGTATCGCTTTTTGGTGAAGTCTCTTTTACCTTTGTCTTTTATGTTTTTATCGCTTCAGGCTTTGAGTGATGCAAAAACTAATTTCACCATTTGGAAGTCCTTATGATTGCTTTGTTTATGTTTTTAGTTGTGCTTATCCTTCTTTTGATTGGAATTCCTGTTGCTTTTGTATTTGGAACTGTTTCTATTGTTTTTGCTTTTTTGATTCCTGAACTTGGATTTGAAGTTTTTGAAGTGCTCCCTTTTAGAATATTCGGTATCATGTCTAACACCACACTTATGGCTGTTCCTCTTTTTATTGCAATGGGTTTAGTCTTAGAAAAGTCGAAAATGGCAGAGAGACTTTTAGTTTCAATGAGTGCTTTGTTTCGTGATGTTCGTGGCGGTTTGGCAGTGAGTGTGGTGCTTGTGGGTGCTATGCTTGCGGCTTCTACCGGGATAGTCTCGGCTTCTGTTGTTATGATGAGTGTCATAGCACTTCCTCTTATGCTCAAAGCTGGATATGACAAAGGTTTAGCATCGGGAACTGTGGCAGCGAGCGGAACTCTTGGTCAGATTATTCCTCCATCAATCATCTTAATCATTTTAGGCGATGTGATGAGTGTGAGTGTTGGAGATTTATTTAAAGGTGCTGTTTTACCTGGTCTTGTTTTGGTGGGACTTTACTTGGCATATATTTTAGTTATTTCATATCTAAAGCCAGAAGTTGCACCTATATCTAAAGATGTTAAAGATGTGAGTGCCAAAGAGATTATACTCTCAATAGTTCCGCCATTGCTTTTGATGGTGGCGGTTTTAGGGAGTATATTCGCAGGGATTGCATCGCCTACAGAATCTGCTGCATTTGGAGTTGTTGGTGCCCTAGTGCTCTCAGTGCTAAATAATTCGCTTTCGTTTTCAATGGTGAAGTATGCAAGTTTAGAGACGGTGAAGTTAAGCGGGATGATTTTTATGATTCTCATCGGTGCGACTGCATTTTCACTTGTTTTTAATGAGCTTGGCGGTTCAGATTTGATTTTAGAGTTTTTTGCGCATGACATTGCCAATGTTTGGGTCTTTATCGGTGTGGCGATGTTGAGTATATTTATACTTGGTTTTTTTATAGATTTTATAGAGATATCATTTATCATCGTGCCAATCTTAGTGCCGGTAATGGCTGCTTTTGGCATAGACCCGATATGGTTTGCGGTGCTTATAGCGCTTAATCTCCAAGCTTCTTTTTTAACCCCGCCTTTTGGACTCTCACTCTTTTTTCTCAAAGGTGCTGCCGGAGATACGATTAAAACCCTCGAAATCTATAAAGGGATAATCCCTTTTATATTTTTACAGCTTCTAGCTCTTGGACTTGTTGTGCTTTTCCCAGACTTGGTTTTTGCTTTTTTATAAGAGAGAGTTGTAAATGATAAAATCTTTTTTATTAGTGGCATTTTTATTTAATCTTGCTTTTGGCTGTGCCACTTGTATGTTAATGACTCCGTCTGTTGAAGTGGAGAGCAAACTGCATATAGAAGAAAATAAACTCAAAAACATTCACTTTATATGGAACTTTTCAGACACCTATACAAATGAGATGGTTCAGCAATATGACAAAAATAGAAATCAGCAACTTGATAAAGAGGAACTAAACAAGATACTTGAAGCGATGCTTGAGTACCTCATACCAAAAAGTATGGTAAGCTCTATTGGATATGCGGATGATACTCTCTCAGAGTCTCTTGTTTTAGAGCCAAGATATGAGAACTTCACCATCGATACAGTGGATGGTTTTTTGATTTTTTCTTACGATGCAAGAGTTCAAAGAGAGTTGTTTGAGAACTCTAGTTTATCTATAGCGTTTGAAGATGATGAATCTTACTTCGCTTTTATAATGACAGAGCTTAGTGTAAATGAGAATGATTTTGCACATACAAAAAATCTTTATCTCTTCACCGCCTCAGTGCTATTTAATGAGAAATCTCTTAAAGGTGAAGTGACAGAACCGCAAGCTGTGGTTAAAGTCGAACAAAGTTCAGAACCAGAGATAATGAAGAACACACAAAGTCCACAAGTTAAAGAAGTTGAAGTAATTGAAGAAGGGCTTCAAGAGAGTTTTTTAAAAGAAAGCATGGAGAAAATCAAATCTCTTTTTGCATCCATAAAAGATGAAAAAAACCCGATGACCTATCTTTTTTTACTCTTTTTTGCCTATCTCTACGGAGTGGTTCATGCTATGGGGCCAGGGCATGGAAAGACGCTTGTGGCAAGCTATTTTCTCTCTAACGAAAGATCGTATGCAAAAGCTTTTTTCATCTCGCTTGCCATAGGTGTGGTGCATACATTCTCAGCTTTTATTTTAACCGTCGTGATTTATTATCTTGTGAACACACTCTTGGCACAGTTTTTAGATGACACTGTTTTTTACACTACAAAAATAGCAGCACTTATTATGATCTCTATCGCTGTGTACTTACTCTATAAAAAATATCGGCTTTATAAACAGATGTCGCAAAAAGATAGAGCTCCGCAATTTTCATTTGGCACTTCACCTATTCATGTATCAACTTGTGGCTGTGGATCGTGCAAAGTGGATAAGAACTCCACAGATATTGCACTTATCATCTCGGCAGGTATCATTCCATGTCCGGGAACCACTACACTTTTTATCTTTGCAATCTCTACAGGACTTTATTACGCAGGGTTTATCTCCGCTTTGGTTATGAGTCTTGGAATGAGCAGTGTTATCTTTGTCTCAGCACTTTTGAGTACGTTCGTACGTGAAAAAGCACTTGCATCCAGTGATAGACTGAAAAAATATTTAGAGTTTGCAAGTTTAGCTCTTATTTTTATCTTAGGTGGAGTTTTACTGTTTTTGTAAGAGTTTGGTGAAGTGAGTTTCCAAGCTTTTATGCTTGGAGTTTTTTAGAGCGGATTAAAACAATCAAAGAGCTTAGCAATGCACCTAAAAAGACTATAGTGTATCCGGTTGGTAAATCATAATAGTATGAGACGATAATCGCCACAATCCCAAAAAACCATCCGAAGTAAAAACTATAAAGAAGAGGTCTTTTGAGCTCCAAAGAGAGTGCAACAAAAGGCGGAGCTATGAGAAGCACAAAGACCACTAAAACACCAGCCAACTGTACAGATGATGTGACAGTCAGAGCCAAAAGAGAGAAAAATGTAAGCTCTTTGACAAAGCCGTTTAATCTTGGATAGACCTTCCAAAGAACGAGAGCTATAAAGGCGTAGATAATAGCACTTTTCACCACAGATTCAGGAGTGGTGAAGAGTATATCGCTGGCTAGAAGTGACTTGAAGTGTTCCATCCCCTCGGCGGAGTGTGCTAAAACCATCATGATTCCACTCGCACCAAGCACATATAAAAGCCCTATAAAAGCTTCAAGTTTTATATTTCTTTGTGAAGCTATGGAGATAAGAAAAGCACTCAAAAGCGCAAAGCTGAGTGTGAGCAGATAAAAATACTCTTCATGGAAATAGCCCAGACTTATAGCTGAGCCAAGCGCCGCAAACTGCGCTATTGCCAAGTCGGTGAAGATGATGCCTCTTTGGAGAATACCTATTCCAAACCATGAATGCATCATCACAAGTATGACAATCAAAGCTATGGGAGTTAGAAGTATTTCTATCATTGTATAGCACCTGTGAGGTAATCAAAAAGAGAAATCAAGTCGTGTATGTCATCCATAGCCTCGACATCATGCGGCATGAG
>JACKQG010007866.1_pt1 | contig 10576 bp, 13 predicted proteins | sample 8237621 | NCBI WGS metagenome assembly JACKQG01 (sample SAMN15677084, study PRJNA649215) | marine metagenome | biome: marine; feature: Black Sea; material: saline water; isolation source: suspended particulate matter (SPM) from the Black Sea western gyre | collected 2013-06-09/2013-06-10 | depth...
CGATTCAGATTGAATACGATTAGCGATTCGCGCTACATCTTCAGCCCAAGAGTCTATTTATCGCGTTTTACCAGGGTTAAAGCCGCTGAATTCATGCAGTAGCGCTTTCCTGTTGGCTGTGGACCATCGTCAAACACGTGCCCTAAGTGCGCATCACACTCTCCACAGCGCACCTCAGTGCGAGTACGAAACAGTTTGCGATCAGAGTGCAGGCTTACAGCGCTATCGTCTATAGGTTGCCAATAGCTTGGCCAGCCTGTACCCGACTCGTATTTGGTGTCAGAGGCGAACAGTGGGTTAGAACAACATACGCACTCATAGTGGCCATTCGCCTTCTCGTCCCAGTACTCACCGCTGAAAGCTGGCTCGGTCCCACCTTTTTGAGTAACTTCGTACTGTATGTCACTCAAAACTGGCTCGGTTCGACCTTCTGGACTCGTTTTATCGGGTATTTCGTTCAAACTTTCGTTTTTACTACACCCTAATATCAGAAAAGCGCATAAAGGCAGCATACATTCGGTTATTCCCATAATATTATCGTAATCTAACGCAAGATTATATGTAAGCTATATTCATGAAGATTTTCCGCATCACCCTTATGCTAAGCCTTTTGAGCTTGGTAATGAATTCGGCCGCAGCTCAAACCAAGCTTAAGCTTGAGCAGGTTGGCGGTAACTTTAGCAAGCCACTGCTGGTTACCAGCGCTCCTGGCGAGACGAACCGAATGTTCGTTGTTGACCAAAACGGTAAAATATTCGTCGTTAAAGATGGAGTGCAGTTAAATACCCCATTTCTTGATGTAAGCGCGCTTAACTCAAGCGGTGGCGAGCGCGGGTTGCTCGGTTTAGCTTTTCATCCGCAGTATGCGTCGAATGGATACTTCTTCATCAACTTCACCGACAACTCTGGCGATACCCAAGTTTCAAGATACCAAGTGAGTGCCGGTAATCCCAACGTCGCAAACTCTGGCAGCCGCTCTGATATTCTTTTTATTGATCAGCCCTATAGTAATCACAACGGTGGATGCATCCGCTTCGGCCCTGATGGTTATTTGTACATAGCCACTGGCGATGGCGGCTCAGCTAACGATCCTGGGAACCGTGCGCAAAACGGATCTTCATTGCTTGGCAAGATGTTGCGAATTGATATTGATAGCGCATCACCTTACGCTATTCCACCGAGCAATCCTTTTGTAACCAATTCAAGCGTGCGCGATGAAATTTGGGCTTTAGGCCTTCGCAACCCATGGCGTTTTAATTTTGATTCGGCTACTGGCGATATGTATATCTCCGACGTCGGGCAAAACGATTGGGAGTACATTCACTTCGAACCGGCTGGCGATGCTGGTGGCCGTAATTACGGCTGGAAAATAATTGAAGGCTCGCATTGTTTTTCACCTTCAACAAACTGTAATACAACTGGTTTAGAGATGCCTATTTTTGAATACGGACACTCTTTTTGGCCGACAGCTAACTATTGCATTATTGGTTCTGAAGTTTATCGCGGCAAGGCAATGGCGCGAATGAGCGGGCGTTACTTTTTCAGCGATGCCGGCAGCCAAGACTTATTGTCGTTTCGTTATAACCGCAACACCAACACTGTAAGCGATTATGTCGATCACACTGCAGAAACTAATGTCTCAGGTTCAGCGTCATCTCTTGGCATGGATGGTAACGGTGAAGTTTATGTTTGTCGTACCCCAAACATCTATAAAATTGTTCCAGCTGAGATGCGCTTGCTTGTTCCTAGTCTAACGACCGGGACCCAAGCTGTTATTTACGTGACAGTATCTTCGCCTAATTCACCGACCTATCTCGCCTACTCATTTCAAGGTTTAGGCAACACACCAGTTTCGCAATTGAGCGTGGTGTTGTCATTGAGTAGTCCAGCATTGGCCGCAACAGCAGCTTCTAATGCTAGCGGTATCGCCTCCTACTCGGTAGTGCCGCCAGCAAGACTGTTCGGCCGTACAATTTGGCTACAAGCAGCTCAGCAGGGACAGACGTCGAACGTATTCGAAGCAACGTTTAATTAATGGCACGAGTGTTGTTGGGTAGTGGCGGCTTTCGCGGAGAAGCGCGCCGCGACTTTCTATGCGCGCAAATGCGCGAATTCTTTGGTGATATCCAGCAGTTGCTGTTTGTGCCTTATGCCGGCGGCGACTACGACAAGTATGTCAATCTAATGATTGACGCTGGGTTTCACGCGGGCTACGACTTAGTTGGCATTCACACTTTCGATGATGCTGCGGTAGCTGTAGAAAATGCTGAAGCCGTTTACGTTGGCGGTGGTAACACTTTTCGCTTAATAGACAAACTGCATAGCAATGGCACATTGCAGGCCTTAAAACAGCGCGTCGCAGGCGGCATGCCTTACATGGGGGTGAGTGCTGGTTCAAACGTGGCCTGCCCAACCATGCAAACTACTAACGATATGCCGATTGTTTACCCACCATCGTTTGACAGCTTGCATATAGTGCCATATCAACTAAACGCACATTACTTTGATGGCGCAACATTTGTTAAACATAACGACGCATTTGAACAGCACTTCGGAGAAACGCGGTTAGATCGCATTCGCGAGTTTCATGAATGTAATGATTCGCCAGTGATAGGGCTACGCGAGGGCAGCGTTATCGTCCATGAACACGGTAAAGCGTTATTGCGTGGTAATAGCTGCGCTATATTTCTGAAAGGTGAGCCGGCTAAAGAAGTTGTCGATGGCAGTAACCTTCTTGACTATATATAGTCTCTTCTAAAAAGGTAGCGCTTCACTTTACAACGCGTTCTACTTCATAGCCCATGCCTTTGAGCAATGCGCCGACCCCTTGAGGCCCGGCAAAGTGCAATGCTCCAAATGCATAGAAAGTCACAGACTCTGGGTTCGCTTTGATGCGCTTGTTGATACGGTCAGCCATGTTGTCATTGCGCACAGTGAGCAAGGCGTCGAAGGCGTCCTTTTCTAGCTGGCTGGCGTCAAGCAGTTCGGCATTGGCGAATTCCCATAGGCCATCGATGTCACCTTCAAGGTAGTCATTAAGCATTAACTCGATGTCTGAAATTTCGTTGTCGGCTTTTTCAATCATGCTGTCAATGGCTATGCCTAACAATTTAATTTGATCTTCTTCGTTGCCAAAGGCGAGTGCTGCAAGTTGCTCATCTATGGTTTCGATGCCACCCACTTCTTTGCCTTCTTCGCGTGCGCGATTAGTCAGTTGCATGTCCAATGCAATACCTTGCATATAAGGCATCGCGTCAATCATCTGTAAATACATACCCACCATCCAGGGGCGCCAGCTATTCACCATATTCATGACCATTTTGTTTGATTCAACCAATTCATTTATTTTGGCATACATGTCGGCAGATATCAGATCGCTCAGGTAGGTGCCCTCAGGCAGCCGGCCCTCTACAGTGACCCTCCCGGACAACTCAACTTGAGACTCTTTAAGCTCGGTGAAGATGGCGTCGGACGCAGCAAATGCGGCCTCAACGGCGGGTGCCAAGGTCGTAACCCGCGGATCGGCAACGTGCATGGTGCCAAATAGGTACGAGGTGTTGTTCTCGCTAGTAACCTTCCAGAGCAGGGGGGCCTGCTCGGTGACGCTTGGCGCCGGTGCTCGCTCAGAGCATGATATGAAGATACTTCCGATTGTCAGCGCAGTAATTACGCAATATTTAATCCACTTATTCATTTGTTAAGTATAACCAAGCGTACTAGTCTAGTGCTTAATGGATACTGCCAACCGTACCTTTGTCGCGCTGCTCGCAATCATCGCTACTATTCTAGTGGGCTGGGTGTTACATGTCGGGGCTAGTATTTTGCAGCCGCTAGTTATCGCTTTTTTACTCGCCTCAATGTTGCAGCCAGTTATCGTTAGGCTTGCACGGTTGAAAATCCCGCCAACGATTGCAGTCGTGTTCCTGGTGGCGCTGATTGGTTTAGGCTTGGCTCAGGGCGGCTTGATGCTGCAGTCGTCTATCGAAGAGTTTTTCACTAATTCAGGCGCGGAAACATTAGTCGACGGCGTGCATGACCAATTGGTGAAGTCGTCCATCCCTGAGAGAGTGCAAAACTTAATAGTGGACTCTCTTAAAAAATCCGATTTGCAGGGTGTCTCTACTGACCTGATTGGCGGCGGCGTTGGGTTTGCAAAAGGTTTGATGTTAATAATGATTTACATGAGCTTTATCTTCGCCGAGCAAAAAATATTCAGGCGTAAAATTTTGTCCATTGCCGGAAGCCGTGAAGATGAAGCATCTCAGATGCTAGAAAAAATGGCGCGCGGCATTCAGCGCTATCTGTCTGTGAAAACGGTCGTGTCGTTACTGACGGGTTCACTGTGCTACGTCGTGCTTGTAAGCCTCGATGTGCCATATGCCTTGTTATTTAGCTTGTTAACTTTCCTGCTGAACTTCATTCCAACTTTCGGCTCAATTATCGCAGGATTCTTCCCGACCATTACAGCACTAGGTAGTGGCGCACCATGGTCAACAGCGCTCACCGTGATGGGGGCCTATTTAGTCATCAACTTAACTTTAGGCTCATATATCGAACCTAAAATACTCGGACGCGAACTCAACCTCTCGCCACTAGTGGTCGTGGTGTCCGTTGTGGTGTGGGCCGGAATATGGGGAGTCGTCGGCGCGTTTTTGGCAGTGCCTCTGACTTCAGCCATTCAGATTATGCTGCTCAGCTCTGAGCGTACGCGACCAGTAGCGATACTACTTAGCATCGGACCCGGCGAAAAGAGTAAAGACTAATCGTTGTCGTCTTCAGGATCGTATATCTCATGCGAGCTTTCTTTGGCATTACGCAAACTCTTATAGTGTGCGTTCGCCGCCTCGATGTCGCCTTCGTGTAATGCTAACTCTAGCTCAAGCAGAGTGTCGGCTACAGTCAACAGTCGACGCTTGAAATTAATTTCGTACTTAGCTTTTTCAACGCCTACTTCCCCGGGATAATCAGGGCAATACGGCAGCGCATCAATCGCGAGTTGCTGCATTGCTTGAATGTCTTTAATGCACTTGGCGTGTTGCTCGACCTCAGGAATAGACTTGCGCACTGCGCGCATGTGGTCTTTCATTTGCTCCATAATCTCTTCGAGCGGCGAATCGCTATGCTCATGCCCTGAATCTTGACCAGGGTCTTGAGAGAAAGTCATTACGGTAAAGCCGGCAGCAATTAGGCCAGCAATAAAGAGAGTAGAAAAGAGTTTTATCATGCTAAAAGAAAAGGCCGCCAAAGGTTCGCAGCTTATCAAGTTCAACCCCCACGGTGTCCATGACAAACTAGAATCTTTGACGGACCAGAATTACTGGTTATCAGCACTCTGGTGCAACTCTTATTGTATCAGTTCCCGGGCACTTGCGCACTGCAGCGACCAACGTATATGCGACACAAAAAAAGGTTAGAGTGGCCTTTGATGCCGCTCTAACCTTATACCCTGGTGGCGCATCGATGCGCCACCTTTCTAGAAATCAGGCTCTACCTCGACAGCTTCTTCAAGAATTCCGTCAACAACTTCTTGCATACGTTCGTCGAGTCCGCCTAAATCCGTTGCGCGTTGCGCCCACACTTTGGCGTTGGCTTCGTCATCTAAGTACTGGGCACAAAAGAATGCACATGTAATGTAAATGGAGCGTGAGTCTTCATCTGCAGTAACGTTGCCCGTGGCATGCAGCTTTTCTGCAAGATCCACAAAGACAGGCAGGTCTTCTATCGAACCCAAAGAGTTCATCTTGCTAATTACAACCATAATCATCAACCCGTGTTCGTTTTTCGGATCGAGCTCTGCGATAAGTTTAATCTCGTCTTCAGTGGCACCTGTCGCCATAACGGCAGCTCGAAGAAGATCAATCTTTGTCGAGCGAGATTCCGTTAGCGCCATGCCTTGACGGACGATATCAGCATATCCAGCAATTGCTGGTGAGCCGGCTTCCATCTTGCTAAGTTCGCCAGCGGCGCGAACGGCAACAGCAACCTTGTCTTCTGCATCAGCAAACTCGGCCTCGAGTTCGCGCACAGCTACCAGTGCTTTTTTGCCGGTATCACGAATGGTGGCAACATCAGCCAAATAGTCCACAGGGTCGAGGTCTTTGTAGCCTGTTTGGCCATAAGCTTCGCCTGTAGCACTGACAATCATTACGGTGGGGAAGCCCTGCACGCCATATTTCGCCATTAACTCGTCGTTGCGCTGTGGGTTTGGCACAGCCGCCTTGGCCTCTTCTCCTTGTGGGAAGTCGAGTGAAACCAAAACAAAATCATTCTGGGCTGCAGTGTAAAATTCACTGTGCACGAAAACACGTTCGTGCAGTTTTGTGCACCAACTTCACCAGTCTGAACCAGTAAAATCGACAATCATGTCGCGGCCAGTTTCGGCAGCGACGGCAGCCGCTTCATCGAAGTCGGCGTACCATTTGGCGCCATGCTCTTCTTGAGCTATAGCAGCGGATGAGCCTGCAACTAGCAGGGCGAGGGTGAGAAGTTTTTTCATGTTAATTTTACAAGGGCACAGTGCCCGATTGTAATGGATACGCTAAGAAATCCGGCACGTTAGCGCAATAAAAAAAGCCACTAGCTGTGAGGCTAGTGACTTTTGATTTGGCTCCTCGAACAGGACTTGAACCTGTGACAAGCTGATTAACAGTCAGCTGCTCTACCAACTGAGCTATCGAGGAATTATGGAGGCGAAGTATAGCGGAAAATCCACCCCTTGACTACAGAAAATTACGCAGACAAACGAATAATCGAGTTCAGCAAGCGTTTCAGGTTAGGAGTGGAGGCATCCGGAGCTAGGATGGCATCTACACCGCTTTTATTGAGGCCGCTGAATGTGAAGCCATGTGTCGCATCAGCCATCAGGATTACCTTTGGCGGATGAGTTAAATGCAGGCACAGCGCAGAGCTAATGTTCAAGCAGTTGCGGCTGTTGTTGTGCGACTCGACTAATAGCAAATCGAATGCCAGGCCGTTTCCTTCTGCATGGTGCAGCATGGCTGCTGCTCCCGAAGCGCATGGGCTGAATTGCGCCTCTATCTGCAATTCACGCAATTGCTGCGGAAGAGAGGTGCAATCCCATGAATGCTCGCGCAAAACTAGCGCGCGCATTCCTGAAAAATTGAGAAACTGCGAGCCCGTTGCAGGGCTTTTTGAACTCGAGGCATTATCGCCTGCGGGTGTATTGTTGAAGGGTGTATCCATTGGGCTCGTCTTTATCGGCTAGCCCGCCGGAATACTTAAATTTTTATGCGCGACGCTTGGCGCCCATGTATTCGAGCAGTAGAGCTAGTTTGGCGCGCATTTCAGAGCGTGAGACAATACAGTCGACTTGACCGTGTTCTAGCAGAAACTCGGAACGCTGGAAGCCCTCAGGTAAATCTTGGCGAATCGTGTTTTGAATGACTCTCGGCCCTGCAAAGCCTATTAGAGCTTCGGGTTCGGCGATAGTGAAGTCGCAAACCATGGCGAACGAGGCGGTCACTCCACCGGTAGTCGGGTTTGTCAGCACAGAAATGGATAACCCTCCGGCCTCCGAAAACTTCTTTAGCGCGCCACAAGTCTTCGCCATCTGCATTAAAGAAATAGCTCCTTCGTGCATGCGTGCGCCGCCAGATGCCGAGTAAATAATCATTGGGCAATTATTCTCGGTAGCAAGTTCAACAGTACGCGTGATTTTTTCGCCTACAACTTCTCCCATAGATCCACCCATGAAAGTGAAATCGAGAACGGCCATGGCGACTTGCTTGCCGTCAATCTCGCATAGCCCTGCTAGGCATGCATCAGAGTTACCCGTGCGTTCTTGAGCCTTAGCGATTTTCTCTGAGTAAGGAACACTGTCGACAAAGTCGAGGCGATCTTCTGGTTTAAGGTCGGTGAAATGTTCGTTGAAAGTTCCTGGGTCGACAGTTATTTCAATACGCTTGCGCGCGCTGATGGTGCTATGAAAATTACATTCGGTGCACACATACAAATTCTGCTCGAGTTCTTTCGAGTAGATCATCTTGCCACACGACTTGCACTTACTGAACAAGCCACCTGGTACGTCTTTCTTCTTACGAATGCGAAATGCCATCTTTATATTCTACCTTATTGTGTAGTTCTTGGAGCGCCTCTGGCATGGAATCAGCACCATAGAGGTAGCTTCCGGCGACAAACACATTGGCGCCGGCAGCGAGGCATGGGCCAATCGTTTTATCGCTAATGCCACCATCGATTTGGATGTCGCCATCGTATCCCCATTCGCGCAGTTGACTGACTTTGCTTAGAACTTCTGGCATAAAGCTTTGGCCGCCGAAACCAGCGTTGACTGACATGATTAACACCATGTCGATATCTTTGAGATGTGGCTTTAAGACTTCAGCACCGCAAGGTGGATTTAATGCCACGCCTACTTTGCAGCCAGTATCTTTGAACTGGTTTAAGGTAGCTTCAAAGTTGTCGGCGGCCGCTTCGTAGTGAAAGCTGAGGATGTCGGCGCCTGCTTTGGCGTAAATGTCTGCCCATTCACCAGGATTCTCGATCATCAGATGAACGTCGAGCGGGATGCCCGATACTTTCTTTATGGATTGAACGACGGGAGGGCCAATCGACAAATTCGGCACGAAGTGGCCGTCCATCACGTCGACGTGATGCCAGTCGGCTCCCGCAGCTTCGGCGCGTGCCAGCTCGGACTTCAGGTTGGTGAAATCGGAGGCTAACAGAGAAGGGGCGATGCGAATCGGTAATTGCATTGTAAAAGTTTAGCAGAGACGGTTACTCTATAGGAGATGAATTGGTCGATACCATCGTTGTTTGAGCGCTACCTAGCCTTTTTTGATGCTAGTCCTGTTTGGGCTGCACTGGCGGCGATTGTCGTTATTTTCGCTTTGCTCATGCTGATGAGAGTTGCAATCAAGTTGTTTCTGCTGCTGTTGGCAATAGTTGCGCTAGTGCTCGTTGCTTCATATTTTATTAACGGTGAAGATCAGACCAACGATGCCATACGACAAGGTGCTGATCAATCATCAGAAATGATAAATCAGCACCTTGATAAAGCTGAGCCTAAAGGCGGTTAATTAAAACGCCTCGTCGAAAGCGACATCGCCTTCGACTCCAACTTGATAAGCCGAGACACGGCGCTCAAAGAAGTTGGACAGCTCTTGAACGTCTTGCAACTCCATGAACTTGAAAGGATTCTTGCTGCCGTAGTGGTGCTTCATGCCGAGGTTTTGCAAACGCTGGTCAGCGCAGAACTCGAGGTAAGTACGCATATCAGCGATAGACAAGCCAGGGACTCCTCCTTCGAGGAGGTCGGTAGCGAATGTCATCTCGCACTCAAGCGCTTCTTCCATCATTTCGATTACTTGAAGGCGCATTTCGTCATCAAACAAGTGCGGGTACTCTTCGCGCACTGTTGCAACGACTTCAAAAGCAAACTCCATATGACAAGACTCGTCGCGGAATACCCAGTTGGTGCCTGAGGCAAGACCGTTAAGCAGTCCTTTGGAGCGCAAGAAGTAAACGTAAGCGAAAGCAGCGAAGAAGAACATTCCTTCAATGCAGCCGGCGAAACAAATAAGGTTCAACAAGAAGGAGCGGCGGTCGTCGTCATTCTTGATTTCTTCAAGCTTGCTGATCGACCCCATCCATTTGAAGCAGAAGTCGGCCTTCTTTTTAATGGAAGGGATGTTGTGAATCGCGGCAAACGCTTCATTACGCTCTTCAGGCTCGGGGATGTAAGTATCTAGAAGAGTCAGGTAAAATTGCACATGCAACGCCTCTTCGTAAAGTTGGCGCGACAGGTACAAACGACCTTCCGGAGAGTTGATGTGCTTATAAAGATTCAGCACAAGATTATTCGACACGATTGCGTCGCCAGTCGCAAAGAATGCAACCAAGCGTTGAATCAAATGACGCTCGCTTTCAGAAACTTTTTCGCGCAGGTCAACGATGTCCGTTGAGAAATCGACTTCGTCAACGGTCCACGTGTTTTTGATAGCATCTTTGTACATGTCGTAGAACAAAGGGTAGCGCATTGGGCGAAGGGTTAATTCGAAGCCCGGATCAAGGATTGAGTTTTTACGCATAACTGTTATTGGCAGGCGTCGCAGGATTCAGGGTTTTCTAAAGAGCAAGCCAGTGCTTCGTCGGCAGTGTATTGCGTGACCGGTTCAGTCGCATTAGCTGCGTCGCTGCCATCGGTCTGGCGAATGCGCGTCGCTGGGCGCGAACGCAAGTAGTAGGTGGTTTTGACTCCTTGTTCCCAGGCGTACATGTACATCGAAGACATTTTGCCTATGCTTGGTGACTCCATGAACAAGTTCAGTGATTGAGACTGATCAATGTAAGCGCCGCGGTCGGCAGCCATGTCAATTAGAGCCTTCATAGGAATTTCCCAGGCAGTGCGGTAAAGCTGCTTCATCTCGTCAGGGATGACATCAACATCTTGAATCGAACCTTCGGCTCTCTTGATTGCCGCACGAACTTCTTCGGTCCAGAGACCTTTTTCCTGAAGATCGGCAACAAGGTAGTTATTAATTTGGATGAAATCACCAGACAAAGTTTCGCGCTTAAACAAGTTTGAAACTTGTGGCTC
>JACKQG010007868.1_pt1 | contig 10576 bp, 10 predicted proteins | sample 8237621 | NCBI WGS metagenome assembly JACKQG01 (sample SAMN15677084, study PRJNA649215) | marine metagenome | biome: marine; feature: Black Sea; material: saline water; isolation source: suspended particulate matter (SPM) from the Black Sea western gyre | collected 2013-06-09/2013-06-10 | depth...
CAGCCTGAACTTTCAGTTCAAGGCGTCTGTGAGCACAAATTACACGAAAGATTCCTCAACTTGATGCGTATGAGGGCAATTGCCCCTTAACCCTTTTGCCATCTTGCCATTTTGCCCTTCTAAAAATAGAAAAGTGCCACTGTACAATTCTGATGACTTACCGTCCGCAGTACTTCAACAAACTTACCATTCTTTAGCGGAGCCAAATCGGAATGGAAGTATATGGTTGGGTGCGAATGATTAACTACAACCGAAAACCGGGAACTCAGTTCCGGAACGACCATCCTGAATTTTACCTAAGGATGTTTCAGGAAAAATGTGCAATTTTCGTAAAATAGTCATAGCTTTGCTGTGCGGCTTCTTCGGGTTTCATAATTTCGCTAAAGGCTTGATGTACCGTCACATAACCATCATATCCAATCGCTTTCAAACCTTCAAAAACCAATTCAAAGTCGATTCCACCTTTGTCTTGCAGCCGAATTGGGTCGAAGTAGATATTCCCCCGAGTCCACGTATTTGCCACAGAACGACCGTTAGGATGGAGGATGTGATTTTGGAGATAAACGTTGAAGAGATAAGGTTCAAAACTTTTAATTGTTTCGGGACCATAATCCTGCCCGCATAAATCGAGATTCTCAGGCTCGTAGATAATCCCGAAATTTTCACGATTGATTTTTTTTAGCACTTCCAATGACCCATCAACTGTCTCAAACAAACTTTGCGTATGTGACTGATGAGCCAGACGGATACTGCGCTCGCGGGCTTGGTCTGCTGCGCGTTGAGCCCACGGAATATCCTCCTGTTTTTTCATCGCAATTCGTATCAACGACGCACCAAATCTTTCCGTTAGATTCAAGTACGGTTCGATATTTCGTAAGGCTAACGGACCATCCTCGTTATTCATCGGAATGGGGAAATCACCTGTAATCATTGAAACTGCGAGTCCCAAATCGTCCAATGTTTGTCGAATATCAACTATAATTTGCTGGTCAGTCTGCACACCTGCTTGAGAAGCGCGCATGCAGAGCGCGTGATAACCGATTCGCTTTGCCAGCTTTGCCAATTCATCGAAAGACATCAATGTTTTCTCCTTCGACCCAGGCGCTTCGGCTACTCTTACAGATAATGAAAGTCGCATTAAAAATCCTCCTCGTCCATATTTTGACTTTGGTAAATAGAAATGAGGACAGGTTTACTTCGTAAACCACGTCGCCCAAAATTCTATCTTGGTTTGAGCGAATGAAGTTCTCTGCCGGCCTTCGGCTTACGCAACGAATCTCGAAGGTAGCGGCTTCTGCAAAACGGCCAAGTGCGGACAACAGCTTATAAAGATTTCGATGATACGCCTGGCGGTGTTAAAATGATGAGCGCTTTCTCTTTGACTGTAGCTAATTTCTGGTCTTTCAAGCACGAGATAGGAATAGAAACGCTTTGAGCCCTTTTTCGGCGGCATGCATCGAACTGGTCACTGCTCCAGGGTACCTGCCAGCCCCATGAAGAGTGCTAGCATCCCATAAATCACGAACTGCTTCTTCAAAAAATGCGATTGCGTAGTCCACGTCGGCCGCCGTTGGAACACCAACAAGATGCATATTCAACCTCCATAACCAGCTTTAGCTAACGAGTTTGCCCTGGCTAATCGGACTTTTTCTTTCACCTCAGAAAGCAATTTCTCTACGTAATTACCTCTTTTGTCGAAGCACACTTCATAGTCTTCAGCTATTCCCACGATGATCGGGTGAAATTGCTCTGCTAATCTTTCAATCTCCTCTGGAGCCAGAAACAACAAGCGAAGCTTTCCGCGCTGCAACAGTTCCCTGGCAACTCCAAAATTAATTGCATCAGGATTAACCTCTGCTTTTTGCCACCCTTCCACAATTTCAAGAATATCAATATCGCCCGTTGATTCACCCTTTGCCAAAGGCCCATAGACTACTGCCGCTGCAAGTTTATCTTTATGGAGTTTCCTGTGAGTTTCTATCAGCTTGTTGACAATGAGATACTCGAAGCCGGCTTGGGCTTCTTTTTTCATATTGCTCATTTCCATTCACACCACCTTATTATATAAGCTTCCTTTGTTTTTCGCATATCACTCATCACGTTTCAAGTTTCACGTTTAATAATTCTCCAAAAGTTCCATAATCACTCCTAAAACCGGCGTGCTATCTACATAGGCGTATCTCCCGCCGGTATAATCTCCCTTTTGAATAGCCGTAATCCCTTTCCCATCCAAGGATTCCAATACCTCATCCATGCCCTGAATCCGGAAAGCAACGTGATGCACTCCTTCGCCATGTTCATCAAGAAATTCTTTCCAGGTGCTGGCTTCCCCAACTGGCTCAATTAACTCCAGTGACAAAGAACCCATCTGGAAGAAAGCCAGCTTGGCCCGGGCTTGAGTCGGAGCGCCGCGGAATTTGATATGTGTTATTTCCTCTGTATCGGTGATTCTTATCTTCGGCATATCCATACCGAAAATATCGGCATACGCTTTTGCCGTGCGTTCAATATTTCGCACGATTAAACCTATCTGACAAATTACGTTAGTGTCTAAAGCTCGTTTGTCCATTTTTTCCTCCCCAAAATAGTTATAGACTTCCGAAGCCTATGAGACTTCGGAAGTCTTAGTTGCTATCAAGGTCGAGCGTCCGCCCGACGACGATGCAGTACGGTCTGTAACCGAGTTTGGCATACGTCACCTGCGCCGGTGCATTCCAGAGTTGTGTACCAACCGAAGCAAATCTTGCGCCGAACATGTAACTTCTGGCCATTACGTGTGAGACGAGAGTTGTGGCGATACCCCTCCGGCGATGCTGCTCCTTGACTCCAAGTCCCCAGATGTTCATACCGGGCGCGCCGAGGCGGTCTGCCAAATATGGCAACATCACCCATGCAATGCTGCCGACGTCTTCGCCTCCGACGAGTGCTTGGGTTCTCATGGGCTCAAAACCTAACCAGGACTCCCGCATTGGCTCGTGCTTCATCTCGGCTGCGGATTCAGCGAACTCGACCTTCAAGGCGGCGCTGATTTCCAGCGGAGGCGAGGCCATTTCGGTAACCATGCACACCGACTCCTGGGTAATTTTGTAGCCGCCGACCTCGAAAGCGACCAGTATGTGAGGCATCGTTGTGGGACACATCGGCTCACCGCCGAGCCAGAGACCACGGTAGAACGGGTAGCCCATTTGTGCGTGCATCGCAAGAAACTCTCTTTGCCCTGATTTTTTCAGCCAGGTGGTCGCCTCGGCAACCAGCGCGCTGCCAACTTTGAGGCGTTCGCGAGGGTAGATTAACATCCGAACTCGCGGAATTTTGTCCTCCGGGTCGTGATGTCCTTCGGAGCCTGGCGCCACGCAAGCATGAATCCAGCCTACTATTTTCCCCGACTCTGTGGCAACGAATAGGCCCGTCGGGTCGAAGTACGACTTATTCTCGACAAACTTCACAAACCGTTCAGGAGTGAGCTGGGCAATGTATGGCTCAAAGGTGGTCTCAGAGTTGTAGATGTCTGTCATGCCTTCTAGATATTTTCTGTCATAAGTATCAAGCGAAAAACTCATCGTTACTTCCCTAATGTAGACTTCCGAAGTCTTCGAGACTTACTTAGTTTCGGACGCAATTCCTTGTTAGCGTCCGAAACAAATTCGGAAGTCTGATGAAAATCCAATCACGACGCAGTCACGTCACAAAGTTTAAACGTCGTCTGCAATGCTTCGATGGGGTCGCCTTTGGGTCTGAATTCATGCCCGACGTAAAGGTCATAGCCAGTCGCGGCAATGGCGTGCATTACCGCTGGATAGTAAATCTCCTGCTCTTCATCCATGTCCCGGCGACCGGGATTACCGGCGGTGTGAAAATGTCCGATGTATTCAATGTTTTCCGTGATAGTGCGAATCAGATCGCCTTCCATAATCTGCATGTGATAAATGTCATAGAGCAATTTGACTCGCGGAGAATTGACACGCTTACACACCTCCACGCCCCAAACTGTATAGTCGCATTGATAGTCTGGATGATTTACCTTGCTGTTGAGCAATTCAATACAGAGATTGACTTCCTTCTCCTCCGCCACCTTTGTGACCCGGCTCAAACCTTCAGCAGTGATTTCGATACCTTCATCATCCGGTAAGCCTTCGCGATTACCAGAAAAACAGATTAAACCAGGAATGTCGTTCTCCGCGGCAAGCTCAATTTTGGCGAGCAATTCCTGTTCGATACGGTCGTGATTCTCGCGTTTGTTAAGACCATTGGTAAGCGTACCATGTCCACCGATGATGGCAATACGCATTCCGTGCTCTTTAACCAACGGCCAATGCTCCTCCGGCAACATCTCGACAGAAGCAAAACCGATTTTAGCGGCTTCGCTGATTAAACGCTCCGGTGTAATACCATCCCGCAAAAAATTACCGAAGCAAACAGATTGGTTAATGCGATTCATTATTTCCTCCTGGTTATTCTTGGGATATCCCTAATCATTTTATTGTTTTGTTTAAATTCTACATGCTGGCGAAGTTTATTTTACCATAGACTATCAGGCACGTCAAGATTTTTCACCAATTTTTGACACATATCAAAACCGATTTTCGTATTACTTAAATCAACACATGGACAAGAATAGATACCACAGATTTTATGGACGGACGCGGATAATAAGTGCTGTTTTATCCGTGTGCGTCTATTCTATCAGTGGTATCATATCTATAGAAAGTTACCCCCTTTTTTTGTACTTGATAATGATAATTAATCATGATAAAATAACTCATCATAAGTCTCTTTGCTCAAGAAAAACGGGCTCCTATAAGAGGTGAATCTCATGCCAATATTAGACCATCTAAGCGAAGAAATTGACGATATTTTGGGATTTCAATCTTTTCACAATGCTTGGGCAGTTGAAATTGCGTATGCTTTGAACAGAGTTCTTCCAAAAGGCTACAGAGCTTTGTCGCACGCACAAATTGGAAGTCGAGAAGTCGATGTGAGAACTGATAAATCATTGACCGCAGACGAAAAGGAATTAATGATGTGCTATCAGCCTGCCGACCAACCAGTGACAGCAAATGCTGTTTTTCCAACGGAGTTAGAAGTATTTGTTCTTAACCTTCGACATCGAAGATATAAAACAGTAGGCGTGATAGAAATCGTAAGCGTGGGAAACAAAGATAGACCGGAAAGTAGGAACTCTTTTATCGCTAAATGCAACTATTTGCTTTCGCAAGAAGTTTCCGTAATCATTATAGATCTCTTAGCATTTCCCTTTTTTAACCTACATAACCAATTACTCGAAACGTTGAAAGTAACAGAAGGAAGGATTAAAAAAGTTGAAGAAACACCTTTGTATTGCGCATCATATTGTAAAACATTTAACGTGAAAGATGAACCTGCTGTCAAGTTCTGGGTATATACGTTGAAAGTTGGAAATACGTTGCCACGATTACCGCTTTTTATTGCTCCTGAGGTTTCGGTGCCCGTCAACCTTGAGGAAACATACATGAACGTTTGTGATGGATTGAAAGTTTTCGAAGGGTAAGATTTTAGAGGATTTACAATCAGAAACCGAGTTTTGTTTCGATTTCTATTTGGAAATGAAATCGAAACAAATATTTTTTCGGAAAAACTCGGTTTCTATTTATCTCTATGAATTTGTCATTTCCTTCAGCGCTTCCAGCTTTTCCACTGCTCTGCCTGAATCAATAGCATCCGCGGCTATGTCGATTCCCTGGCGCAAATTTTCCGCTTTTCCGCCTGCGACAATTGCAGCAGCAGCATTGAGTATAACTATATCACGTTTCGGACCTGGTTTACCTTGGAGAACATCCAATGTCATCGCCGCGTTTTCTTCAGGCGTGCCTCCGATTAAATCTTGCGCGGTTGATTTAGGGATACTAAGTTCCGCTGGATTCAAGGTATAGGTGCGCACTTCACCGTTAGCGAGTTCAGAGATTTGAGTATCCGTCGTCGTTGTGATTTCATCCAATCCATCTTTTCCATGTACAACAAAAACATGCTTGCTACCGAGATTGTTTAGCACTTTAGCGAGTGGTTCCGTGAGCGCGGCATCATATACTCCTAAAACCTGCGCCTGCGCTCCGGCGGGATTGGTCAGTGGGCCAAGAATGTTAAATATTGTTCTAATTCCGATTTCTCGTCGCGGACCAATGGCATATTTCATCGCGCCGTGCAATAGTGGAGCGAAGAGGAAACCGATGCCAATTTCATCTATGCAGCGGCTGACTACATCTGGCTCGACTTCGATATTCACGCCCAATGTTTTCAGCACGTCTGCGCTACCGGAACGACTGGACACCGAACGGTTGCCATGTTTTGCAATTGGCACTCCCGCCCCCGTTGCGACAAATGCCGCGGTCGTAGAGATGTTAAATGTATGCGCACCATCGCCGCCCGTCCCACACGTATCAACGACAAGTGGACGATTCGTCCTAATTTTCGTGGCTTTTTCGCGCATCACTCGCGCACAGCCCGTAATCTCTTCAATCGTTTCCCCTTTCAATCGTAACGCGGTGATGAAACTCGCAATCTGAGCGGGAGTTGCTTCCCCGCTCATGATTATATTCATAACATCAATGGCTTCTTGTTCTGTTAAATTCTCGCCATTTACCACTTTACTAATGGCTTCCTGAATCATTTTTTTCCTCTCCTTACTTCTTACCACCTGCGTGAAACGTGAATTTGTGCTTCGAGCAACTTTATCACGTTTCACGTTTTACGTTTCATTATTTCAACATATTCCACATGCTCTCAGGCAATCGAATATCATATTTGCCAGGTTTTTCGACAGGCAAAGCGCCTTCGTCAATCATTAAATAAAGCGGCGATTCCTTCGTTTCCAGGGGCATTTTCACGAGTCCCTTGATGCGGAGAGATTCGTAGATTGCCATCAGAATCTCTATCGCATAACGTGTTTGTTTCGCTTCGTTTCGATGCCCACTACGCTCTTCTATCCACTCAATCATTTCTGCAAATTGGTTGGTATCCGGCGGTACATCCATTACTTGCCATCCGGCTTGCTTGGGATTTTGCAATAGCAAGTTATCTCCGCCGATGTTCAACATCCCTTCCGTTCCATAGATGAAGGTCCCTCCGGGCATTCCACTTTCCGGCATATCGCTCTCGATAATACCGCGAGCGCCGCCGACAAAGCAGATTAGACCCATGCACAAATCTTCAACGCGGATGACGCGTTCGTATCGGTCTGTTTTGCGTTCAACTTGTCCTATAACCCATTCAGTTTCCGGGTCACTGAGCAGATAACGCATGAGGTCAACTGCGTGAGACCCATTGTTTAACAAACCGCCGCCAACACGGCGTATCATTAAAGTGGGCTGTCCAATAGCGCCTTCCGCGACCAATTTTCGGGAGGCCGTATTGCGTGCTATGAATCGGCTATGATGTCCGATAGCTAACTTTGTTCCACTTTTCTCACAGGCTTCTATCATTGCATTCGCTTGCCCCAGATTAATGCACATTGGCTTTTCACAGAGAATTCCTTTGACTTTGTTCTCCGCTGCGGCAATTGTTGCCTCTGCGTGTGCCCCCGGCCATGTGCAGATACTGACGATGTCCGGTTGTTCTTTTGCGAGCATCTCTCGAAAATCAGTATATCTGGCTGAAACGGAAAATTCCTCTCCAAATTTATCTACCGATTCTTTATTGATGTCAGCTGCCGCTACAACTTCGGCTGATGCTAACGCATTAAATCCACGCGCATGTGTTCTTGAAATACCGCCACATCCGATAACTCCAACTCTATACGTAGCCATAAAAATTATCCTCCTAAAGATTGATAAGTGAATAATGAAACGTGAAACGTGAAGCGAAAAAAGAGATTTACGTTTCACGCTTCACGTTTCACTGATTGAATAGCCCGCACAACTTCTTCAGTCATTTGCGCCAATGCGTCCGTCAGATTCGTCAAATTGGGCAACGCAACAATTCGCTGCTCCCCCAGATTTGCGTAAAGCCATCGTGAAATAATATTCATCGCATCCAAGTCGAGCGAAGTGAGATTCTTTGAAGATTCAGGGGAACTGAAGGCATCCGAGATGAGACAACTAACAGTATTTTTCAATGTCGCTTGGGCTGAATAAGGAATTCTATGCTGGGCATGAAGCTTGCCGCTCTTGATAAAAAACAGTTCCACCGCGCCAGCTTCAGTGGAAGGGCAAAGTACAGCTAGATTATTTTTGTGTCCTGCAAGCAACTGCACTCTACCGATAAGCTCAATTCTTTCCTGAATCCGCGCGGCCTGCTCAAAATTCAGTTCAGCAGTAGCTTTATCGCGCATCTGTACTAAATCTTCGAGCAGTGTCAAATTCCTCCCAGAAACCAGAAGTACCATATCCTGGCAAACCGCTTGATAGTCAGTTTCGCTGATTTTTGCCGCGCATGGCGCCAAACACCGTCCAAGATGATATTCAAGACACGGACGAATTTTCGGATTAGGGCGAATGGATCTTTCACCGTAAGCCGAAGGCGTCGGTAAGCGAAGCGAACATATCCGCAACGGGAAAAGCCTTTGGATGATTTCGACCGATTTTTGAGCTGTTTTAAAACTGGGGAACGGACCAAGGTATTTTGCCCCGTCGTCCTGAATTTCGTAATCGACTAATACACGGGGAAATGGCTCATCAAAGGTAATTTTGACGAACGGGCGAGGTCTGGGCTTTTTGAGTAACACATTGTATCTGGGCTGATGTTTCTTAATTAACCTTGATTCCAGTAGCAGCGCTTCCAGTTCCGAACCGCAGACCACGTAATCTACTTTCACAGTGTCGCGCACAAGCCGTTTGCTTTTTCTACTCTGCTTGGGGTTTGTGTAAGAGCGCAACCGAGCCTTGAGAGATTTGGCTTTGCCGATGTAGATAATGCGACCATTGCGGTTTTTGAATAAGTAGACGCCAGGCTTTGCTGGTGCTTTTTCAATAAGAATGTTGTCTAACATTTCATTAGAGTTATTTCAAAATAACCATTTTGCGTGTTATTCTAAAACTATCTGCACTATATTTGTCGGGATGAAGCTGATCTGGACGTTGTCGGGACTGAGGCTCAACTTGCAACGTGTAAAAATAGACGCCGCTGGCGACTTTCTCCCCCGCATTATCCCGACCATCCCAATAAGCGGCTTCATCCTTTGAGACATAAATGCCTGCTTTCTTTCCTCCTAGATTCAAAATGCGGATAAGCTGACCTTTGGCGTTGTATATGCTGATTGTGACGTTCGCATCTTGAGCGAGACTGTATGGTATCCAGGTGTCAGGGTTGAAGGGGTTAGGATAATTTTGAGAGAGCATATTCTTAACAGGTACATTCCCAGATGCAACAGCAATCGGAGATAAGGCGACAGCGGTTTCTGGAGGAGTCTCCCATGTAACAGGATGTTCCCATTTATCACCCTGAAATGCCGGCCCTTCAGGTCCACTGAAACCATTAAAAGGTAAAGCACTATCAAGACCCCAGTTGCCCGCGTAGTTACTTATCCATACCGGTAGATTTGCATCATCTAATATAAAAGGAGTTTCCCATTTTATATCCTGACCTGGGCCTATATGCTTTCCTTTATTAGAGGTCATATCAACAAAGCCCAGTTCTCTAAGAATTAACCCTGATTTGAAATAGTTGGCATGTGAACCAAGCGCAACATACACTATTGGATGTCCATTTTCTGGATCCTTTGGCACATTTTCCCATAACATTGTAACTTTGTCACCGCTGTCATGGTGTGCTGAGTAGGCTGCATATTCAGGTTTATCCGCTCCCGGTTTGAGAAATATGCTTATCATCTCCCAGTCACCTTCATGAACATTAGCGCCTCCAGAAAGCGGCCCAAAACCAGAATAGCTACCCCAACTGTTGTAGGCATAGAAAAACCAATACTGAAGCACTATATATCCAGCATCTTCAGTTTTACGGGCATAATAGATTCTTTTCTCGCCGGAAATATCCTTGTATTCAGCAAGCGCTTGAGAAGTTAACAACTTCATATATAGTCTCAGCGCAGGCGGTATTATATCCTTTGGGGATGAATCCTGAATAGTAGGCATTAGGCTATCTTGCACAAACTTTAAGAAATAGTCTTTTTGGTCTGCCCCTAAATCCAGGTCGTCCAAAGTGACTTCTCCATCCCCAATCTTCTCTTCATCCTGCTCTGGAAACGGGTTGTTTTTCCACAAACTGCAAGAACCCACAAAGGCTTCAACATTCATGGGCAAGAACATCTCAGATGGATGTAAATACAAAATCGGTTCATATTGAAATAGTAAAAGGTTTATACATACCACATTGGACAACTCCGACCAATTCGGTACTTCATCTGCCGTCTTCATCGCAAAATAGTATGTCGTATCAGTAGATAAGCCCATTACGGTAAAAATCTCTTCGGTACCCGTTGGGCTTGGCGTTGGTTCTCCATCCACTTGCGTCGCAGAATCCCAATTCCCCTCGTCAATCGGCGATGTGGAATACCTGATATCATACTGACTTGCCGTGCCGACATTCCCATCATCCCCCGGTGCAGTCCATGTCAGCGTGATTGAATCAGGCGTTGGACTTGAAGCAGTTA
>JACKQG010007869.1_pt1 | contig 10575 bp, 8 predicted proteins | sample 8237621 | NCBI WGS metagenome assembly JACKQG01 (sample SAMN15677084, study PRJNA649215) | marine metagenome | biome: marine; feature: Black Sea; material: saline water; isolation source: suspended particulate matter (SPM) from the Black Sea western gyre | collected 2013-06-09/2013-06-10 | depth...
CTGGGTTAGAAATTCTTTTGCACAAAAAACGAAGATTTGACTTGTAATACTATAAAGAGAAAATCATTAATGTAAGATAATTCGGGATCTTTTTCATACATTAAAACTTTTTCAACAAAAACATTTGCTTCATTAATCGTTTCAACCGGCGCTCGACCAATCCATAAATCTGGTGAATAATCGAATGCATCATTATCTTCTCCAAAAATATGATCACCGTCAGCATTCCAATTGCCATTTAATCCTGAATAATAGAGATCTGTAGGACCGTAATTGCCTTCATGAGAGTCATAAAAGCCATAGCGTGCCGGTACAATATTAACGTCGCCACCAAGAAGAATATAATTAGTTCCCCATTTACTATTAGCATCTTTAATGAAATTTCTAATTTTTTCTTGTGTATCAACACCGGGATAATTAGTTTTTATCCAAGAAACTGTCTTTACAATTATTGGTACACCTTTTTGAGTTTTCCATTCCACTAATCGTTGAAATTCGAAAACCAATGGTTCTTCAGTAATAATGACATATTCAACAATATCGCTTAGAACAGATGGAAAATCGCTAACAGAAAATTGTTTAGTTTCCAATTGTGGAGCCTCAAGTTTCAATAGCTTATCTACTGAAATATCTAAATCTTTTTTATTTTCAACCATACTTTTTATCAGGTTATCTATCATCTTCTGAGTTTTCTTACTACGACGTTCGACTCGTTCAAATGGCTCTTCTGTTGATTCATACTCCAAACTAAAAGTAATATCTGTTAGAATAAATAACTTTTTTTTCGCCGGCAGATATCTTAAAGGACGAACTTGCAATGCCACAAGGTGATAACCGAAAGAAAAACCATGATCAAGTATTTCGATTATGTTTTCCGGATATAATGAATTTGATTTGTAGATAGTTGGTTTTTGAGGGACAAACTCTTGTTCTATCCTTTTTACTTGCACTGGTTGTGGGTGTTGAGCAGGATAGATATTGAATTCTCCTTTAATTTGTTTTTCTTGTATGGATATAATCCTTACATTTCTTACTTTAACATTGTTTGGTATAAGAAACTGAATTACTTTTGTTGGGAGCTTTGGTTCTCCTACCGATATTAAGTAAGTAGGTTCTTTTAATGAAATAATGTCATAGCCTTCTTTTTGGGAATATGTTAAATCATTTTCCGAGAAAAAGATAGAAGCTGTTTTATCTGCGAAAGCTGTAGAAATAAAACAGACAAACATTGTACTTGATAATAGAAAAGATATAAGTTTCTTTTTCATGGTAAAGTTCTCCTTATTTGAACTGTTGTTATTTTTGCCATTAATATTAGATTTTCAATAGTTATCTTAAAATTAGTTTTTTTGTTTATACATATTTTATAATCCTTTTCTATATTATATAAACGAAATTTTATCCAAAATTAATCCCCTTTTTTTAACTTTTTTATATTTACTCATACATATTTTATTTTATCTTTATAATTTCAACAGGATAAAGACAATATACGTACTTCTCCAATAATAATATTCAAATACCCAAGTAAGAATATTTGCCGAATCATAGAAAATTATTACAAACATCATAACAAATAAAATGAATTATCATACTTTAGTGCAGATTCAGAAGTTTTGTTGAAATTTAAAGGAGTTTTAGCAGGTAAATTCACAAATTAATAACACAATATTAACCAGGAAAAAAATCATAAATAAAAAAAACCAGAGCCCCCAACTCAACTAAAAAGTTTCATTGGAAGACCCTGGCTAGAGGGGACATTGAAGTATAATATTAGGGATTTCTTAACTCACCAAAACACCTTCCCGTTCACGTTCGTGTTCATGTTCTTCAGTCGAAAATGGATCGGAATAGGCATCGTCCATTTCTTCATCTTCATCCACCATTGTGATTTCTTCTTCTTTTTCTGCCGACGGTTCAAACGCCTCCATTTCGTATTTCTTTTTCCTTCGGTATAAGTACAGGGACATTAATCCAACCACAAGCACAATTGCAGTTATCGTCAAAATAATTGGCAACATAGAGGATTTTTCTAATTCTTCCTGCATCAGCGGTTCAGTTTCAAAAGAGATGGCGCTGGGCGTTGAAACATTTGCGGCTGTTTCCTGCGTAATTGTTTCGGATTCCTGTACCGGTGCCGCCTGTCCCACTGGTTTGGGTTCGTGCTTTGCTTCTTCAAACGCATAGTTAGTGGTGATATTTCCGTTTTTAGCGATCCAGTCATTTTGATCTTTTACAATGTCATTAACAACTGAAAGCATGCGTGTTTTTCTTAATTTTTTCATCGCATCCAAACTGGGAATAACAACTTCCTCGCCCGGAAATACCAAGTCTTTATTCGGCGCCCGGTTAATCAATGCTAACTCACGCCAGTACCCGGTTGTGCCGTAATACTGCTTGGAAAGTTTACTGAAAAAATCACCTTTTTGAATGACATGTTTGGTTGGTTCATTAAAGATGACTTTTTTACACCAGAGCAAATTCTCTTCGGAATAGAGTCCAAACACAACAGTTACCAGAATAAATAAAATTAAAAATTTTTTCATCACAAACCTCCTGAATTGAGTTTTTCGATTATTTTCTTAATTAGCTGCTTCAATAAAAGCAAACGCAGTGCCAGTAAATTTCAGCGCTTAACATTTATCCAATAATTACTTGTTTTTAATGATTGTTAACTCATATTCTATTTTCATTTTATTTCTTTTTTATCCTTTTATGATAATGTAATTTTTACACTATCCGTATATTTATTACCTGGTCTGTTAATCTAATTAGTGTCTGTCCGAGATGTCATTCCCGTACCACAGGCACTAATTATGGTAATTTGGTAATAAGGAAATTGGGTAATAAAAAATAGATCAGTATTTTGAATTCCCAATTACCTAATAAACTAATTACCCAATTACCTCATTGGTTCTGGCTTGTCCAGGTTGAGTAATAATATATTAATCAGACACTAAGTATTTCTGATACTGGCATAATCTTTTTTGATCCAGCCTGTCTTTTTACCCGCATACTTTATCTTTATCCATTTTGATCTTTTTGCTAAAACTAAAAAGCGTTGTCCTTTTTTAACGACACCAACTTTTTTATAGTTAAAGCCGGGACCGGAACGGACATTTAATTTACCCGTTTTAATTGTCGCTAACCGAAATTTTCGTTTTGACTGAAATACAACACTTAAATCAAAAATATGGGACAATTGATCTGTTAATCTATGGTTTGTAATTGCATAATTGAAATTCAATTCCATATTGCTAATATTAAATTTCAAGCCCATTCCCAAGGACAAGAATTTATCCTGCCAGCCCATTCTTAAAACAAGCGGCTTCATCAAGCGTACTTCAGAACCAGCTGACAATTGGTTGTCTCCTTCTATACCGGCAGCCATTAAGGAATATGAGTTTAGCCGGTACGAGAACGCCAATCTGCCAACTTTTTTGAAATAATCCGTATGCCCTGTTGCCCACTTTAAATGTGAATGATAATCATACAGAACTAATCCTACTTTGGTGTATCGATTCAATTGATACATTAATCCCACATCCAAACCCCAGCCGCCTGCATTTACGTTATTTATCGATTGGTGTAAAAAGTCCATGTTAATGCCAACGCTCAAATTGTAAAAAATTCTTCGTGCATAAGTCAGCACAAAAGCCTGTTCAATATTATTAAAAAAATAGTCCGGCGTCAATGTATTTGAAGTCCTTCCCGGAATTTCATTAACAAGGAATCCTTTCCAGCTTAGTCCTATTTTATTTCTTTCATCAATCGGCACGATAAGTGAAACGAAACCTATCTGGCGATTGAACGACAGCTTTGAATGCATTGCTCCGCCCTGCATTTTACTGAGAAATGCAATGCCAGCCGGGTTCCAGTGTGTTGCTGTGTAATCATTAGCAATGCTCACAAAAGAGGCTTTTAAAACATAAGCGCGCGCTCCCACGCCAAATGATGTAAAAAAATTTTCCTTTTTTTCTGTTTGTGCAGAAGCTGATAAAAATAACCATACATTAAAAAATATTATTAAATTAAATATTAGTTTTCTTTTCATTTTTGATACTTCTCCATTTTAATCCAACTGATAGAAACAACCCAACGGATGTTTAAAGTTTCCATTATTATATAAATTTGACAATAAATTTAATTTTTGAAACAGGTAATTTTTTTTGCAACTGCATGCAATTCATTTAACGAAAAAATTGACAGTTACAATATTTCTTTTATCCGTTGGGTTGTTTCTATCAGTTGGAACTATCTTAATTAATTCTCCAATATTTTAATGACCAATTGAAATCAATACAAATCTTAAAACAAAATTAACTCACCGAACAATCCCAATAGTGATCACTCTTTTTTCAAGCCCAAATTTGATAATCACATAATAGACACCGTTTGGCAGGAATAATCCAAAACTACTTTTTCCGTCCCAACTATCTTCTGTGTGTTCTCCGGCTGATTTTAGGGTTGGCGGCAATAAATTTCTGACAAGGTTTTCATTAACATCGTAAATATCAATCGAAACAAGTTGATCCGTAATTAAAAAATATCTCAAATTTGTTTTTTCTATACCCGGGTTAAACGGATTGGGGAAATTGTAATAACTTGTCTCATTTTCATTGGACAAAAAATCTTCTCCATTTTCAACAAATATTTCCATCTCATTTGAGTAATCACTTTCATTGCCAATTGTATCATAGGCAGTGACCGAAAAAAAATAATTTCCTGATCGTAAGTGATAAATGGTACAGCTTGTATCAAACCCTACATTTTTTACTTCAGAATAGCGTCCTGACTGGGTACCCCAATAAATTTTGTAACCTGCCAAGTCTATTTCTGTATTTTTTTTCCATTCAATAAATACTGTGCCGGGTAACAGACTTCCGACAACAATTGAAAATAGAGAAATATGTAATACGATTTTTTTCATAATATATTTATTGTGTCGTTATTATTATTCCATAGTGTTTCGATGTTCAGATTTTTGAAAAACTGGTTAAAATATAAATATTTAGGAAGGTATTTCAGTTTTATATTCAGCTAGACGAATTTGCAGAAAATCCATATTTGCAAAAACATGTTTGATTTGCGAACAATGCAGAAATACTTATTTAATTAAATGTGGTGGGGATACAAAATTGATGCCCGAATAATTGGAATAAATTAATGCAGCGAATTAGAATGATTTTACAGGATTTATGCGTTTGGTATTGGGATGAAAATAAATTGGAAATAATGATGTGTGTAATTTTTACATTATACAAAACGAGATAGCGTAAATTTTTCGCTGGGATTTTGGGAGTTTATCCTAATGTAAAAATCAATTTCTCCCACAAAAAAAGAACTGCCACAGAAAGAATGTTTTTATTTTTTTCCGTGAGAGTTCATTTCTGTGGGAGGTTTTTTTTACAAATTTGGATAACCTGAATAGTTACAAAATTCTTATTTTTTTTCCTCTCGATATTTGCCTAATTTATTATGTATTGTTTTTAAGCTGATCCCTAAAATTTGAGCAGCTTTTGTTTTATTATTATCTACCATCTTTAATGTTTCTAACAGTATTCTTCTTTCTGCCTCTTCAAATCGAGTGCCAACCGGAATTGTTAATACTGGTCTTTTCGTGTTTTTAGATAATTCTATTTGAGTTTCGGAATTGGACGCATCCATATTCAAAATTCGGTCAGGCAAGACTTCTAAATCAATATTTTGACCCGGGGATAATAACACTGCTCTTTCGATGACGTTTTTTAATTCACGGACGTTACCCGGCCAGGAATAACGCAATAATTCCTGGCGACAACGCTTGGTCAATCCTTCAATTTTTTTATTATTTTTTTGATTAAAGAAGTTTAGAAATTCTTCAATTAAAAGTGGCACATCTTCCAATCGTTGCCGTAACGGTGGAAGATCAATTTCCACAACGGCTAAACGGAAATAGAGATCTTCTCGCAATCTTTTTTCTTCCAATGCTTGCTTCATATTTCTGTTTGTTGCTGCAATCACCCGTACATCGACTTGTATTTCCTTTTTTCCTCCCAGGCGCCTGAAACATCTTTCTTCCAAAACGCGCAATAGTTTTGTTTGTGTTTCTTTTGCCATTTCACCAATCTCATCCAAAAAGAGCGTGCCTTTGTGCGCCAATTCAAAGCAACCGGGTTTTTCATTTATCGCGCCGGTAAACGCGCCTTTTTCATGCCCGAAAATTTCATTCTCCAATATTTGTTCCGGCAGTGCAGAAACATTGATCGCCACAAACGGTTGATTTTTTCTACCACTTTTTTGATGAATCGCCTTGGCAACCAATTCCTTGCCCGTACCGCTTTCACCGGTGATTATTATATTTGCTGTGGAATCTGCGATGGCGTCAATCATCCGGTAAACCGATAACATGTTCGGACTCTGCCCCACCATATCTTCATAGTGAGTGAGGTGTTTAATTTGCTGCTGTAAATTTTGATGTGAAATCAATAATCGATGATGCTCCAAAACTTTGGGGATGACAGACTTCAACCGCTCCGCTTCAACAGGTTTTGTGAGGTAATCATAAGCCCCGGCTTTCATTGCGTTGACTGCCGTTGAAATTGTACCTTTACCGGTAATGATGATAACTTCAGTTTGAATGCCGGTTTTTTTTATCTTCTTCAAAATTTGCAGTCCGGTCAACCTGGGCATTTTCAAATCTGCCAGTAAAAGAGCGTAATCCCCATTTTTCAATTTATCCAGCGCCTCCTGCCCGTCCATTGCTGAATCAACAACATAGCCTTCTTCTTCGAGCAGCGCCGTCAAACCAACAACGATGGATTCTTCATCATCAGCAACTAATATTTTTTCTTTTGTCTCGGTCATTTTTATTACCTGTATTCCTTTTTTCTCTATGTAGTCTGCGAATTCTCTGTGCGCTCCACGTTAAATATTTTGTAATAGTTCACTATCCCTGCACCTGCTTATGTTGATCTCAGAACAAGGATTAACGATTTAAGATTTTTGATCTATTTGTGATTTGTATTTCCTTCTCAAATCATAAATCGTTGATCGTTAATCTGAAATCATCTTTTCACAATATAAAAAAACAGAGAGGTGAACTATTACCTAATTTTTATATTTCAATTTACAGATAATATTCTTATTAGTTGTTTTTTTTTAACTTGGTGCCTTTGTGCCTTCGTGGCTGAACTTTTACAATATTTTTTATTAATTGACTTCACCTTCAGCAATAATCCCCAACGGTTTATTCGTTTTCCATTTCCCGCGTGTGAAGTCAGGAAAGTCAATCGCTTTACTTCGACTGGCAACCGATTTTTCACTCAACTCGGAAACCACACTCCAGGCTGCTGCATCGTAAACATCCATATCCATAGGTGTACCTTCCAGCAGACATTGAATCAACCGGTAATCTTCAATAAAATCCATGCCGCCATGGCCGGCGCCTTTTGCAGATTGATTCAGGTTTTTCCACAGCGGGTGATCAAATTCTTCGTAGTAATCTTCCAGCTTGTCCCAATGATGCGCTTCACTTCTGCCTTCAATGTGTACTTCGTTGGGCCATCTTCTGGCTATGCCTTTTGTACCTTGAACGAGAATATTTCTGCTGTAAGGACGCGGTGTATCACAGTCGTGCCAGATGGTAATCGTCTTGCCATTTTTAGTTTGAATGAGACTGATATTAACATCACCCAACGCGTACTTTTGTTTGGCTCTTGGATCATTGGCGCCAAATTTTTCTGCAGCAAATAAATTTAATCCCCGTGAAGGACTGCTCATGGAAACGAGATAATCAAACTGATCGCCGCGGTTGACATTCATACATTGGGCGACAGGGCCTAATCCGTGAGTTGGATAAAGATTCCCATTCCTTTTAATTGAATGAGCAGGTCTCCAGAGTCCTTCTCCGTTGGTGGAAAATTTTAATGCGCGTAAATCATGCAGATAACCACATTCACCATGAATAATCTCACCTAAAAGCCCTTTCCTCGCCAAATTAAAAATGAGCAGTTCCGGACGATCGTAACAGCAATTTTCCATCATAATGCAGTGTTTTTTCAGTTTTTCCGAAGTTTCCACTAACTGCCAGCACTCATCAATTGTAAGGGCTGCCGGGACTTCGGTAGCTGCATGTTTGCCGTTTTTCATCGCTGCAACACAAACCGGCACATGCCAGCGCCAGGGGGTAGCCGTGAAAACCAGGTCAAGATCTTCAGTTTCACATAAACGAACAAAATCATAATCCCCACGGCTGTATCCGGTTGGTTTTGCTTGTCCGGCTTCAACTGTCCATTTTTGAATACGTTCCACTTTTTCGGGAACAATATCACAGACTGCCTTTAATTCGACTTTATCGATTCTTAATAAATTCCTCACATGAGCCGAGCCCATGCCGCCAACACCCACAAACCCAATGCGAACTTTTTCCAATGGCTTCGACACAAACGGGTGCTCGGGCGCAGGGCCAATTTTTTTATTTGCTGCGGCACAACCGGATACCTTCATTCCTGCAAAAGCCGCTCCTAATGTAGCAGTGCCTAATTTGACAAAATCTCTTCGGTTGAATTGATTAGTAGATTGGTTTGGTGTTTTATTTTTTTTCACTGATAAGTTCCTCCTGATTTAATAAAAAAAAACGCCTGTATAGTTTTTCCTTTAAAAGTTAATGCTTGGTCCCTTTAATCAGCTAAAATGGTGTTAACATTTGATGATTAAGGAAGTTAGAAATAATTATAATTCTCCTGTCATTGCGAGCGAAGCGAAGCAATCTCATTCAGTAAACATCAGTAGATTGCACCCTTCGGGTATCCATGACTTCGTCGCTACGCTCCTCGCAATGACTTTTTAGCTGACCTAAGGGCATAAGCATTAAAAATTATAAAAAAAGAACTATAAAAACTTGATTAGTAAACCTATTGTTGATATCTATTGTACCGGGATTCAGATCAATGGTGAACTACGGTCTTTTTGTATGAAGATTATTATACCAAGTTTAAACTTAAAAATCAAGAGAAAAAATATTGTTGGGACTTTTTAGGTTAAAATGTACCGGATATCAATGTCACAAAGCTATACATTGATAGAAAATTTTTTATATCATTAAATATTTCATAAGGCATAATTGTCGAAAAAAATACTTGATTTTTAACATGAATTTATATATGTTAAATTAACAAAGAAGGTATTGGATGGCTTTTTGACAAAAAGAAAAATTGAGGATAACTTTAGTATTGAAAAATATTAAATTCGATTTCAGTCGACATGCCCGAGACAGAATGCAACAAAAATCCATCAGTAAACTTGAAGTAAAAGAAACTGTTTTAAATCCTGATAAATGGTATTATGGTGAATATGGTGAAATTAATGCTATTAAGGATTTTGGTATAAAAAAAGTTCGTATCCCTTATATTTCTAATCCCAGTGAAATAAAGATAATTACTGCAATTTTAGAAAAATAAAATAATAAGAAGGAAAATTACAAATGGAAATAACATTCGATAAAAAGGTCGATGTTGCATATATAAAAATAAATGATAATAAAGTTGCCCGAGATGTTAACATTAACGATTACTGCATAGCAAATTTAGATGCAAAAAATAATCTCGTGGGAATCGAATTTCTTTTTGCCAGTAAGAGAATAAGAGATTTTGAGCTCTGGTTCGATTTATTCAGCACTGCAGATTATCTTAATGTACCAAAATCTATAGTTAAAAATTGGATTAAAGAAAAGCAACTGCCCGCCTATAAATTGAATAAAGAGTACAAATTAAAAAAGAGCGATCTTGATAAGTTTATCGAAGCGCACAAGGCCAAGAATTAAAAAAACGAGCATCATTAAAAGATGCTCGTTTACTAAAAATTGCCTTTAGTTAACCTTGCTTTTCTTCTTCAATTGTTTACTTCATAATTGTTAATTTTCTAATCTCCTGATATTCATTTGTTTTGAACAAATACAAGTAAATCCCCGTTGGCAATTTATTTCCTTTTTCATCCGTGGCATCGAATTGAATGGAATGGCTGCCTGCTTCCTTTGAGCCATCAAGCAAGGTTCTCACTTTTTGACCGCGAAGGTTGTAAATTTCTAAAATTATTTTGTCTGCTTTAGGCAGGTCAAAATTTATTTGGGTGGTTGGGTTGAAGGGATTGGGGTAGTTTTGACTTAGTGAAAAATCACGAATTTCTTCAGCAACCGAAAACTCATCAGCATTAGTCTGGCTACGAACGAAGAAAACTGAATTAAATGTTTCTGATACTGGTTCACCAGCATTAAATTCAAAGAAATTAAAATTTAATGCAGTCGAGTCTCCTCTATTTCCAATCACTTCAAATTTAATTTTTACCAAAGCTCCTGAACCTTCAATTGGGTCAAGACCTGTATAACTCCCGATCCTGATTTCTCCTAGATTATCTGTCGTTACCATTGGCGCACCCCAATTTTCTGTTAAGCAATCATCAGCAGTTGCTCCAACTGCATTCAAAATAGTACTTGAATAATCTAATATTAGTTCGTAAGAGATAACTTGCTTTCCTGTTACATCACCAATTATTATTGGAATTGAAATAAGCCGACCTTTGTTTGTACTTGTATCAGGT
>JACKQG010007870.1_pt1 | contig 10575 bp, 8 predicted proteins | sample 8237621 | NCBI WGS metagenome assembly JACKQG01 (sample SAMN15677084, study PRJNA649215) | marine metagenome | biome: marine; feature: Black Sea; material: saline water; isolation source: suspended particulate matter (SPM) from the Black Sea western gyre | collected 2013-06-09/2013-06-10 | depth...
CAGATACAATGCTCTCTTTGAATAAACAAAAACAAGAAAAGATAAATAAATTTCTACATCGCCTTGAAACCGGTTTTGAGATTGAAAATATTAGTAACAAAGTAAAAGCATTTTACAATTACGATTTCAAAACTTTGGTTTCCGAATTGAAAAAGAAAAAGATAAAATTAACTTTCTCGCAACAAGATGAATTTGAAGATTATTTTAATAAGTTCAAAGTAGATATTAATCAAATACAAAAGCAAATTGACAAAACCGATAAAAATATAGATCAAATGGTTTATAAGCTTTACGGTTTGACAGATGAGGAAATTGAGATTGTGGAAGGAGAATAAAGTTATTTGTGAAAAAAGAATTAAAATTTAAACAAATCATTGATGATATAATTAGTGAAATAAATATCGCAAAAATGAAATCTACTTCTATACATAAAGTAGGCAACATTAGATCTTCAGGAGCAGGCTCAATACATTTGATTTACAACTTCTCCTTGTTCCTTCCGAAAGCATTCGGGACACATTCGGAAGTTAGAAGAAAACATCGGAATGTCCGCAGGTCTTCCGATTGTTGGAAAAGAGAAAGCTTCAACATTCCGAAGATTCGACAAGTCGAAACATTCGGAAGTTGTGATGAATATCTTATTTGACAGATAATGGACAAATCCATTCTGTGAAGTCGTAAGTTGTTGTAAAATAAGGAAATCTTTATTTGATGATTATTTGATGGGAGCAGGAAAAATAAAAGAAATTCAGAGGTTAGGAATGAATGAAATTGATAAACTAAATAATACAGAATACAAGAATACTCTTAAAATAATAATCAAGGATATAAAAAAGGCTCGATATGAAATGCTTAAAAAGGTTAATAAAGAAACGGTTAAACTATATTGGCATATTGGTAAAACTGTTTTTATTAAAATTGAGCAGAATGATTGGGGAAAATCTATAGTCGAGAAGTTATCAAAGGATTTGCACATAGAATTTCCGGGAGTGCGGGGTTTTTCTGCCAGAAATATCTGGCGAATGAAGACCTTTTACGAAACATATTCAGATTCTGAAATTCTGCCACCATCAGTGGCGGAAATAGGTTGGAGTCAAAATTATCTTTTTATTGAGAAACGCAAAGATAAAAACGAGCGTTTATTTTATCTAAAACAAATCAAAGCTTACGGCAGGTCCAAAAGTGATTTGAAAGAAAAGATTGAATCTCATTATTTTCAAAACAAACTGCTTTCACAAAATAATTTACCCACTAAATCATGAAACAATTTGACGAGTTAGTAGAAATTATCAGGAAGTTAAAGCATCCGGAAAGAGATTATCAGTGATTATGACAGATTCAATATTAAAAAGCTACATGCCGAAGATCTTCGCACATTCGAAAGTAGTGCAACTTTTAAAATTGTAGGAAGTAATGTGTAAAACAATGAGTAAGAAAGAAATTAAAAATTCCGAATTACAACTATTCTCAAACTTTGTGATTTTCCAAACCGAAAACGGCAAAGTAAATATCGATGTATTTTTTAAAGATGAAACACTCTGGCTGACTCAAAAATTAATTGCCGAACTTTTTGAAAAAGGAAGATCGACAATTACTGAACATTTGCGAAAAATATTTTCAGAAGGTGAATTAGATGAAGAACAGGTTTGTCGGTATTTCCGACATACCACAAGGCACGGTGCTATCAAAGGAAAATCTCAAGAAAAGGATGTTAGATATTACAATCTAAAAGCTATTACTGCTGTTGGTTATCGTGTAAATTCGCACAGGGCAACAGAGTTCAGAAAATGGGCTACCGAAATTCTGCACGAATATATCATCAAAGGTTTTGCCATGGATGATGAAAGACTTAAACAAATAAAACATTTTGGCATCGATTACTTTGAAGAAATGCTGGAACGAGTTCGAGAAATTCGTTTAAGTGAGCGCAGATTGTATCAGAAAATTTCGGATATTTATGCACTTTCTGCAGATTATGACAGAAAAGCAGAAATAACAAAACACTTCTTTGCAACTGTTCAAAATAAATTCCATTGGGCAATAACAGGCAAAACTGCTGCTGAAATTATCTACAGCGAAGCTGATGCTGAAAAAGTATTTATGGGACTCAAAACCTGGAAGCAGGCACCCGAAGGGAAAATCTTAAAAAGCGATGTAAATATTGCCAAAAACTATTTAAACGAAGAGCATTTAAAAGCTTTACAAAGAATTGTAACTGCTTATCTTGATCTGGCGGAAAACAGAGCGATGAATAGAAAAGTAATGAATATGAGAGATTGGGGAAAATTTCTGATTAAATTTTTAGAGCTTTCCGATTCTCCAATACTTACAAACCTTGGTAAAATTTCGATGTTTGAAGCAAATTTAAAAGCAGAAAGTGAATATGAAAAATATAGAGTTACTCAAGACAAAAATTATGTTTCCGATTTTGATAAAGAGATAAAACAGTTGCTTTCGGAAAATAAAAATAAAGAAATTACAGGAAATCATAAGTGAATGAGTCCGGGTAGAAGAAGCATGAGAAAAGCATTCCGGTAGACGACGAATCAGAGAAGCGGAAGGAATTGGATATGAAAGAATTTGATGAACTTGTAGAGATTGTCGGAAAATTACGAGATTCGGATGGTGGTTGTCCGTGGGATTTGGAGCAAACCCCCGGATCATTGATCCCAAATTTTATTGAAGAACTTTATGAAGCGATCGAAGCAATCGAAAACAATGATCATGAGCATTTGTCGGAAGAATTAGGAGATCTGCTGCTGCACATCATAATGCAGGCTCAGATGGCGAAAGAGGAAAAATTATTCTCAATCGAGAAAGTTCTAAAAAAAATAAATGAGAAACTGGTTCGTCGTCATCCGCATGTTTTTGGTGATAAGAGTATCCATGATCCGAACCAGGTTAAAATGAATTGGGAAAAGATCAAATTGAAGGAAAAAGAGCATTCCCGGAAATCGGTTATAGATGGAATTCCCAAAAGTATGCCATCTTTGATCACGGCTCAAAGGATGCAGGAAAAAGCTGCTTCGGTAGGATTTGACTGGAAATCTGTTCAACCGGCGATAGAGAAGCTGCATGAAGAAGTGAAAGAATTTGAGAATGCCTTCAGCGATGGAGATATCAAGGAAATTCAAAACGAAGTTGGAGATATGCTGTTCTCGATCGTGAACATTTCCCGCAAAATGGGTTTTGATGCCGAATCTTCCCTCAAGAAAACGATCAGGAAATTTGAAAGAAGATTCAAAATGATCGAGAAACATCATCATGATAATCAAAAAGATATTAACGAAAGTAGTTTGGAGCAGTTAGATGAAATATGGGATATTGCGAAAAAAAGCGAATTATAGCCGAAATCGCTTCTTTAGTTTTTACTTTGTCGGGATCAGTTTATTAATTCTTTTCATATTTATCATATACTCGAATAACCTTCTGATCAACATCCGGGAAGATGTCGAAATCGTTCCCGATCTTTATTCAAAATTTATCAGCCTGCCGGATTATGTGAACTTGGAAGATTTCCTGTTGCGTTATTTTATGACGGAGATAATTCCGAACATAAATTATCCGATCATCCTGGCTGACAGCCTGAAAATCCCCTTTTCCTGGGAGAATATGAGAATCGATAAAAAACCATTTGCCGAACTGGACGAGAAGGATCAAAGAATTCTTTTGAAAAAGCTCAAAAAGCTGGAAAAAATGAAAGCCGTGATACCGCTTCGTTATGATAAAACTAATGATAAAGTTTTCAGTTATGTTTATTATGGTGAATCGAAAACAATGAAAAAACTTCGTATGATGCCCTATCTGGAAATGGGATTGATGATCTTTTTTGTCTTACTTGGGATAATCGGGCTGACAACAATGAAAAGAACGGAACGAAATCTTCTATGGGTCGGGCTGGCAAAAGAAACAGCTCATCAATTCGGAACTCCAATCTCTTCATTATTGGGTTGGCTCGACATTCTCTCGACCCGTTTCGAGAATATAGATGATGATTCTGAGATCAGCACGATGTTGGGCTATATGAAAACGGATATCGACAAACTCAATCAAATTGCTTCCAGGTTTGGAAAAGTCGGTTCTTCCATAACCCACAATCCCGTCGATCTTCATTCTACGATCCAGGAAGCTGTCGAACATTTCCGCAGAAGATTACCGAGTATCGCTAATAAAACAGAACTTATTTTCAATAGTGAGATCAGAGATAAACAAATAAAGCTGGATCCGGATTTGATAAAATGGACAATCGAGAATTTGATCAAAAACAGCATCGATGCCATGCAGAATAGAAACGGTTCGATAATCATCAGCGCCAAAGAGAAAAATGGCAAATTTGTTATCCGGATATCAGATCAGGGGATTGGATTGCCAAAATCGATGCGGAGAAAAATATTCTATCCAGGGATCACAAGTAAACAACGAGGTTGGGGACTTGGTTTAAGCCTGGCAAAGAGAATTGTCGAAGAATATCACAGGGGAAAGATCAGGGTTGTCGAAAGTAAAATCGATGAAGGAACAACCTTTGAGATAATATTACCGGAGGATTAAAATGCACATATTATCGCGCGAAGAGATGTATCATTTGGATAAATACACAATCGAGAAAATTGGAATTCCGGGAAAGGTTTTGATGGAAAATGCCGGAAAAGGGTGTGCGGAAAATATCGCTTCCGAATTTCTTCATTCCAAAGATAAAATTGCCCTGTTCTGCGGAAGTGGTAATAACGGCGGAGACGGATTTGTTATCGCTCGTTTTCTAAGAAAATGGAATTATTATCCAACAATTTTTTTACTCGGAAACCAGGATAAAATGACTCCTGAAACACAGGAAAATTTCGATTTATGCGACGAGATGAATATCGAAATACATCGTTTCCTGACAATTGAAGAGTGGCAGGATTTCAACCTGGATCTTGGTTTTTACGACCTGGTCATCGATGCTATTTTTGGAGTCGGATTCAAAGGAACGGTTCGAGGTTGGATCGCAGAATTGATAAAAGAGATAAATAATTTCGGAAAAAAGATAATTGCAATCGATATCGCCAGCGGGATCGATGCCGATACCGGACAAGCAGAGATTGCCGTAAAAGCCGATCAGACATACACAATGGAAGCTTATAAATATGGACATTTCTTAGGAAAAGGACGGGAAAAAAGCGGTTATGTCAAGATCATCGACATCGGAATTCCTGGAAAATTGTATAAAAGATTTCCGCCGAAAGCAGAATTGATCACGAAAAACAATGTTAAATATCCCGTTCGTTCTCGCTTCAGCCATAAAGGAGATTTTGGAAAGATCGGAATTATTGCCGGAAGTCCCGGATTTTCCGGAGCGGCAATATTGTCATCAAAAGCTGCTTTAAGAGCCGGAGCAGGTTTGATCACGCTTTTTCATCCAAAAGGTATGGAATTGATCTTTGAAAACCAGCTCCTCGAGGTTATGACTTATTCTATCCCCGAAGATGATAATGGTAACATTTTGGTTACTGATCTATGGGAAAAATTATCTTCTATGGATGTGCTTTTGATCGGACCGGGAATCGGAACTTCTCACAAGTTGGTAAAATTTGTAGAAGCAATTTTAGAGAAATGGGAAAAACCGGTAGTTATCGATGCAGACGGATTAAACATTTTAGCAAATAATGAGAATATTCTAAAAAGTATTTCCGGAAAACCGGTGATCCTGACTCCTCATATCGGAGAATTTTCCAGACTTCATAAAAGAGAGATTTCCGATATTTCACAACATCCTGTTCAGGAATTGGAAGATTTTACCCAAAAATATAAAACTAATGTTCTTTTAAAAAGTGCCACCTCCATTTTCTCCGACGGTTCTCATCTCGTTTTCAATATCTCCGGTAATGACGGACTCTCAACCGGCGGAAGCGGAGATGTTCTGGCTGGGATCATTGTTTCTTTTCTCGGACAGAATTCATCGCTGAAAGATGCTGCTGTTTCTGCTTCTTTTTTACTCGGGAAAACTGCTGAAAAACTATCGAAAATTCGGAAATCTGCATCTGTTATTCCGTCGGATATTATAGATGAGATTTTTAAGTATTGACTTTTTTATTGATCAATAACTTTTTCGATTTGTTGGAGAAATAATAATGAACAGAAAATTTAATGTTACCGGCTTGTGCGTTCCCAAAATGCATTATATGGTTAATCTCGACCGGAAATTAGATCAAATAATCTCAATGATCGAAGCGGGAGAATATTTCACGATCAATCGACCTCGTCAGTTTGGAAAAACAACCATAATCAATGAATTGGAAACAAGGCTGGAAAATGAGAATTATGTTGTAATATCGTTGAGTTTTGAAGGGATTGGCGATGATGTTTTTAAGAACGAAAAAGATTTTATCCAATCTTTTATCCGGCAGATCGAATTTTCTTTGAAAGATCAGGGAAAAGAAGAATTAACTCAAAAACTATCTAGAAGCAGAAAGAATAATTTTAATGATTTGAATATTTTCATATCCGATTTAGTCAGGAAAGCAAAAACCGATCTAATTCTAATCATCGATGAAGTCGATAAATCCAGTAATAATCAGTTATTCTTGAGTTTCCTGGGAATGCTGCGTGATAATTATTTACGAAGAAATAAAGGTAAAGATGTTACTTTCCAATCCGTGATCCTTGCCGGAGTTCATGATGTTAAAACTCTCAAACTGAAACTCCGACCGGACGAAGAACAAAAATATAACAGCCCCTGGAATATTGCATCCGATTTTAAAGTCGATCTGACATTTGATCCAACTGAAATATCGACAATGCTACGGGATTATTCCGATACGGAAAATGTAAAAATGGATATTGGGCAAATTGCCGAAAAAATCCATTATTTTACATCCGGACATCCGTTTCTGGTGAGTAAGATTTGCAAAATTCTGGATGAAGAATTATTGGTACAAACTGATAAATGGGAACTAAAAGATATTGAATCGGCAGTTGATTTTTTGATAAAAAGTGACAATACGAATTTTGATAGTCTGATCAAAAACATTGAAAACGATATTGAATTATATGATCTGATAAAAATTATAATAATCGATGCAGAAATAATAAATTTTGTAAAAACTGATAATGTTATCTCAAAAGCCGGAATTTATGGAATTTTGAGAAATGAAAATGAAATTTGTAAGATAGATAACCTGATCTACGAAATGCTTTTATCGGATCACATAGCATTTAAAATGTGGCGAGAAAACAAACTTACATCGATTTCAAGATATAATTTTCAGGATAATTTTATTATTCAGGATAAAAAATTAGACTTCGAGAAGATCATCCTGAAATTCCAGGAATTTATGAAAAATGAATATTCCGCAAAAGACAACAAATTTCTGGAACGAAACGGCAGGTTGATCTTCCTGGCTTTTCTGAAACCGATCATCAATGGTAAAGGTTGGGATTTCAAGGAAGTCCAGATCTCGCAGGAAAAAAGACTGGATGTTGTCGTAACCTTTCTGGAGCAGAAATATATCGTGGAAATGAAAAAATGGTATGGTGAAAAATACCATCAAAAGGGGATTGATCAATTATCGGATTATCTCGAAAGACAAGGACTGGAAAAAGGATATTTGATCATATTTGATTTTGAATCCAAGAAGAAAGATTGGAAACAGGAGAGAATATCAAAGAATGATAAAGATATTTTTGCTGTTTGGGTGTAAAAGCAAATAATGCAAAGGATCAGTAAATGAAAATATCAGCATTATTATTTCTGACGATCTTCCATTGTTTCATGTTTTCTCAAAATGTTGTCATCAATGAACTCTATTATGATCCACCCGGAAGCGATGGCGGATACGAATGGATCGAGTTGTATAATGCCGGAAGTGTAAGTGTTAACATGTCCGGTTGGAGAATCCAGAAAGCAGGAGCTGAATTTGAGAATACATATATCTTTGATTATCTTGCTCCATTGATTCCACCGGGAGGTTATCTCTTGATTGGAGAATCTCATGTTTCTGGAGTCGATATTATAACTGATCTGGGATTTCAAAACGGAGGAACCGCAACCGATGGAGTCAGGCTTGTTTCTGCAGACGGATTATACACAGATACGATTTTATACGATGAACCGAATTCCAATAATCTTCCCGATGATATTTCCGATCCGGGAGAAAATTTTGCACCTGATATTTTAAATGGAAATTCTCTCGCCAGAGTGCAAGATGGAGAAGATTCAAACAACTCAGAAATTGATTGGTTTGAGTGCGGAAATCCAACTCCCGGAGAACCCAATATCTATCCAATAGATCTATCTCTCGATGAAATGATAATTTCCGAAAATAATGGTGTTTATCAGCTTATAACTTACATTTCAAACTTATCCACCTCGGATGTGGATAACTCCTCTTGTTCTATTGAAATCACCATAAATGACAGCATTTCAGGAAGTTATGAATTACCTGCCATAAACTCTAATGAAACAATTGAATTTTCTGTAGAATTAGGTACTTTCACGGAAGCATTATATGTTGCTGGAGCAGAGCTTAACTTTATATATGACTTGAATTTAGATAATAACATCCTGATGATTTCCTTTTTGGTTGGAGATTCTCCAATTATCATCAATGAAATAATGTTCAAACCTTCTTCCGGCAATTCGGAATGGATAGAAATATTTAATCGATCAACAAGTGGATATTATGTGGATAACTTTAAAATTTATGATTCCGGGGCAGGTGAAATCAGCTTTTCCGGGAATATCGAATCTTTAGATTTTCTAATTATCTGCCAGGATGAAAATTCCTTGTTTGACCAATATCCGAATGTTGATCAGGAAAAGGTTGTGCAAGCTTATTCGTGGACTTCTTTGAACAACACCGATGAATCGATCTGCCTGAAAGACGCTTTCGCTACGGTTTTAGATTCTACTTCCTATTCCGGTTCGGATCAGGAATACAATATCTCATTAGAAAGAGTCGATCCTTTCCATGACGAAATAATTAACTGGTTGATTTGTCAAGACAGTCTGGGAGCTACACCCGATTTGCCAAACAGTGTTCTGCCTCTGGAAAAAGACCTGGAATCGACAGCGTCCGGCTTTGAAATTCAGGAAAACGGATTGTTGCATTCGGTTATGGTCGAAAATGTGGGTCTCGAAAATATTGATTCCGCAACATTATATTGTTATTCTTCTCTGAACGAAAATGATGCGGAGATTGAAATATTTTCCGAAGAAATCAGCTTATCAGATACATTGTATTTCGATTTTACAACGGATATTCCCGGTATCGGCTACACTACTTTTCATTATTTAATAGAATCGGATGAAGACATGAATCTGGAAAATAATTCCGATTATAGTTTCTATAACAACAATTTTCTCCCCTTTGTCATAAATGAGATTATGTATGATCCGGATAATAATGAGCCGGAATGGATAGAATTAAAAATCAACAGTTTTATCCCAAATCTGAAAAATATCATCGCATATATTGGAGTCGATTCGATAAAGATCGATTTTCAGGATGGTGAATATGTGCTGTTAACGGGCTCGGAAGAAGATGCGGATTCTCTGCGTGAGTTATATGATTTGGACGGAGCTCCTGTTTTCACCGGAATTGCTTCTTTATCAAATTCAGGAGAAAATATATCGCTCGTAGATTTTTCCAAAAATACAATTGAGAGTTTCTTTTATGAACCGGATTGGAATGATGGAATGATGGGCGTTTCCATCGAAAGAGTTAATCCGGAATTACAGGCAGCATCTTCGAATTTTGGTCCTTCCGTAAACACTGCTACTCCCGGAAAAGAAAACAGCATTTATGTGCAATTGCTCCCTGAAAATATTGATCTATCGATAAATCCAAATCCTTTCTCACCCTTCAACAGCGAAAGAACGATCATCAGTTTCGAGCTTCCGGAAATATTGAGCGAAGTGACAATTCGTATTTTTGACCTGAAGGGGAGATTGGTTAGAAAATTTGTTGATCAAACCTTACTCGCAAATAAAGGAGATTTGATCTGGGATGGAGAAGATGATCGCGGAAAAAGGCTTCCCATCGGAGTCTATATCACGCTGATGGAAGCAACATCGAGAGAGTCGGAAAAAACATATTCCAAAACAAAAACCGTTGTGATTGGAAAGTGACATGATCATGCCTGATCTTGAAACTGATGAATAATTATTTTTTGCGATACTGTTTGTTCAGTTCATTTTTTCACAAAGAATTCAAATGTAAAATAACACATTACTTTGCGTCTTTGCGGTAAAAACTGGAAAAATATCGATCCTGTAAATTCCGGTAAAATGTTTCAAAGGAGTCTTTCATGTATGGAAAAACCATATCTTATGCAGTTCAGGGAATCGATGCTCAGCAGATAACTGTCGAAGCTGACATAAAAGGAGGTTTACATAAATTTTCGATTGTTGGATTACCATCGAATTCCGTTAAGGAAAGTCGGGACAGAGTTTCTGCCGCAATCAAAAATTCCGGTTTCAGGTTTACCACGCATAAATATACCGTGAATTTAGCTCCTGCCGATATAAAAAAGGATGGAGTTGCTTTAGATCTGCCGACAGCTTTGGCGATCATTTCGGCTACCAACCAGATGAAATCA
>JACKQG010007871.1_pt1 | contig 10575 bp, 10 predicted proteins | sample 8237621 | NCBI WGS metagenome assembly JACKQG01 (sample SAMN15677084, study PRJNA649215) | marine metagenome | biome: marine; feature: Black Sea; material: saline water; isolation source: suspended particulate matter (SPM) from the Black Sea western gyre | collected 2013-06-09/2013-06-10 | depth...
TGAATGTTATCAGAGCCCTTCCTGCATGGAGTTCAACAATGGTTCTGCCATTGTCAGTTATTTCAGGGGTCTGGATCGGGCAACAGATTATGCAGTTCATGACGGCAGCTTCTGGTAATGCAGTGCTGGCATCTGGAATGGAAATCTGGGCAGAGGTGTTTTTCTTTGCGTATTTTTTATGCGTCATGCTCTATATCTGGGGAACCTGGCACAGCAATGAAATAGGAAAAGAATCCATTAAAATACAGGTAACCGGCGATCTTTCAAAGATTTCCTTTATTGGTGTGGGCGGATTAGGCATCATACTTCCACTGATTTTCACCCTGATTATGTGGGGCGGAGATACCAATGGTTTTTTGATCTTTTTAAGATTGGCTTCTGTTATTGCAGGTGATCTTGCACTTCGTTATGTCATAATGAAAAGTGCGGTGTACAAGCCCTTGATTTAGAAGATTGATTAAATGAAAAGGGCAGGCAAGAACTTGAATTCTTGCCTGCCCTTTTTTATTTTCAGGACAAATAATTTTCATGTTGAAAATATTTATAAAAATATATTCGTCTGTTCTCCGGGATTTCACAGATGTCCTGCCCCCACCCATGGCCGGCTTTTTCGAATTCTCTATGATGCGGGTGCGACATGATATCGATCAGAAGGTGTTAGGTGAGTTATTTTATCAGTATCTGAACGTGGAAGAAGATTTTATACTGGAAGGTTCCGATGTTATATGAAGATTTGTTGTGTGGTTTTGTTTGATCTATGTATGAATTAAAAAAATTCACATATTGGAGCAAAATATTACATATCGAGTTTGGAGCTGAATCTTAATAAGGAGGTCGGGTTAAAACTATTCCGCGAAAAATTGTTGACAATTCCGAAGCACGATTGTAGATTGTCGACAATTTAAAAAAATCAAACGAGAGAGGATGCTCATGAGATCCGGCCAAAAATCAGATCAAATTACAGATATCAGAGCCATTGAAATTTTAGACAATCGTGGAAATCCGACAATTCGTTGTTATGTCACCATTGATCACCGGTTTACCGGCACTGCCGATGTGCCGAGTGGTTCATCCACGGGCTCCTTTGAAGCAAAGGAACTCAGGGATGGTGGAAAACGATATAATGGTATGGGGGTTAAAACCGCCATTGGTCATATTGATAATATAATTAATCCGGCACTGATTGGTGTCCATGGTGCAAATCAACGCAATATTGATTATTTACTGAATAAGCTGGATGGAACAAAGAATAAGTCAAAACTGGGAGGCAACGCAATCCTTGCTGTGTCTTTGGCCGTGGCAAAAGCTGCGGCAAAATGGTGCCATCTTCCACTTTATAGATACCTTAACACCAATGCCCATGTATTGCCCGTGCCCCAGGCATGTCTTATTAACGGAGGACTTCATGCAGGAAATGATCTGGATATCCAGGAGTATTGCGTAATGCCCGTTGGTGCAGACAGTTTTACCCATGCAGTTCAGATCTTAAGCGAAATATTCAAGGAATTAGGGAGAATTTTGCTTAAAACCATGGGGAAAAATGCCACCAACAGCAGTGAAGATGGCGGGTTTGCGCCACCCCTTGACAGTTCGTTTAAGGCAATGGAAATTCTACAGCAGGCAGTTAAAAATTGTGGATATGAAAATGAGGTGGAGTTTGGATTGGATTTAGCCGCCAGTGGTCTTCTAAGTGAAGATGGGAAAACATATGAATTCGAAGGGAAAAGATTAACCTCTAGGGAGATGATTGATTATATCAAAGGTCTGGTCAGGCAGTTTCCAAAAATTGTATCCATTGAAGACCCCCTGGATGAAAAGGATTATAAAGGCTGGATCGCAATTACAGAAGAGCTATCAGATAAAATGATCATTGGTGACGATATTTTTGCCACCAATATTGATCGCATCAAAATGGGTGTGGAAAAGAAAATTGCCAACTCAATCCTCTGCAAGGTGAATCAGATCGGCACCATTACAGAAGCTACTGATGCTGCCATGATGGCAAAAAGCAATAGTTATCCCGTTGTTATGTCGGTTCGTTCCGGGGAAACAGAAGACTGCGTTCTGTCGGATATAAGTTGTGCGCTTAATGCCGGCCTTTTTAAAACAGGCGGTATTCGTGGCAGTGATCGGGGTACCAATTACAATCGGTTTATGGAAATTGAGTATGAGCTGGGTCCATTGGCACAATATGCCGGTCGTCACTATAAGGGAACCCTGATTTAAAAAATAATGTAATTGTTTAGCCAGTTAAAAGAAGTTATCTAAAAAGCCCTGTCTGATGGATATTTGCAGGAGGTTAAGCGTTTAGCATCGAACAAAAATATCCATCGGATAGGGCGGTTTCAAGAATAAGAGCTGAATAGTTACAAAATGATTTCAAATCAGTTAAAAATTTTTACAGGATTTTATACTGCATAAGAAAGATGAATCAAATGAAAAATATTACCGACTCAATTGTCAGCAATCCAATTATTAAAAATAGAGAAGCACTGCTCTCACATGGTCTGATTAAAGGGCGAAAATCCTGTCTGGATATTATTGAATATGCCTTAAATGCAGTAGATCCTTACCATGCAACCCACAAGGCAGTTCAGCTGCGTTATGAGACACTTATTGTGGATGGCCGGGAATATGATCTTAAAACAATTGATCATATTTATGTTATCGGTGCTGGAAAGGCTACGTTCAGGCAGGCACAGGCCATTGATGAAATCCTTGGAGATCGCATTGATGAAGGGGTGGTGGTGGTGAAACATGGACAGGCAAAACTCCTGAATCATATAAAAATACTGGAATCAGCCCATCCCGTTCCAGACCACAACAGCTTCACAGCCAGCCAGGAAGTGATTAAACTTGCCAAAAAAGCAGGAGAAAAGGATTTAGTTATCTGTCTCATGTCCGGCGGTGTTTCATCCAATTGCTGCGCTCCTGTGGATGAAATATCAGATGCTGATAAAATTGAAATGAATCGGCTGCTTGTTCAATGCGGTGCCCAGGTAACTGAAATAATGAGTGTGCGAGGTCATCTGTCAAAAATTAAAGGCGGACGACTGGGCCTGATGATTCAGCCTGCAACCTGCATTACTTTGACTGTTTCCGATGCCATTGGCGATCCTTTGGAATGGAATGCCGACTGGACCCATCCTGATTCATCCACATTCCAGGATGCCGTGGATATTCTCCATAGATATGGCCTCTGGGATCAGATTCCTGTTCGTGTTCGCGACTATTTTTCCAGGTTTACCAATGAAAAGGAAACTCCTAAATCCCTGGGAAATGGAAAATTTCAATACTGCATGACAGTAAAAACCTCGGATTTGTGGAAGGCTGCGAAAAAGCAATCAAAGAAACTCGGATTTACCCCTTATCTGTTAACCAGCGAGTTAAAAGGGGAAAGCCGGGAAGCTGGGCGCGTCCTGTCATCCATTGCCATGGAAGCTGGAAAATCCCGCCAGCTCTTTAAGATCCCATGTGCTCTTATTGCAACGGGTGAAACAAGCGTCCGAATCCTTGGAGAGCCCAAAGGCAAAGGGGGAGCCAACCAGGAGCTGGGTTGCGGAGCATGCCTGGATCTGACCCTGGAAGACAATATTGTAGTGGGAGCCATTGACACTGATGGAACAGACGGGCCAACTGATTATGCAGGTGCATTGACAGATGGTTTTTCCGTGGCCACTGCCAGGAAAATGGGTATTGATTTTCATAAAGAACTTATGGATCATAACACCAGTGAATTGTTAAAAAACATTTCTGATATTATTTATACAGGCCACACGGGATCCAACGTTAATGATCTTGTTGTTATTCTGGTCTTGTAGGGAAAAGGTATATATGGAAGCACCAGACAGGATTTTTTCCAAACAAAATCGCCTTACAATGACTCAAATTGCCCTGGAGAATATCAGAGAAGCAATTGAGAAGGGGGTTTTAAAACCAGGCATGAGGATTATTGAATCCCAGCTTTCAAATGAGTTGGGGATGAGTCGATTTTCCATTCGAGAAGCCCTTTGTTATCTGGAAAATGAGGGCCTTATTAAAACTATACCGTTTAAGGGAGTTACCGTTGCCCATATTACCCCCAAGGATATTGAGGATTTAATGAAGGTTCGCTGTGCCCTGGAAGAACTAGCCATTCAACTGGCAATTAAACATATGGATTCAGATAAAATAAAGGTCCTTTCGTCCCTGATGGGCCGGATGGAAAATGCCCTGGATACCAATAGTGAAGAAGAAATCCTTAACGCTGATTTACGCTTTCATCAATCTATTTGTGAATTTTCAGGAAATGGGCGTTTACTGAACGCATGGATGCCATTGGCAAGCCAGATCAGGGTATGTTTAAAGATGGAGTACCCCTTGTTTCAGACTGCCAAGGAATTTGTCTCCACCCATATTCCTTTACTGGAAATTATTGTGGCTGGTAATCAGCAAAAAGCGACTCAGTTGGTTAGAGATCATATATATGGTTCCTTGAAACGAATCATACCAGCATATGATAAAGAGGGTTAATAATTTTTAAACAACCAACATGGCAGATTGGTCTGAAACAAAATCCAAAATTTTGACATAAAAAAGGAAAGAAACATGCAGGCGACCAAGTTACCTAAAATGATCCGTGTAAAGCAGCAGTTTGATAACCAGAGGGTGCAAGACATAACCCGCCAAATTACCCAACAGATAAAAGACCTTTCGTCAAATATGCCTGTTCAGCCCGGTCAAACTGTGGCTGTGGCCTGCAGCAGCAGGGGGCTTACTGATTATCCTGAAATAGTAAAAGCCGTTGTTGATAATTTAAGGCAAATGAAACTAAAGCCTTTTCTTGTTCCTGCCATGGGAAGTCATGGAGCAGGCACTGCTGTTGGACAGGAACGGGTTCTATTGCATCTGGGTTTGACACAAGAGGCCGTTGGGGCAAAGATATTGTCGTCCCTGGATGTTGTTGACTTAGGAAAGACTGCCCAAGGGATCCCTGTTATGGTGGATCGGTTTGCCTTTGAGGCAGACCACATTGTGCTGATCAATCGGATCAAGAAACATACGGATTTTATGGGAGAATTTGAAAGCGGCCTGATGAAGCTGATGGTCATTGGTCTGGGTAAAATTGCCGGAGCCGGGATCTATCATCAGGCCATGATGAGCTTTGGATCAAGCAATGTGATTGCTGCAGGTGCCCGCCATGTCCTGGATAAATGCAATATCCTGTTTGGTGTTGCCACAATTGAAAACGGATATGGTGAGGTGGCAGATGTGGGTGTTTTCCCCCCAGAAGAAATAGAACTCAAAGAAAAGGCATTTTTTAGTCGTTCCATGGAGATTTCACCTAAATTACCCTTTGATGAGGCTGATATTATCTTGATTGATGAAATAGGCAAAGAGATTTCAGGGGCGGGATTTGATACCCGGGTGGTGGGCAGAATAAGGCTGCCGGGAACACCGGAACCTACCAAACCAAGTATCAAGCGCATTATTCTCTCTGATATTACAAAAATATCCGAAGGTAACGCCTGTGGGTTTGGACTGGCTGACATCATCACCCGTCGTCTGGCTGACAAAGTGGACCAGGCATCCACTGATACCAATACCATTGTCAGCATGGCCCTGGAGATGGGTAAAACCCCTCTTGTCATGCCCAATGATAAAGAAGCACTTGCCCTTGCCATGCGATGTATTGGATTTGTCCCTTCAGATCAGATTAAAATTATCAGGATTAAAAATACACTTTGCCTTTCAGAGGTGGATGTATCCCAGGCCTATGCCCCTTTAATCAATGATCGCTCAAATCTAAATATAATCCGTCAGGCCAGAGATATGTTATTTGATACTAACGGCTACTTCAATGAATTCTTTAGTATGGATGAGGGCTGTGATAGCCCCATTGACATGAAAAGCTAGGCAAGGATAATCAAGGAGATATGAATGATGACACCCCGGCAAAGAGTAATGGCTGTATTAAATCTTAAAATACCGGATAAGGTTCCTTTTGCAGATTGGATTGATCCAGGAATTAGAAAAACCCTGGCAGCCTATTTTGGAAACAAGAATATGGACGATGCCCAATTTCACAAACATCTGGGAGCCGATGCCATCTGTTATATGGAATCCGATTATCTTGCCCCGCAATTTTGTAAAAAATTGATTGATGAAAAAGGCGTTGAGCATCTTCAGTCCGAAGGATTGATCAAAGCCCAGCAAGATATGGGAAAGTTTATTCTTCCCGACGTAACCGCACCCGGATATTTTGATAAAGCCAAACAATATATGGATCAATATGGAGATTCAGGACTGGCGATCTTCGGCAGCATGCGAACGGGCATGATGAATACCATTTTTTCCATGGGCCTTGTTGAGTTTTCAATTGCATTGTTTGAAAACATTGGCTTTATTGAAGAGATGTTGGATCAATATATCGAGTGGAACATCAGAGTTGCAGAAGGCTTAACAGGTGCGGGCTTTGATTTTCTGGTATGCTATGATGATATTGCTTTTAACACAGGTCCTATTATCCCTTTGCCAATTTTCCGAGACGTTTTTCTGCCGCGTATGAAAAAATTTGCTTCCACCTTGAAACTGCCATGGGTCTATCACTCATGCGGCAACGTAGGGCGTGCCTTTGATGATATTATGGAATTTGGCATGAATTGTTTTAATCCCTTCCAGCCCGATGTGAACGATATTTTTGAATATAAAGAAAAATATGGAGATAAAATCTGTATCTGGGGCAATATTGATATTGGCTATACATTAACCAGGGGCACTGTTGAAGAAACCATTGATGAAGTGAAAGAAAAGATAGCCCGGCTGGCACCGGGTGGTGGTTATATGATGGCCACCTCGAACTCCATTACAGACTATTGCAAAGTTGAAAACATATTGGCCATGATGGAGACCAAAGAAAAATGCGGGACCTATCCCATTAAGATCGATGAATCGTGACCAAAAAAGGATAGCAGATGAAAAAAATCGAAACCATTGAACCTGAGATGCTTTCAAAAATTCATAGGGCCAGTTTAAAAATTTTAGAGGAAACCGGAGTGCTTTTTCACCATGATGAGGTCCTTGAAATTTTTAAATATCATGGCGCAAATGTTCAGGGCAAGCTTGTGAAATTAAGCCCTGAACTTGTGGAAACAATCATGGAGAAGGTTCCTACCACATTCATCTGGAAAGCCCGCAATGAAATTTATACACGGACTCTGGGAGACGGTTACCTGCTTCAACCGGCAGCAGGCGCGGTCAAGGTTCATGATCTTGATGGCCAAATTCGGGAGGGAACGCTTAAAGACTATGCCAACTTTCAAAAGATTTATCAAGCCGGTGATATCTATGATCTGGTGGGAATGATTCCCGTTGAACCCAAAGATGTGGATCCTAAGCTCAAACATCTTTATATGATGTACGAAATTCTGAAACATACGGATAAACCCGTGAACGGTTTCATGACCACAGGCAATCAGGCAAAAGCGCAATTGGATATGATGGAGATTGCCGTGGGAGGCCAAAAGATTTTTGAAAGCAATCATTATATGGCAGTGAGTATCGGGGTGACAACTCCTTTGACCTATTCCTGGGATCCCCTTGAGACGATGCTTGCCTATGTAAAACGCAACCAGGTTCCAACCATTTTATGCGCTCCTCTGGCCGGTGTTACATCCCCATACAGCATGCTGGGAACGGCTGTACTTCAGAATGCTGAAATCTTGGCGGGAATCGTGCTGGTCCAGTTGCTGCGCCCGGGACATCCCGTGGTATACTGTCCCAGTGCTGTGGCAGCCAATATGCGAACCTGCGGATTCAGTACAGGTGCTCCTGAAAGCATGTTGATAAATATTGCCAACATACAAATGGGGCTTGATTATTATCACATTCCTGTAAGAGCCATGTCTGGCTTCACCGACGCTAAGATCCCGGATTTTCAGGCAGGTGCTGAAACCATGCAGAATCTGATGCTGGGAATGTTGTCCGGCGCTCATTTGCTCAATGAATCTGTGGGAATTCTGGATAATATTTTAACGGTTTCCTATGAAAAGACCATACTGGATGGAGAGATCATCAGCCGCATCAAGCGGATCAGCCAGGGAATTTCAGGGGTGGACCGGGATTTTTGCGTTGAATCCATCCAGCGAGTGGGACATTCTGGCTCATATCTCACCGAGTCTATGACTGTAAAAAATTGTCGTAACCGGTGGACACCCACTACCTCTTTCTGGGGGAGCCAGGAGGACTGGGAAAAGACAGGTGCCGTGGATGCTGCCCATCGGGCCAATCAAATCGCATGTCAGCTTCTTTCGGATGCACCTGATTTTCGCATTGATACGGGTCTTGATGGAGAATTGTTGCGCTATATTGAATATGAGTCGCAACTCATATCCGATAGGATTTAACCCAGTGCATCAAAAAGTCTGGTAAGATCTTTGTCCGTGTTATAGAGATGTGGTGCGATCCTTATGGACTGCCCCCGGCTGCTGACAAAAATTTGTTCAGATGATAGTTTTTTTATCAGATTGTCTGGAATCCCTTTGGGAAGCGTGATACCGATCAAATGAGGGGCTCGCATGGATTTTGGAGGAACTTTGAATCCTCGCGATTCGGCTTCTTGGGCAATCCGATCTGTCTTAACCCGGATGGTTTCTGCTATGTTATGTATATTCCAGTAAAGAAGCTGTTTTAATGCCACTTCTGCAATGGGTGACAAAAAGAAGTTACTGGCCCCTCCTACATCAAACCTGCGGGCTCCCGGTTGATACTCATCTCTGTAATCAACCAGTCTTGAAAAATCTTCAGACCCTGCGCGATTCAGCCAGTTTTCCTCCAACGGAATCCCGTTCTGCCATTCAGGTGCGATGTAACAGAATCCTAAACTATAAGGGCCTAGTAACCATTTATGGGCGGTTGTGACAACAAAGTCGGGCCTAACCTCTTCTATTGAAAAAGGCATGGCTCCTAATGATTGTGTGCCGTCAATGACCAGAGCCGCACCGCAGTCCCGGCAGGCTGTTCCGATTTGAATCAGATCCAGCAAGGTGCCATCTGTCCAGTGACAATTGGGTACTGCCACAATGGCGGTTTTTGTATCAATTGTCTTGATGACGGCACTTGTCCAGTCATAGTCTAAAGGTCTTTTTACCGTTTGGATCTGTCCTTTTTTTTCATTTGCTACACGCTTCCAGCTATAGATATTGGATGGGAACTGATCCTCAAGCACCACAATTTCCTGTCCAGGGGAAACAGGTAGATTTTTTGCGGCAAGGGCTATTCCATAGGAAACGGCAGGGATTATCGCAATATTTTCGCCTGAAGTATGGATTAATTGTGCAAACATGCCACGAACGGTTTCAATTGTTTTAAAAAAATCAGGTGGTGTAATATTCCATGGCAGGCCTTTAGCGCTTATTGCTTTTTTGCCGATTATTTCAGCTGTTTTCATAAGCGGGGATGTGTACGCGCAATTCAGGTAAGTAATGTTATCCGGTATACTGAATAAGGCTCGTTGATTTGGAATCATGGATGGTTTTTCCTTTCCTGTTTTTTTGTTATTATATGCATCCTGGCTATTTATATTTTGTTTTGATCATTTATTATCAATATCAATAATGCCGGGAAAGAGATACCAAAATTTTTTTATCCGGGCTATAAAAAATATTATACATCTGATGAGCTATATTAAAATAAACAAAGCTGCTGAAATAAAGATTTCAGCAGCTTTTAATAGTAAATGAAGGGGTGTTTAAATGCCCAGACTGGCCTTTTTGACATCTTTGTTTGCCATCAAAGCCCTTGAAATGGCCAGCATTTGCTGCTCGCCACGGCTGAGAGTTCCACCGGCCTGGTTTCGTCTTTCAGCTAAAATAGGAAAAAGACTGTAAACATAGTCAAGGTTTTTTTATTTCATAATTATAATTTCTTAAAAAAGCACCCATGTCACGGTTTTCGGCAATACAAATAATTTTCATGTTGAAAATATTTATAAAAAGATATAATCTGGCTACAAAATAGATAAAAATAAGCTATATTGCAAATAAATACAGGAAGTGTATGTGGATACCTTAGAAGCCCAGATAAAGGGATGGGAAAGAAGAGGGGTTTATGATGATCCCAGGTTGACCCAAATTTTAAAAATGTACGAAGAAATAGGTTTTATAGTCAAGATAGAACCAGTCAGGCCAGAGATTGAAGCAGGATGTACTGAATGTACAAAAGAAAATCCAGATAAATATTACGTGCTTTACACAAAAAAAAATGATCCTGAATAAAAAAATAGATATTAAACAGTTTTTGTAAAAATTAGGGTATTGTATGGAAGATAAAGAAAAAAATATGGAAAAACAATCCATACCTCAGACCAAGGTGAAATTTGAAGTCTATGGTGAGGAAATGATTGAGAAAGAAGTGAAATCCAGTGGTAACAGTGGCAGAATATATCTTCCACCGAACTGGGTCGGCCACATAGTGAAGATCATAAAAGTAGAATAACAATGGAGGATTCTGTGGAAGACACAGTCAATATAAGAGAAATCAATCTTAATGATGCAGAGGCAATTCAAAATATAAGAAAGGCCATCTCAGAAGATGACG
>JACKQG010007872.1_pt1 | contig 10574 bp, 12 predicted proteins | sample 8237621 | NCBI WGS metagenome assembly JACKQG01 (sample SAMN15677084, study PRJNA649215) | marine metagenome | biome: marine; feature: Black Sea; material: saline water; isolation source: suspended particulate matter (SPM) from the Black Sea western gyre | collected 2013-06-09/2013-06-10 | depth...
TTAAATTAACAACAGCAGTAAGAATATTAGTATTTGACTGTACACGAACAGGCGCATCACCGCCAATAATAACATTACCTACACTAACAGCAACAGATTTTCTTCTCATAGAGAAAAAGATAAGAAAAGAATTTTAAAAAGCTTTGGAAATTAAATATTTAAAAAAATAGTAAAAAAAATTATAATAGATAAGTCTCAATAAACTCTTTCTGACCACCAACTTCTCGCTTACCAGCATAGATATCCTTTGTAATCTCATCGATTGCTCTATACTCAATATTAGCATTTACTATACATTGATCCCCAGGATGAGTCCTCTCAATTAAGGCTAATTCTTCTGGCAATAATTCTACATGACCATGAAATTCTCCTTCTGATTGCTCAAAACCAATAACACGAATTAAATCATCTCTAGTTACTGATGGCTTATGAAAAAAAGGCAGATTTTCTGGACGACCTCCAACAAGGTTGTAAACATTAGATGATAACATTACCGTTCGAGTATCCGATCCCGATAACATATTTCTATAAAAACTCATTGCATTACCTGATTCAATACAACCACGAGGCAACCTTGGCAGTTCTCCTACAGCACCATTTTGTAAGTATTCTCTAACTTGATTTTTACTTTCAGAAAAAATTTGTGTAGGAAGACTCCCATTCATGATACAAAGATCATACCCACCATTTACTGGTTTTTGTATTGCTTTAAATGCTTCTTCAAAAGATAAAGCAAAAGTAGTTCGGTTCATTAAAGCAACCATCTTTTCAGAATCTTCAAATGCTGCGTGTTCTTTGACTCTTTCCAGAAACCTTGGGATATCAGATACCCAAAGAATGTTATTATATTTGTGCGCTGTAGGCGTTGTATTCATTTTCCATTCGGGAATAATAGGATGTTTATAAACCTTAGGAATTATTATTACTACGAAAGGACAATTTATTCTCAACGATAATTATATAAACGGTTTATAGGTTCTTTGAAACACCTTGCCAAGGTGGGACAATCTGGTACTCCGCAAGCTTGGAAAGCTTGTTCCTTCGGGAATTCCCGGTTCAAATCCGGGCCTTGGCGTTCTACGTTTTCCGTAAGTAGTGCTCAAAAACAAGTTTTTGGCGCAGCAAAAATTATAATTTTTTGTCTGCTCCGGAATCGGGGCATTCACTTCGCTCAACCCCAATGCTGACGAAATCACGACTAAAAGAAGCATTATTTTCTTAACGCGTAATTGCGTTGTTCTGAATCTGGGCTCTGGCGATTATACTATAAGCTTATGCACAAACAATAATATTTATAAATAGACCTCTTTTCCAGAAGATTACCCGTTAAACACTACTTAACGTAGGAGGGAATAATGAATCAAAAAGAAGTAATACAAACATTAGAAAAATTAAAGAAAGAATCCAAAAAGAGGAACTTTTCTCAGTCAATTGACTTGATATTTACTCTCAAAGATATTAACTTAAAAAATCCTGATGAGCAAACTGATTTCTTCATAACATTACACCATCACATGAATAAAAAAATGAGTGTATGCGCATTAGTAGGTCCTGAGTTGGCCGATGAATGTAAAAAAGTGTGCGACGAAACCATAACTTCTAGTCAATTCGATCAATTCAAAGATAAGGCCAAAGCAAAGGCTTTAGCTAGAAAACATGATTTCTTTATCGCTCAAGGAAGTTTAATGAGCCAAGTAGCAGCTGTTTTTGGTAGAACATTTGGTCCTAGAGGAAAAATGCCAAATCCAAAAGTAGGCGCAGTTGTAGCAGCAAAACCTCAGATTAAACCCTTATACGAGAAATTACAAAAAACAGTTCATATTTTAGCTAAGAAAGAACCAGTTATTCACGTAATGATTGGTAAAGAAGATCAATCTAATGCAGACTTGGCTGAAAATATTATGTATGTTTATGATCAGTTAATTCATCATTTACCTAAAGAAAAGAATAATCTCAAAGAAATATTCATGAAGCTCACAATGAGCAATGCAATCAAGGTTTAAAAATGGCAGTCGCAGCACAACACAAAAAAGATAGCGTGAAAGAATTCACCAAGTTAATTGATGACTATAATATAGTTGGTGTTGTTAACATGAAGAATTTGCCAACCAAGCAGCTTCAGAAGATGAGAGAAAAACTTCAAAGAAAAGTTTTCTTGAAAATGACTAAGAAGAGACTCATCAAGATTGCTTTAGGTAAAAGCAAAAAGGAAGGCATAACTCAACTTGAAAGTTACTTGAAAGGCATGCCAGCCATGATATTCACAAATGAAAACCCATTTTCATTATTTTCAACTCTTAAGAAGAGCAAATCCAAAGCACCAATTAGTGGTGGACAAACAGCTCCTAATGACATAGTTGTTCCAGCAGGAAAGACTAGCTTTTCTCCAGGCCCAGTTATTGGTGAATTAGGAGAGTTTGGCATTATTTCAGGCGTTGAAAATGGAAAAGTAGCCATCAAAAAAGATTCCATTGTAGCTAAAGAAGGAGATGAAGTTAGTCCAAAACTCGCTGTTTTGCTTCAAAGACTTGGAATCGAACCAATGGAGATTGGTCTTGACTTAGTGGCTGTTTATGAAAATAAAGAAATATTAACAAAAGACATTCTTGACATTGATGAAGAAGCCTACAAGAAAGATTTCCAGAATGCAGCTTCAATGGCATTCAATCTTGCAATCAATGCAGCTTATCCTACTAAAGATACAATAACTCTACTAATACAAAAAGCAGCTACTGAAAGCAAAGCATTGGCTATCGAAGCAGACATCTTAACTGATGAAACTGTAGGTCTTGTTTTGGCTAAAGCTGAGAGACAAGCAAGTGGATTAAATTCAAAATTAGATATAAAAGTTGATGTTCCAAAGGAAGAAGTTAAACCTGCTGAGCCGGCACCTGCAAAAGGTGGCGAAGCAGAAGCTACTGAGGAGAAAAAAGATGAAAAGTCTACTGAAGACGCTCCAAAGGAAGAAGTAAAAGAAGAATCCAAACCTGAGGAAAGTTCATAATTTAAGTATTATTATGGGAGGTACAAAAAATGGAATATGTGTACGCAGCAATGCTCTTGCATAAAGCAGGAAACAAAGTTGATGAAACTTCAATGAAAAAAGTGCTCGAAGCAGCAGGTGTTAAAGCCGATGCTGCTCGAATAAAGGCATTAGTGGCAGCTCTTGAAAATGTTGATATCGAAGAGGCAATAAAGAGTGCAGCCGTCGCTCCAGTTGCAGCAGTAGCAACAGCGCCAGCTGAAGCAGCAGAGGCACCTGAAGAAGAGAAAAAAGAAGAGCCTAAAAACGATGAACAAGTAGCAGCCGGACTAGGAGCTTTATTCGGTTAATGCTCAAAAATCTTTGATTTTGATATGTAGAAATCAATGTTGATTTCTATAATTTTTTTAATTTATTATATTTTTTTAAGTGATAAACCATGTTAAAGGAAGCTGAAAAAAGGAAATTACTAGACGACCTGAGAAGGGTAAAAGAGGAAGTTAACCGTGTAAAGGCACAACTTAACAAGGTTAATTCTGATAAAGAGTCTTGGTTTAGGAAAAAGACAGCAATTAGTACAGAGATTAAAGATAAAATTTCTGGTGTTCAAGGTTCTAAGAAAAATCGTAACAATTTGACTTCTGAAGTAAAGGATTCTAAGAAAAAAAGAGATGCATTGAATAAGAAGATTGCAGAAGAGCTCAAAGCAATCAATGAACTGAAGACAAAATCCCAAGGACAAACTAATAAACATGATTCTAGAGAAAGACCAGGGGATATCCAGAGACAAATCGATGCCTTAGAGCTAAAAATGGAAACAGAACCTGTGAGCTTTGACAAAGAACAGAAGATCATGAAGGAACTAAAAAGATTAAAAAAACTCTATAATGAAATCAAGGACGTCAATAAAGAATGGGACATCATTAAAGAAAAACTCAAAGAAATTAGAATTCTTAAAAAAGATGCTAATAAGATTCACAAGGATATCAAACATCAAGCAGATTCTAGTCAGGAATTTCATGAACAGATGATTGAGAACTCCAAAGAGATTGACTTATTAAAAAACAAAGAGAAAGAAGCTCACGATAAATTTATGGAAGGAAAAGATGCTTATCAGGAAATTAACGAAGTATTAAAAAAGAAGTTTGAAGAGTTAAACCAAATTAAAGAAAACTTGAAAAAACATGACGTTGAAATTCATGAGTTAGAAGAAGAGAAAAAACAGAAAACCTTAAAAGAAAAAGCGAAGGACGTCGAGCTAAAAATCAAAAAGAAACAAAAGCTGACAACTGAAGATTTGTTGATTATGCAAGGAAGTAAATAATTTTTTAAATAAACCTTAGTTCTATTTTAAATATGACACTATACATGATAGGTATTGGGTTGAACGACGAAAAAGATATAACCTTGAAAGGATTAGAGGCTGTGAAGAAAGCAAGCTATGTTTTTTTGGAAAATTATACCTCTAAATTACAAGTACCTGTTGAAAAATTACAATCTTTCTATGGAAAAAAGATTGTTCTAGCAGACAGAAATATGGTTGAAAAGAAAGCTGATATAATACTTGACAAAGCAGTTGAAAATGAAGTTGCTTTTCTTGTTGTTGGAGATGTTTTTGGTGCTACAACCCATACAGATTTGTTCTTAAGAGCAAAAGAGAAAAAAATCAAAGTTAATATCATTAATAATGCTTCAATACTCAACTCCATAGGCATCGTAGGCCTTGAATTGTACAAATTCGGCAAGACAACCTCATTACCCTATCCAGAGGATAATTTCAAGCCAGAAACAGCTTATGATGTCATAAAAAGCAACCAAGAAGCAGGATTGCACACATTAGTACTTCTAGACATAAAACCAGACAGGAACATGACTGTGAACGAAGCTATCAAGATACTTCTAGAGATTGAACATAAAAGAAAAGAAAAAGTGTTCACAAAAGACGTAAAAATCGTTGGTTGTGCAAGGATTGGCGGTGATTACAAAATAAAGTATGGCACAGCTTCTGAATTAGAAAAAGAAGATTTCGGAGAACCACTACACTGCATTATTATTCCTGGTAAACTTCACTTTGTTGAAGAAGAAGTGCTTGAGACCTGGAAATAACTATTTCTGCACTAAATCATCAGTTGTTTTCACAATTTTATAGAATTTATCGCCTGCCCTGCATTTAGGAGCTTTGAAGGTTATAATCTGACCTTTCTTTGCATTATTAGCGATGTTATCATCCACCATAATATCTGGCATCTCATTCTCAATAACACCTGTTGTTGGCCCAATCACATAATATTTATCCCCTTTTTCAATGTACTCTGACTCAATTTTTACTTCTGCAACACCTGTTTTATTGTAATAGTTTGACAGAGTTCCAAGATATACTTTTCTGGTTGTTGCTTTTGACCCATAAGTTCCTGCCCAAGCATCCATTGGTTTGCCCTGGTAGAAGCCTGTTTCAAAGCCTCGATTATAGACTTTCTCCATTTTAGAGATAAATTCTTTCTTCAAAGCTTCAGACAATTCTCCTTTTTTATGAGCATCAATAGCTTGTCGGTAGCATTCCACAACGACTTTCACATATTCTGGAGCGCGAGCCCTGCCTTCAATCTTGAAAACATCTATTCCAGCGTCAATAATTTTGTCAATTATTGGCATAGTGCAAAGGTCTTTAGGTGACATTACATATTGATTTTCAAGTTCTAACTCAGTGCCTTCTTCAACATCGGTAATTTTATACTTTCGTCTACAAACTTGTATGCATTCACCGCGATTAGCAGATTTGCAAGCAGCAATTTGAGACATGAAGCACCGACCTGAAACAGCTATACACATGGCACCATGGATAAAAGTCTCTATCTTTGCATCCAATTTATCATCCATAATTTGTTTCTTAATATTTTTAATCTGATCAAGATCTAATTCTCTAGCTAATACAAACCTCTTCACACCAATATTATGATAGAATTTTAAAGCTTCAAAGTTGGCAACAGAGGCTTGAGTAGAAAGATGAACTTCCAAACCAAGCTTTATTGCTTTTTGCAATACCATTAAATCCCAAGCAATAATTGCATCAACCCTTGCTTGTTTAGCTTTAGCAAGCGCTTCATCAACCAATGATTCTTCGCCAGGATAAATAATCGTGTTTAAAGTCATGTAAGCCCTAATTTTATTCTCATGACAAAGTGAAACTAGTTTTGGTAGTTCCTCAAAGGAAAAGTTTGAGCTCCCCATGGAACGCATATTCAAAACTTTCAGTCCAAAGTAAACAGCGTCAGCCCCTGCATTCATAGCAGCTTGTAACATACTAAAATCTCCAACTGGCGCTAATAATTCAGGTTTCATAAAAAAAGTAGAAATAAAAGGGGTTTTTATAGTTTGATATTTAATCCAAAGGACTTTTTATCTTAAGACAATTATTTTTAGCAACGTAGGTATAAATTGCGGTTGTTTCCAATCTTGAATGACCCAAGAGCTTTTGGATATATCTTATATCAGTTCCATTTTCTAATAAATGCGTTGCAAAGCTATGTCTTAGACTATGAGGTGTTACATTCTTGTTCAATTTTGATTTAATTGCAGCTTTAGATATTATTTCTGAAATAGACCTTTGAGAATATTTTTTGTTTCCTGATTCAAAAACATATTTATTTCCTGTTTGATAATTCTTCAACACACTTTTTACTTTCTTTGAAAGAATAGTAAGTCTGTCTTTTCCACCTTTAGCATCTTTAATGTGAATGGTATTATCAAATAAATTAATATCTGAATTCTTCAAGTTAATAAGCTCAGAAACTCTAAGACCAGCAGAATAAAGCAAAGAAATAACAAGACGATGTTTAACATTATCAAGAGCACTAATCATTTTACTAATCTCAAACTTAGACAGAACAACAGGTAATTTCTTTTTCTTCTTAGGAATAAAAACTTTAGCATTATCTCCAGTAAAAAACTTAATTGCGGCACTAGCAAGCCTTATAGAATTAGTAGCAAAACCCTTCTTAATCAAAGAAAAAACAAAATCATCCCTTGACAAACCAGACTCAATAAATTTAATGTAATGATATGTATAAGCCTTAATAGTCTTCCTAGAAAAACCCTTCATTAACATCTCTTTTTCTTTTATTTTGATATTCGCTAAATCAACCATAAGAAGCTCTAAAACTACAGATCTTAATAAAAAATCCCTCAAAAAAACCGAAGCATTTTCGTATTATATGAAATTTCACATCACATAATACATGTTATATTCAATATTTTTCTGGGGGCTCGAAGAGTAACATTTATATTAAAGAATCATTTAGTTTAAAATATGATAAAACCAATTTCAACTTTGTTTATGATAATGTCTGTTGATGGTAAAATTTCGACAGGAATCACAGACAATTTAGATGTCGATAAAGATTTTCCTAAAATTCAAGGAATCAAAGAAGGCTTACAACAATATTATGATATTGAGAAAACAACTGATCTTCATTTTCTCATTACAGGAGCAGTAATGTCTAAAGAATCTGATTCTCTTAATGTAAACAATAGAAGCGATATTCCTAAAAAAGTTCCTGCAAATTGTGTAATTGTTGACAATAGCCATTTGAATGAAAATGGAATAAAATATCTTACACAAAAATTCAATTCCTTAACCGTTGTAACTGCCAATAAATCTCATCCAGCAAATAATCTTCAATTAGAAAATTTGAAAATTATTTCTTATAATGAAAAAATTGATTTTAAGGATTTATTTGCAAAATTGAAAAATGATTTTGGAATTGAATCTATTACTATTCAATCTGGTGGAACTTTGAATTCCATTTTATTAAGAGAAAAATTGATTGATAAAATTTCTATTGTTATTGCTCCTGCTTTAGTTGGAGGAAAAGAAACGCCTTCTTTGATTGATGGAAAATCTTTATCTTCTATTGATGAACTGAAATATGTAAAAGCGTTGAAATTGGTAGATGTAAAAAAACTAAATGATTCTTATTTACATTTAAAGTATGATGTAATTAATGATACTATTATCGATTAACGCCCCCAGAAAAATACTCTTCGGAATTCGCTTCGCGACCGCTTGCAGGCTATTCCTCGTCCCTAACGGGAGATTATAACAAGGATTTAGAGGTTCACTCCGTTGCACTCGTTCACCCAAATTTTTGCTTCGCAAAAACTTCTCTAAATCCTGATGTTAAGTTCAATTTTTGGATTACTTAATTTAGAAAAGAGAGAGGGGCTTAGTCCTTCGGATATTTTGCCTTTTGCTTCGTAAAAGATTTATCAAGAGTAGTTTTTCCATTCAAACAAATAGATACAAATTTCCTAAAAATTACTTAAACATTTCAATTTTCAGGCTTTCCAATGCAATTCCATTGTATTGTCTTTTGCTAATATCTATGTCCTCACCTAAAATCTTGACTTGAAACCCAGCATTTTTAATTTTAGCAAGATATTCATCTCTTAGCAAGGCTCCACCTACGCATCCAGAGATTAAGTCTTTGTCATTTTTTTGTTTTTCAGATAATTCTTTTAACAACACTATATCTGATACAAACATCTTTCCATTCTCTTTTAGAACTCTGAATGCTTCTGAGAATACTTTGTCTTTATCTGTTGCTAGATTGATTACGCAGTTGCTTATTATAACATCTACCGAATTATCTTCAACTGGCATATCTTCAATATCTCCCAATCTAAATTCGGTATTTTTATAATCATATTTTTCAGCATTCTCTTTTGCTTTTTTTATCATTTCTTCAGTCATATCTATTCCAATGACTTTGCCAGTATCACCTATTTTTTTTGCAGCTAAGAATGCATCAAATCCTGCCCCGCTCCCTAAATCTAATACAATATCTCCTTCTTTAATACTTCCTAGAGCAGTTGGATTTCCACAACCTAATCCTAGATTTGCATCTGGAACAGAATTCATTTCTTCATCTGAATAACCTATACTTCTAGATATATATTTATTAGTCGTACCGCAACAAGATGTACTACACCCGCATCCACTATTATTTCGTGCAATTTTACCATATGCTTCTTTAATATTTTGTTTAGTTTGTTCTTCAATTCCTCCAGCTAATTTTCCTTCAGAATTCAATCCAACTTGTCCTGAAATGTCCATAGAATATTTTTGATTATGAACAATTGCTTTTGAAAATGGCAGATTTGCCGGTGCACAAATAATTTTTTTTACCATATGAATCAGTCAAACTTTAATTAATATAAACTTTGCGGTGTAGAAAACTAAGCTGCCCCTTCGGTCGATCGACTTGTAGGCACCCCACATAACAGCGCACTACGTCACATTCAATTTTTGAAAATCCTTAAATAATAGTGTCTTTTGAAAGGTTTAATAAGCATAATTCACTTTTTTGTTAAATAAAATGGAGTTCAAAGAATTACAAGATCAAATAACCAAGATATTTTTAGCTAATTTAGAAAGAGATGATATTAAAATTAGCGAGGGATATTTATTAACAAAGTTAACTGAAGAACTTGGAGAGTTTATGCAATCATATTTAATCCATAAGAGAGATTGTAGACCATCAAAATATTTATCAACGGAAGAATCTAAGAAAGAGATGGCCAAGGAATTATCTGATGTTTTAGGATTAGTATTTGTAATTGCAAAAGCCTTTGATTTAGATATTGAAGAAGCAATAACAAAAAAATGGATAACTAGGGAATGGATAAATAAAAAATAGTGGAAGTCTTATAAACGTCTTCATAATATCATGCTGATGAAGAATATAGACTCTAGGCTTGAAAAGCTTGAAATCACTTTAAAAAATTCTCTTATAGAATCAGAGACAAAAATACCCTCAAATGATGACAACGTTCTAAATTTATGGCCTTCATATACTTTAGAAGAAGTATTAAAAAATCCTTCATTTTATGAACAACCCATTACCCCGCCACCCGCTATGACTTCAGATCAATTTCTATATTCTCTTAGAAGTAAGAATGTACCTTCGGATATCATTGATAGTCTAGCGCTAGTTACTGTTGATTACAGAGGTTTTAACAATGAAGTATATCAGGGCCAAATTGTTATTCATAAAGATTTAGCGTCTTCAATTAAAACAATTTTCAATAGGATTCTTTCAGAAACTAATTTTCCTATGACGAGTGTTTTCCCGCTTAGCATGTTTAACTGGGATTCATCTTCAAAATATAATAATTCAGGAGCATTTGATTGGCGTTTCGTGTCAGGTAGTTATGAGATTTCAGATCATGCTTTTGGAGCAGCTATAGATATAAATCCAGCACAAAATCCTTGGGTGAAGAAAGGTTTACCAAATGCTCATAATCAAGCATATGATCCAAACAAAAGAGGAACACTTCATGCCAGCTCAGGCGTTGTAAGAATATTCAAAGAAGAAGGATGGAAATGGGGCGGAGACTGGACAAATTCAAAAGACTGGATGCATTTTTATCGACCAGATATTTCGTATAAATATTATGGTAAAGTCGAAGTTGAAGAATAATAGTTTTTCATCATAATACTCCTGTTATGTTCCAATATTAAATAATTCAATACAAATTGTTAAATTCTTTAGAAAGTTTTATATATTAATGATTCATTTAAACTACTATAATG
>JACKQG010007875.1_pt1 | contig 10570 bp, 14 predicted proteins | sample 8237621 | NCBI WGS metagenome assembly JACKQG01 (sample SAMN15677084, study PRJNA649215) | marine metagenome | biome: marine; feature: Black Sea; material: saline water; isolation source: suspended particulate matter (SPM) from the Black Sea western gyre | collected 2013-06-09/2013-06-10 | depth...
CGAGAACATCTTCTGGCCGGTCGGGAATAGCGATTGGTACCCCCACGGGGAAGACAAGTCGCCGTACGATCAGCAACCGGTCGAGGCCGCCACCATGGCCGCCGCCGCGCTCACCGCGTTCGGTATGCTCGGCGACGAGCAATACTTGGCTGCTTTTCGCCGGGCCCACGCTTGGTTCCATGGCCAGAATAGCCTCCGCCAACCGCTCGTCGACGTCCAGTCCGGCGCCTGCTGTGACGGACTGCAGGCGTCCGGTCTGAATCGCAACCAGGGAGCGGAATCGACGCTCGCCTACTTGTGGGCGGAATTGCTGTACAGGGAGTCATCGGTCGTCCAGCGTCCGTCGAACAATGCCTAGAATCACGAACCATTGACGCTACAAAAGGAAATCAGCCATGTCGCAGGAATCGAGAGCGCCCAATCTACACGCGGAGTTGTTCCAGCGTTACTCCTCGAACCCGATCCTCACCGCCCGGGACTGGCCCTATCCCGCCCATTCGGTATTCAACGCCGGCGCGTGTCAGATGGGCAAGGAGACGATCTTGCTGGTACGCGTCGAGGACCGGCGGGGCCATTCGCATCTGACCGTGGCTCGCAGCAACGACGGGGTGTCGGCATGGCACATCGACGACCAACCCAGCTTCCCACCCGATCCGGCGAATCATTCGGAAGAAGCGTGGGGTGTGGAAGATGCGCGGCTGACCTGGGTCGAGGACCGCGGCCAGTGGATCATCGCCTACACGGCCTTCTCGCCCAGCGGACCGATGGTCTCGTTGGCCGAGACGAAGGATTTCGTCACCTTCTCGCGGCTGGGCCCTGTCATGCCCCCCGAGGACAAAGATGCGGCCATCTTTCCCCGCCGCTTCGGCGATCGCTATGCGATGATTCATCGGCCGGTTTCCGCAGGCAGTTCGGGCGCCCACATCTGGCTCTCCTTCTCGCCGGATCTGACCCATTGGGGTGACCACCGCATCCTTTTGCACGCGCGACGCGGTTCCTGGTGGGATGCCAACAAGATCGGGATGAGCCCCCCGCCATTGGAAACCCCGGAGGGTTGGTTGCTTCTGTATCATGGTGTGCGGGTGACGGCGGGTGGATGCCTGTATCGCTTGGGATTGGCCTTGCTGGACTTGGAGGATCCCTGTCGGGTTCTGCGACGTAGCGACGAATGGATCTTTGCACCTGAGGCGCCATACGAGCGTCATGGAGACGTCAACGGCGTGGTATTTCCCTGCGGCTGGATTCTGGACGAGCCCACGGGCGAGATCCGTCTCTATTATGGCAGTGCGGACACCTGCGTGGCCTTGGCTACCGCCCAGCTCTCCGATCTGCTTAGCTACCTGCTCGCGTGCCCTGTACCTTCCATGTGGCAACGCAAGGACGTGACATTGCACGCCTGACGGTGTTGATTGCGTTATGTTTCCTGTTGTTCTGTCGCGTCGGCCTTTATTGCGATTGGTGGCGCGCTCGTGGTCGCAACCAGGAGAAATGAAGCTCATGCACGAGTCCAATCCGAACATGGCTCAACAGGTCGCCCAAGCGGCCAGTGCCTTCCAGCAGCAGAGCAACGGCCACGTGCCCGAGTCGGTGACCGCGGTCCTGAGTGAGGACGCGCTGGTGATCACGCTACGCGGGGCTTTGACGCCGGCCGAGGAGGCCCTGGCCCGGAGCCCGGCAGGCGCCGCTCAGCTACAGGAGTTTCACCGGCAGTTGTTCGCCAACTTCTGCCCATCATTGCAACAGGAGATCGAGAAAATCACCGGCGTGACGGTGCGCGAAGCAACTGCCCACGTCGAGACGACGACCGGCACCATGGTCCAAGTGTTCCTGCTCGCCCATGGGGTCTCGGCGGAGATCTGGAACGGGACCCATGTGGAGTAAGGCAATGAAAGGAATTGAAACTGACGCCCGCGACGATATCCATGTTCTACGTACAGAATTGCAGGACCAAGCGGTGGAGGCGACAGGGAACGGGGCCCTCGTGACGGTTGCGCCGCCGGCGTTGATCGATCCCCACGCCCTTGAAGTCTGGGAGACGGAAGGCGGCGCCATTGGTTAGCCAGGAACTGCAAGAAAGAGAAAGCACATGGACAACGCCAGCCTTCTGGTAACAGCAATGGCCGAACAATGCAGAGGTGCGATTCTGGAATGGAATAGGCCAGAGTTGGACCTGCCGATGCCACTTCAGCCAGAGCACCTTAAATGGATGTGCGACAACATAGAACAACACGCAGAAGACTGGCCTGCCACCAAACTGCACCGTTGGATTGGATTTGTTCAATGTGCAATGCTGGCAAATCGAATGCTCGACCTTGACGGGGCAAAGGCGATGTTCGATGCGGCCAAAGTAGCGCACGGAGAAATCAATGAGGACTTATCAGATCACCTCGATCCAACAAGTTCTTTCGAGGTGGGTAATCACGACGCCAGACCGGCCACAACGCTAATAGAAAGGACAGCATAATGTCGAATCCGATTGATCCCGATGTCTTCGAACGTGCTCGCAAAAAGAGCGTTGATCAGCTAGTCAGTCCCCGCGATCTTTCCGAACAACTGACGGAACTACAGGAAACAACCAATCAGGTCCTTAGTCGCCTAAACCTGATTGAACGGCATCTTCAGAAGATTCAGCGTCATCTTGATTCAAGGAAGAATGCTCGGTTTGGAGAGTAGCCACTCCAAGCGATCGGCCTATTGCCTCAAGGCAGGAAGCGATCCTCTCAAGGCGACTTACAATCACTTTGTTCGTGTGCTGTAGGCACATCATTTCATCTGCCAAGTACTCCCAAACAACCTCTCCATCTGCCGATTTAGGATGTACTTGATTTCCCACAATTAACCTCCCGTGACCTAGTGTGTCGCTCAAGATAGCCCACTACCCACGACTCCGCGCCCTTGATTTGCCAACAGGCACGACGTACAATATCTAATATCGCAAGAAGTGGCAGTGAACCTCTGCCTAGCAATGCACGAATGTTTCGGGTGACTAGATAAATAGCAACCTGGAATTACCAGGGGGCTCGTTAAAGAGTAAACCGACGTAGCGGAACGCCTGCGAGTGTTCTGCCGCGTCGGTTTTTTTTGTGCGCTTATCGACCGCGTCGAGTTGGGTACGAGCGTTGACCCAGTCGCACAAGAAACAACCTCGAAAAGTCTCAACCATCAGAGAGGATGTGACCGATGTTTCAGCCGAAAGTGGTTGACGTGTTGAATCGCTTGTTGGCGAACCAATGCTTCTCCTTGGTCGACTATCTCAGCGAGGCCCCGCCCTGGACCCATTCCGGCAACGAGCCACTGGTGGAGGGAATCCGCGGTATCCTCCACGACCACGAACACTACGCCCAGCGGTTGGCCGAAGCTATCGACGAGCGCCGCGGCAGGGTCAATTCGGGTACGTTTCCGATGGCGTTCATGTCGCTGAACTATTTGGCCCTGGACTATCTGTTGACCAGACTCATCGAGAACCAACAGCACGACATCCAAGCAACCGAGCGATGCGTGGCTGAACTGGTCGAGGATCCGCTGGCATGGAGCCTGGCCAGCGAGGTACTGGGAAGCGAGCGGGCTCACTTGGACATTCTGAGGGAATTCCTGCCGCGAAACATACCGATTCCAAACGACGACGAGATTCACTCGAAGGTCGCTTGATTCTCAAATGCTTGACTATGAACCAATAACCTGAAGGAACAACCGAAGATGCCCAAAATGATCGCATTCGATCAAGAAGCCCGCGCAGCCATCAAACGCGGTGTGGGGAAACTGACCAGAACCGTTCGAAGCACACTCGGCCCTTGCGGCCACACGGTACTGCTCGCGAAGACCTTCGGCCCGCCGACCGTCACCAAAGACGGTGTGACCGTGGCAAATGAAATCGACCTGGAAGCCCCCTACGAAAACATTGGCGCCAAGATGGTCCGACAGGTCGCGTCGAAGACAAACGAGGTGGCCGGTGACGGCACCACCACCGCGACGGTGCTGGCCGACGCCATCTTCAACGAGGGACTGCGGGCCGTCGTGGCGGGTATTAACCCCGTGTGCTTGAAAAACGGCATCGAGAAGGCCGTCAGCGATGTCGTCGGCAAGCTGAAATCCAACTCGATCAAGGTTAAAGGCCGCGCGGGAATGGCCCAAGTGGCAGCGATTGCCGCCAACAACGACGCGAAGATCGGCGAATTCATGGCGGACGCGATGGAGCGGGTCGGCAAAGACGGCGTCGTGACCATCGAGGATGGAAAAAGTGTGGATACCGAAGTCAATTGGGTTGAGGGGATGCAGTTCGACAAAGGCTACCTGTCGCCGTACTTCGTGACCAACGCGGCATCGATGGAGTGCGAATTGGAGGAGCCGTATATTCTGGTCCATGAGAAGAAAATATCGAGCATCAAGGACTTCCTGCCGCTACTGGAAAAGGTCGTCAAGGCTGGCAAGACGTTGTTGATCGTCGCCGAAGATATCGACGGCGAGGCGCTGACCACGCTGGTGGTCAATCACTTGCGCGGCACGTTCATCTGCTGCGCCGTGAAAGCCCCGGCGTACGGCGATCGCCGCAAGGCAATGCTGGAAGACATCGCGACCCTGACAGGCGGTACCGCCATCTGCGAGAGCCTCGGTCTGAAGCTGGAGAACCTGGAACTCAACTCGCTGGGGCGCGCCAAGAAGGTCATCGTCAACAAGGACAACACCACGATCATCGAAGGCGCGGGCAAGTCGGCCGACATCAAAGGCCGCATCGCTCAGATCGAGCGTGAGTACGAGAAATCGACCAGTGACTATGATCGAGAGAAACTGCAGGAGCGCAAGGCCAAGCTGTGCGGCGGTGTTGCCACAATCAGCGTCGGTGGTGCGACCGAGACGGAAGTCAAGGAGAAGAAGGCGCGTTTCGAGGACGCACTGAATGCGACTCGAGCGGCCGCCGAGGAAGGCATCCTGCCGGGAGGCGGTGTCGCGTTGATCCGAGCGGCTGCAGCCTGCAAGCCGGTCGGCCTGAACCACGACGAACAGACCGGCTACAACATCGTACTTCGCGCCTGCCGCTCGCCGCTCACATGGATCGCGGAAAACGCTGGCAAGGACGGCAGTCTGTTTTGCGAGAAGATCGTGGAAGCCAAGGGCAACGACGGCTACAACGCGGCCGCGGATCGCTTCGAAGACCTGGCGGCCGCTGGCGTCATCGACCCGACCAAAGTGGTGCGATGTGCGCTGGAAAATGCGGCCAGCGTCGCCACGTTGCTGCTGACCAGCGACGCGCTGATCGCGGAGAAGCCAAAAGAGCAGAGAAGAGACCACGGCCACGACGGCGACATGTATTGATGCCGCTATGAACGCGGGAAACGCATCGAAAGAAGAGGAACAATCATGCCGATCAGCCCAGTGGTTGCCGACACACCGAACTACGTCTTGATGGATGGGAATCGCCGCGTCGGTCCAAGAGTCGTGCAGTTCCATGCGGGAATTGAGTGCTCGCCAATTTATGGATTTTCGCACAAGGGTGCCTATGACAAGTTCTGCATGAATAGCCAACTGGCGCTAACGCCGTATCCGCTGGTCAAAGTCTACCTTCGGAACCAGGTTGGCGCACCGGGCGATGGCCTCAAGCTCGTGGCGGTTGACGCGGCCGGACCTCGCGAGCCTTGCCTTCATGCGGCAACGATGGAGGCTGTGCTGGAAGCCCAGAAGAATCGAACGGCTCACGTGACCGCGGCGTACCGATTGGTGTTCGACCGGGAAGCCAAGGCTTATACGGTGGAGGAGGATTCCGTGTGACTCTATGGGCGAATTCGATCACGAGGAGATTGGTGTTATGCGTGCGGTTGGATTGGTAGAAACGAAGGGCTTGATCGGTTTGGTGGCGGCGACCGACGCCATGGCAAAAGCCGCGAATGTCCAGATTGTGAAGCGTATCGACATCGGTGGCGGTTTGGTGACGGTGATCGTCAGCGGTGATGTGGGCAGCGTGCGTGCGGCTGTCGACGCGGGCGCCCGGGTGGCCGGTCAGGTGGGCGAACTGGTGAGCAGCCATGTGATCCCGAATCCGGCAGAAGGTGCGGTTGAAGCTTTCCTGGCGTAACAAACTCGTTCAGCGAGAACCGGCCTGAGCGGTTCGGCGGCTTACTTTCAATTGGGAGCAGAACTATGAATGCATTTCACGTGTGGATACGACCTTTGGGCCACATCTGCGGAGTGCGGGTGGATGGCATTAAGAATACCGAATGGCTTCTCAATCGCCTCGGTCAATCCTTCGTTTTCAAGAGTTGCGAGCCGGTGAGAGAGGAGCTGGGCTCTACCTGCTGTAGCTTCCGAGTGATGTTCAGTTCCCAGATGTCTCATCCGCTGTTCAGACGACTGCTGGGGGCGATCCCCGAGGTCAGTCTGTTGATGGAACCGGCAGCGTAGGAAGGGTAGTGATGTTCCGAGGAGAGAGCGTCGTGGCCGAAGTGACACACCAATCGCCGCAGGATAACGCGAAGGAATTGCGAGAGAGCCAACGGCGTTACGCACAGATCTTAGAAGCAGTCAAGAGCTATGCCTATTCGGTCGAAGTCCGAGATGGCTTGCCATCGCCAACTTGGCATAGCGAAGGATGCGCGGCGGTCACAGGCTACGCTCCCGAGGAGCTTGCATCGGAACCGAATCTCTGGATCGACATGGTCCATCCAGACGATCGTGAGATGATCCGGCGGTATGTGGATCGAATTCTAGCGAATGAGGATGTGCCGCCTATCGAACGCAGGATTCGCTGCAAAGACGGAACTCTGCGCTGGGTTCAAGACACGATCGTGCTGCATCGCAATCAGGCAGGCCGATTGGTTCGGTACGACGGGCTGGTCATGGATACCACAGAGCGAAAGCAGATGGAAGATCGCTTTCGGCGACTCTTTGAGTCAGCTCCCGATGGCATGATCGTTGTGGACAGCAACGGGCAGATCATTCTGGTCAACGCTCAGGTAGAAAAGCTGTTCGGATATGCGCAGCGGGAGTTGCTGGGACAAAGCGTCGAGACACTGGTTCCAGAGCGTTTCCGTGGTACGCATCTGAGCCACCGCTTGTCCTACACGGCCACTCTCCATTCCCGATCGATGGGTGCACACGGCGACCTCTACGGCGTGCGCAAGGACGGCAGTGAGTTCCCCGCCGAGATCAGCCTGAGTTCGATTGGCACCCGGAACGAGGCTCAAATCTGTGCAGCCATACGCGATATTGGCGGACGCAAACGCATGGAGCAGACGCTGCGTGAGCAGGAAGCACAATTCCTCGCCGCACAACAGATTCAGGAACACCTTCTGCCGGATGCCCCGCCGAGACTGCCGGGATTCGACATCGCCGGAGCGTGCTATCCAGCCGAGTTCGCAGCGGGAGACTACTTTGACTTTGTTCCCTTGAGCCGTGAATGTATGGGAGTTGTCGTCGCGGACGTTTCGGGCCACGGGATTGGGCCTGCGCTGCTGGCGGCTTCAACGCAAGCGCATCTGCGATCGCTCGCAGAGACACCCGCGGAGATCGATGAGATTCTATCTCGCATCAACCGCTTCCTCATCAGAGAAGCTCAAGGTGAGCACTTCGTCACGCTGCTGCTTGCCCGCCTTGACCACCAGTCCCGGATTCTGGCATATGCCAATGCTGGGCATCCATCGGGGTACATACTCGATGGCGCAGGCAGGTTGAGAACTAGCTTGACAAGCACCGGCTACCCGCTGGGCATCGTCGCCAAGGCTGAATTTCCTGCCGGTGATCCGACTCAGCTCGCCCCTGGCGATACGGTCTTGCTGCTCACTGATGGACTTTTGGAGGCCATGTCCTCGGATGGGGACTCGTTTGGCACCGAACGAACACTCGATGTTTTCTCCGCTAACCGCACGAAACCTGCTGCTGAGATCATTCGTAGCATTTACCAGGCCGTTCAGGAGTTTACCGGAGGCACGCTGCTGGTGGACGACGTCACGCTCGTGGTGATCAAGGTCGATTCAGAAGCTGCCGGATGATGGGTTAATAGCCATTGGAACGTGTTTTCTGCGTAGGAAGGTGATAGTCGTTTTCTCCGTCGCCTGTCATGGAAAGCGGCAGAACGGTGAACCAAACTGGGAGCCCCCGACAATGCTCACAACCACAAATCCACTATCTGGGACCTCCGCAAGCACGCTTTGCCGCTGCCCATTGTGCAGCACGGTGCTGTCCTTTCGGCCACACCCTCCGCCATATGACGCTGCCTGCCAGGAGTGCGGGTATCCACTGTGGTGCTTTAGCAGGACGGTCGGCGATCTCATTGTTCTTGAGGTCGTATCTGGCACAATGCCGACACATAAGGAAGTTCATCGTCTCTGTGACACGCTCCTAGCCTCTGGCAGTGTCCCCCGCGTCGTCGTTGACTTGTCGGACGTCGAATTCGTCAGCAGTTCGTTCGTTGCCAGACTGGTGGCTTTGAACAAGCGGATACAGGCTGCCGACGCTAGACTCGTTTTGTGCGGACTGCGCCCGGTCGTACGGGAGGCCCTTCACACTTCCAGATTAGACGAGTTTTTCGACATAGCTGAAGACGAAGCCACTGCTTTGACGAGTCTTTGCTCGCTGAGACGAGCAGAGGAACTGTCGCAGGTTCTGGATCGTGAGTCTGCGTTGATATGGCGGCGGCCAGCGATAGATCCGGCTCTTGATTGAATCAACAACCGTGAACCACTGTGCCCGCGTGCAACGCTTAACGCTATCGTACGCCTGTTCCGGTACCAATGTGACGCTTCTTCGCTCTACCTTTCGCGCCCTGGTCCTATAATGCCACCGACACGCGAACCGAGGTGGTAGGCTGCCGGGCCGTTACCGACAGCTACACTTCAGCTCGAACGCCTCACTCGCCGCACAATCCCAGTTGAACGTCACCACCCCGAGTATTCGCAGCAATCGCAGTTGTCATCAGACCCATCACCCGCCGCACCCCCGCGTTCGCAGCAGGCAGGACGAAGATCACAAACATACAAATCAAGAAAAGGCGGCAAGACTGGCCATAAAAGTGCTTGACGGCTATGCAGTCATACGACCAGTTCCTCGATTTGGATTCAAGGTGGGCGATTGAGTATGACGATTGCAACGATAAGGCCCTCTTACACAAGGGATCGCAATTTGGTCACCGACACTGATGACGCGCGGTTGTTTGTAAATCGCGTCAAGGACTTAGCTGAACGATTGGACGCAATTTCCGAGCTGGCAACTGGTGCCGGCGTAAAGATGCTCGACGGGCTGAATAGGGGCGCTGCGAGCAAAAGCGTCTCAGCATTGGAGAATCTGTGCGCCGATCTGGAAGTCCGTCTTGAGCGGCTCCAGAACATGAGGCGGACAGCTTAAAGCAGGCCGTCTCAGCACGCGACGACCATACACTGCGCCGAATCCTCGACCGAGAGGTTAGCGTACGACGGCTGGCACCCGCCTGTGCCTCCGATCAAACGTTGGTTTCGAGCTGCTCAGTGGACAATTCTGTTCCACCGTTGGTCGAAGCCTCGCACAGCTCAGCCACTTTCTGCACACTTGCCAACTTCAATGCCCTGCGTCCGGTTCCCTGTTAGGGGCTCATGGTCGATATTCCCCGAGAAAACGACGTCTGAAAAGAAAAGACGCCAGGAGGGGGAATCGACCATCTCGCTGAGGGCTGGTCAGTAACAGAGAGGATCTCCTGGCCGCGTCCAGGGCGACTTCCACCAAGTCCAGTCCGGCGCCAACAGCCAACTGCCGAGCCTTGTCGGTCGGCATTTATCCCAGCATCTCGCCGTCCTGATTCACAACGCGAACTGGGGAAAAGAGTGATCTGCTCCTTGACTCGTTGTTTGGGGATGGTTTGCTCCTTCCCCTACGAGTTTGTGCGAAAACGCCCCTGCATCAGCGATCCAGGGGCGTTTCATGATTTCTCATCTCCGGCCATTGACGATCGGCAGCGGCTTAGGCCACTGGCACGACCACTTGGACGGACGTCGCGCAAGGCCCTTTGCGGCCCTGCCCGATCTCGTACTCCACCGCCTGGCCTTCACGGAGTTCTTCAAGGGCCGCGCCTTTGATCTCCGAGTGGTGAAAGAACAGGTCGTCCCCTTCACCTTCGATGAACCCAAAACCTCGATCCGTAACCAACTTTTTGATCTTACCTTGTGGCATTTCTGCCCTCCATTGAAAAAAGCGTACGCTTGGGCCGAGCGAACTGTACCTGCCGAAGCAGGCCGTCGGCCCAGGCAATTCGAGAGCAGATATCCACAGAACTAAGGCGGGCACTCACAGGAAGGGCACAACTTCGTCGCATGCGGCGTGACGAGAATAACGACCGGGGTCGCCCAGACCTACATCTTGTCTCTGCTCGTCACAATTTCTCGTGACGACTGAAGTGTAGCTGACTGCCTCGGGAAAGCAATGGTCCTGCATTCATCCGTTGCGACGGCGCTTTGTCTGATTCTTCGACCACTGGCGCCCTGTCAAGATTCAAATGGCGGTTTCGCCGGGAGGGCGAAGCTCCCGCTGAGCCGCCGTCGCGGGAACAGATCGACAGGCTTTGCCGGCAACCGCCAAGACGCACCGAAGTCCGGACGGTGGTGCAGTCCCGACG
>JACKQG010007877.1_pt1 | contig 10566 bp, 10 predicted proteins | sample 8237621 | NCBI WGS metagenome assembly JACKQG01 (sample SAMN15677084, study PRJNA649215) | marine metagenome | biome: marine; feature: Black Sea; material: saline water; isolation source: suspended particulate matter (SPM) from the Black Sea western gyre | collected 2013-06-09/2013-06-10 | depth...
TAGTGGTTTCAACATTTAATATGAAAAGAGGTCGCAATCCATTATGGATAGCGACCTCTTAAATCATAAAATCACGACCAGTTTGACAATGGCACTAATACGAACTAATGATCCTCAGTTTGCCCTCTACCTTTCAGGCCATACATGGTGGTGCTGCCGGTTGAAAAATATATCAGTTTTTCTTCATTAATCAAGGCAGTCGCCGCCTTCTTGACCATCCTGGTTTTGACATCAGGCAATACCTTACGAACCGCCTTGTCCATATCATTGAAGTAAAACTTGGTCTTTTTACTACCTTCGGCAAAATCCAGGATGGCCTTTTTGATATCTTCCATTTCAGTTACTCCTTTAAAAACAATAGAACGATTATTCAATACCACCCGCAGCCCTTGAAACCTCCCATGCCGCCTCAGTAAACTTGAATTGCGTGGAGGTTCTGTAAGTGTCATAAGCAAGTCGATAATCATCTATGAGGTGCTCAGTAAAAGGTAGATCGCACTTCTCAAAGAATTTTTCCCAACCGATACGTTCAGCCCAATCACCGATTCGTTCATATTTGTTGGCATCTGCAGCATAGGCATTAATGATCTTCTTGACGTCTCTACAGACTTCAGGGAATCTTGGGAAGTTGTTAGGCACACCGGGTACGACCACCTTCGAGAATTTAGGTGGAGAAATCCGGTTAGAGACCTTACCTCCCGCCATAATAGTAACACAGTCACCCTCTTTATCCGTCAATGGAACAGCCATACACATGGTGTAACAATTGCCACAGAACATGCAACGTTCTTCTTTAATTTTAACACTCTTCTTGCCATCCTCAGTCTTAGTGGGTGAGATGGCTGCAGTGGGACAAGCCGCAATGACCAGCGGAATCTCACATACTGAATCGAGAACCGCGTCATCTACAAGAGGCGGTTTCCGATGATAGCCCAAAAGGGCAACATCAGAGCAATGGACCGCGCCGCACATATTCAGGCAGCAGGCCATGGATACCCTGACGTGTGCCGGAAGGTTCATCCCTTGAAATTCGTCAAATAGCTCATCCATGACCGCCTTGACCATCGAGGATGCGTCAGTTGCCGGTGTATGGCAGTGGAGATAACCCTGTGTGTGGACAATATTAGTAACACCCGCACCAGTCCCCCCAATAGGGAATTTGTAACTTCCACTGGCATGTTTCCGGCCCATCAGGTCCTTTTTCAGGGCCTCCATCTTATCCTGGCTGTCCACCAGGAATTCAATGTTGTTTCTGGTAGTAAAGCGGACATAACCGTCACAATGTTTATCTGCAATCTCACAGAGTTCTCTGACGTGTTCTACGGTCATAAAGCGGCAGCCACCGCACCTAACAGTAAACACTTTATCCCCTGTTTCAGAAACGTGTACTAAAATTCCGGGCTCAAGGATATCATGGTAGAGCCACTTCCCGTAATTATTCTGAATAACAGGCGGAAAATACTGCCAGAAGTGTCTCGGGCCAAGGTCAGTAAGCCTGTTTTCCATTGGTTTGTCCGGATTAAATAATCCCAATCTTTCTTGAGATAATGCCATATTTTTATACCTCCTGTTCTCTAACTATCTCGCATGTCTGGTTCGATAATCATCGATACTTCTGTCAAATCCACCGGGCACATCTTCCTTTTTCCAAAAGATGTAAGGATTGCTCCGCGGTTCTCTCACCATTTGCGGCATAGGCGGAATCCCAAGAACCTCCAGGAACTTTGGAACACCATGGCGTTGAATAAGCTCCCCAAGACGCTCACGGTTTTTGCCCTCTTCCATCCACCAATCCCAGACCTTTTCCACAACCTTTTTGATACTATCGTAAGGTGGCTCTGCCTTCATAAAAGGAATAGTCAGTAGCGACATCTGAGCACCTTCTAAGATTGGAGCCTTGGCTCCAAACAGGAGGCTCACACCAGTATCCGTTCCAGGTCTCAATGCCCTCGGCATAGCATTGATACAGTGCATACAGCGGGTACATTCCTTATCATCGATTACAAGCTTGCCATTCTCCATGCCCATACACCCGGTTGGGCAGAGATCAATCACTTCCTTCTGGATATCAAATTTACCCCAATCTTTTCCGGCATGTGCCCCGGCATTAGGCATGATTTCGCCTCCAATATAGGCCTGGACCGCTTCCTGATCAATGCGGATATTATCCCTCCAGGTTCCAATGAAGGACATATCTGCACGGGCAATAGAGGCCACACAACCGTTGGGACAACCATCAAATTTAAATTTGAATTTGTAAGGGAAGGCAGGACGATGAAGTTCATCCTGATAATAGTGTGTCAATTCATAGCATAGATCCTGTGTATCAAAACAGGCCCACTCACAACGGGCCTTGCCAATACAGCAGGAAGGTGTCCGTAAATTGGAACCGGAACCTCCAAGGTCCTGCTGAAGTACATGCCCAAGCTCATAAAAGATGGGCTCAAGCTGCTCTGTAAAGGTCCCCAAAAAGATGATATCACCAGTGGAGCCGTGAAAATTCATCATACCGCTGCCCCGGTATTCCCAGAGGTCGCAGATAGACCTCAGGTAGTCTGTGCTATAAAACTTGCTGGCAGGCTGATTAACACGCATGGTATGAAAATGGGCAATGGAAGGAAATTGATCCTGAAGGTCTGAATATCTCCCAATGACGCCTCCACCATAACCGAATACGCCTACGATACCACCATGCTTCCAGTGGGTTTCTCCATGTTCAAAAGAAAGTTCAAGCTGGCCAAGCAGATCTTCGACTACGTCCCTCTCAATCAGCATCCGATCATCGGCCAGTTTTCTTCTGTGAAGGGCCGCCCGTTTGGCATCTGCCACAAAGCTTGGCCACGGTCCCTTTTCCAAATCATCACACATAGGAGTATCATGTTTGATCTTAAAATTCTTTAGCTCTTCTTCTGTGTAATTATTCAGCTCTTCATCACTATATATCCTGAGCTCATCATAATTTAACTTTTTTTGTTCTTCTCTTGGTTCAAAAGCCATTATAAATGCCTCCTTTTCTTGGCTATTTTAGAATCATTAAGGAGTAAAACTAATAAAATAAGCTAACCCCATTCACCTCCTCTCTTAAAAATCATGAGCCCATACATACCCATAAAATCAGGCAGCTTGACACTCACTGGGCTCTCACTAAAATTCCATTGCAAAATTAGATATTAGGACTATCTAATTTTTTAAATAATTAAACGTAAGCTTTTTAATCAAAATTTCTTGAGACTGTCAATAGAAAAATTCTTTTTTATTGACAATCATAAAAGGCCGTGAGCCTAATCTTTTCATATTTTCACATACATCCTGATTAATCTATGACTTACATCACTAAAGATCACTCCATCAATGATGCATTTTAATCTACCTCGAATCAACATCGCAGCTTTAAGAGGGGGGTCTGGTAAAACCATCCTCTCATTGGGTCTTATAGCCGCTTGGCGCGAAAAAGGCTTTCAAATTGCGCCTTTTAAGAAAGGTCCGGATTTTATCGATGCGGGGTGGCTAACCTTCGCCGCAAACCGGTCATGTTATAACCTTGATCCCTTTTTGATGAGCAAAGAACAGATCCTTGAATCTTTTGCCTCTCATTCAAAACAGGCTGACCTTTCTCTTATTGAAGGAAATCGTGGACTTTATGACGGTCTTGACCCGGATGGACGATCCAGCACAGCGGAATTAGCCAAGCTCCTGAAAACACCCGTTATTATTATTGTGGACGTGACCATGGCAACCCGGACCGTTGCTGCCATTGTTAAAGGTTGTCAGGTATTTGATCCAGGCCTGAATATTGCCGGTGTTATTCTGAACAGAGTAGCAAATTTGCGGCAAGAGACACTGATAAGAAGTACGATTGAAAAATACTGTGGTATGGCCGTAATGGGTTCAGTCCCAAATTTAGAACCAGGCATGTTTCCTGAAAGACATATGGGTCTTGTCCCGTATCACGAAAGAAATCATTCTGAAAAGGCAATTTCATGGGCCAAGAAAACGGTTAAGGATAATCTACAGTTGGATGAGATTTGGAGAATTGCTAATGAGGTAGAAGATATCGAGATAAATCTTCAAGATCAAAAACCAAAATCAAGAATTGTCGTCAATGATGATTCACCCCGGATCGGATTCATCAGGGATAGGTCATTCTGGTTTTATTACCCGGAAAACTTAGATCATTTAAGACATTTGGGTGCTGTTTTGATTGAAATGAATGCTATTTCAGATACTGATTTACCCCAAATAGATGCCCTTTATATCGGAGGCGGCTTTCCTGAGACCCAGGCCCAGGCATTAGCAGATAATCAAGCCTTTCGAAATGTATTGAAAGAGAAAATCGAAAAAGGTCTGCCTGTCTATGCCGAGTGTGGTGGCTTCATGTATTTAGGAAAAAGCCTTATCGTTGACGGTAACTCCTATCCCATGGTTGGCACACTCCCTGTCAAATTCATTTCTCAAAAAAAGCCCCAAGGTCATGGTTATACAGTCTTGAAAGTTGAACGATCCAACCCCTACTATCCTATGGGCGAGATCGTGAAAGGGCATGAATTTCACTATTCAAAGGCTGTTATAACTGGCGAAGAACACGTGAAATTCATCTTTAAGGTAAAGCGCGGTCATGGTGTGGATGGCAAAAGAGATGGTATTATTAAGAAAAACCTGCTTGCCACCTTTACACATGTACATGCTGCAGGGAATCGTGAATGGGCAAAAAAGCTTTTCAGCACAGCAATTGATTATAGGAAAAGAACTATAAATAAAAATATTTTATAATATTTGAAAAGATATTTGAAAAGATCAATTGACAAAAGGAATCTTATCAATTAATTTGGCTTGTTTAGAGATGCTTATGATAAGCAAATAAAAAAATGATGGACAAAGTATTTTTCGAAAAGGAGGGTTTTTTGTTATGCCAACAGTAGAATTTGAGGGGCACACGTTCAACGTCGATGAAGATGGTTTTATTGACGATTTCAACAACTGGAATGAGTCCTGGGTGAGACATGTAAAAACGACTGAAGGTATTGAAGAACTAAGCGATGAACACTGGCAGGTTATCAAAGTACTCCAGGATTATTACAAAAAGAATGGTATTGCCCCGATGGTCCGGATCCTGTCCAAGGTGACGGGCTTCAAACTGAAGTACATCTATGAATTGTATCCATCTGGACCGGGCAAAGGCGCCTGTAAAATGGCAGGCTTGCCAAAGCCCACGGGTTGCGTCTAATTTATTTCAAATATTAGTTTTCGGCTTTTTATAGAAAAAGACACAAGAAGGAATAGATCCTTTTTGTGTCTTTTTTATATTTGAGGTCAGCATCTTTGAACGACAACCGCTTGACATACAACCGCTATTATCTTATACTAATTTTGTCTAAAAAGGATTTCTTATAACTTTTCTCAAAGATCTCAGTATATTATAAACAGGAGGTGTTTAGATGGCAGACTATTATGTGAATATCTTTTTGGATGATGAAAAACTTAAGAACATTGAAGATGCCGAATTGGCTGATCAGATTAAGGAAATAGACGGTAAAAAGGCGGTTCAAATCGAAGTCAACAGAAAGGAACAAAAGAAACTTATTAAGGGTTTTCCAGATCTAACCTTTGATTCATCAAATGCCTGTGTTCTTCCGGAGGAGGCAGAAAACACCTTGATGGGCTTTGTATTGGATAATAAGGCCCTGGACGTTATGAAGTATGCCATTGTCAAGCTCTATAATCCTCTTGCAGGCAAGGCAATTCGATCAAAAGTCTATTGATAACTAAAAACCTAACATTTTCTCGAACCTGAACAAAGGCTCAGTTTGCCGTAAAGATTTGGCCTGCGGTTGGGTATAAAGTATTTCATCTGGTGTTCCCTAATTTTCCTTAAATCGTCCATCTCGAAGTCCATCAAGACCATATCATCCCGATTTTCACTGTATTGGACATGGAATCGTAAAAAGTCCCAAAGTTCGTCACTCCGGCCCCGCATTTAGTGCGGGGCCGGAATGACACCAAAAGGGAATCCTTTACTTTTTACGAGGGTGTCAAAATATGCTTTTCTCCGGTGTCAAAGCAGGGTTCCTTTTCATGTATTCAAGTCGATTCAGACCATTAATATATGCCTTGGCACTGGCTATAATAATATCGGGATCAGCTCCCTTGCCAAGGGCCTCAAGACCGTTCTCCTTCAGACGTACGGTTACTTCACCTTGCGCATCCATACCCCCGCTTATGGAGTTCACCGAGAAACGAACCAGTTTGGATCGGCTTCCTGTCATTTTGGCGATGGTATTGAAAGTGGCATCAACAGGTCCCACTCCAAATCCTGCGTTTTGGGCATCACGACCTTTGATCTTCAACTTAACTGTTGCAGTAGGCACTGCAACGGTGCCACTTACTACATTGAGGTACTCCAGTTTGTATATATCTGGGACACGCAGAATTTCTTCAGCCACAAGGGCCTCGATGTCCTCATCAAGGATCTCTTTCCGCTTGTCTGCCAGTTCCTTGAATTTTCCAAATAGTCTATTCAGATCATCCTGGTTCAGATCATAGCCCATTTCCCCGAGCTTCTCTTTGAAAGCATGTCTCCCAGAGTGCTTACCAATTACCAAGCGGTTGCTGGAGAGCCCAATCGTCTGGGGTTCCATGATTTCATATGTCATCTTATTCTTGAGGACACCATCCTGATGGATCCCTGCCTCATGGGCAAAGGCATTGGCCCCTACTACAGCTTTGTTTGGTTGCACAACAATACCTGTTATCATGCTTACCAATCGGCTGGTGTGATAAATCTCCTTGGTCTTGATACCGGTTTTAAGCCCAAAATAATCCTTGCGAGTAAAAAGACTCATCACCAACTCTTCAAGGGAAGTATTCCCTGCCCTCTCACCAATCCCGTTCATAGTCACCTCAGCCTGTCGTGCCCCTGACTTGAGTCCGGCTAAGGTGTTTGCCGTGGCCATTCCCAAATCGTTATGACAATGGATGCTCAACACGGCGCGATCAATATTGGGCGTATGCTGTCGAACATATGAGACAAGCTGGGCGAATTCATCAGGCATTGCATAGCCAACTGTATCTGGAAGATTCACAGTATTGGCGCCCGCCTCAATTACGGCCTCAAATATACGGCATAAAAAATCCCTGTCACTCCGAGACGCATCCTCGGCTGAAAATTCCACATTATTTATAAAGGACTTGGCATACCGAACCGCATCAACTGCCGCCTCTATCACCTGTTCACGAGTCATCTTTAATTTGTGTTTTAAATGGATATCAGATGTGGCAATAAAGGTATGAATTCTGGGCTCATCTGCTTCCTTGATTGCCTCCCAAGCCCTGTCGATATCAGCCCTGAATGCCCTCGCAAGTGCCACCACCTGAACATCATGAATCTTTTCGGCAATCAGTTTCACTGCCTCGAAATCCCCGGAAGACGCAGCTGGAAATCCCGCTTCAATGGCATCAACGCCCAGTTTCTCTAACTGCATGGCAAGACGCAGTTTTTCAGCGGCATTCATACTTGCTCCTGGTGATTGTTCACCGTCCCTGAGTGTTGTATCGAAAATAATTACTTTATCCATGTCATGATTCCTGTTTATAGTCTGGTCTCACTTTCCATTCGATTCCCTTGAGAGTTTATACTGGACACTATCTACAAGGGCCTGCCAACTGGCTTCAATGATGTTTTCTGACACACCAATGGTAGACCATATCTCGCGGGCATCCCTTGTCTCTATCTGGACTCTCACCTTAGCTGCCGTCGCCTCACTGCCATCAATAACGCGCACCTTGAAATCCACCAGCCTCATCTCCTCTATCTGAGGAAAAAATTTGGTCAGAGCCTTTCTTAAGGCATTATCAAGGGCATTAACCGGGCCGTCTCCTTCGGCTGCAGTAATCTCATAATCCTTTCCAACGGAAATCTTTATAGTCGCCTGAGAGGTGCTCGGACCTGATCGGTTCTTTTCAATAGTCACCCGAAAAGATTCGAGTGTAAATGGCTCCTCAAACTGGCCAGACACCTTTTTAATCAAAAGCTCCAGAGAACCTTCAGCAGCATCAAACTGATAGCCCTGATCTTCCAACTTCTTTATTTCATGAACAATCCTCTGGCTATCATAACCATTGCCTTTAAGGTTAACATCCATCTCTCGGGATTTGTAATCTATATTGCTCTTGCCGGAGAGCTCGGAAACCAGCACCCGGCGTCTGTTGCCAACTTGTTCCGGATCCATATGTTCGTAGGCTGCCGGATTTTTCATTATGGCGCTGACATGGATACCACCCTTGTGTGTAAAAGCGCTCCTGCCCACAAAGGGACGATGATTCAGCGGAGGAACATTTGCAACTTCGCTCACGTACCGAGAAAGTTCAGTCAATCGCTTCATGCTTTTGTGGGCAACACATTGATAGCCCATCTTATGCTGGAGGTTACCGATGAGTGATATTAGATCTGCATTTCCGCACCGTTCTCCATAACCATTAACGGTCCCCTGAACCGTTGTTGCACCAGATTTAACGGCAACTAAAGAATTAGTAAGAGCGAGACCACAATCATTATGCGCATGAATTCCAATAGGTAACGTTGTATTAGCCATCACCTCCTTTATGGCATCCTGGATCTCTTCGGGCATTGTGCCGCCATTAGTGTCGCACAAAACGATCATATCTGCCCCCCCATTCATAGCGGCCCTCATTGTTTCCAGCGCATAGGCAGGATTATGCTTGTACCCATCAAAAAAATGCTCTGCATCATAGATGACCTCACGACCATGCTTCTTTAAATAGGACACGGTATCTTCAATCATGACCAAGTTTTCATCCAGAGATGCCTCCAAGACCTGTAAGACATGGAGTTCCCAGCTTTTGCCAAAAACTGTAACCGTTTCCGCTTCTGTATTCAGAAGCGCTTTTACGTTCTTATCATTCTCTGGTCGGATCTTAGGTCTCCGCGTGCTCCCGAATGCAGTTAGCTTTATTTTATGAAATGACACCTTTCGGGCCATTTTAAAAAATCGTTCATCTTTTGGATTTGAACTCGGCCACCCGCCTTCAACATATTGAATGCCAAAGTCATCAAGCTTTTGAGCAATGCGCAGTTTGTCCTCTGCCGAAAGATTGACCTGCTCACCCTGGGTTCCATCCCGCAAGGTAGTGTCATAGATGTTAATTTGTTTAGACATGATTTTTCTCCAGTCGTAATAAAAAAAATCCGTTATCAGGCTGGCCTGATAACGGATTTTAATGTTCTTATTTTAATCATTTAGCCATTATCAGACCCGGACATTTGGCTTTCACCACCAAAAGGCCACGCAACAAGGATATAAGTATCCCTATTGCGCTAATAATGACGATAACGTTGTTAATGACCAGATCCATCATGATTCGTAATCCATTAATTAGATATAAGGTAACTCTACTCAGGTAGATAGGCTGAAGACTATTCTGACCCTTCAGCCTTCAGTCTAAACACCTTCAGCCTGACTACGTAAGTAATCACAATATAACTTTATATAATTTTGGCAATAATCTGATAAATTTTATTTGTCAAGCATTTTTTAGCCGCATTTTTTAGCCGCTCATAACCAAAAGAATCAATCAACGACTGCCGTTAGATAGCCATGGGCTTACATCCGTAGCACTAATATATAAAGCCACACTGCTTCACCCGTGGTCCTCTTCCTGTTTTTGATAGCTATAAAGTCAAAAGATTTCTACCCCTTCTATTTTACCATTCCCAAACTCTGATGTGGCATCAGCAGCAATATTCAGGCCTTCCTTGAGATACCTTCCTTCAATCCCAGGCACAGCATAGGCATAAAAAAGGACATTTCGGGTGTTGTCTCCCACTCTCGTTTTTTCATCTGCCCCCTGGCAAAGGACACAGGCAATCTCCTTCTCGTCCCTCAACACGATTTCTCCTTCCTTAGTCGTTATGTCCCGTTGACCCATCCCTTTGCATACTTCACCATAATTGGCCAAATCTAATGTCAAATTCCCATCAAAACAGTCATAGTCCGTGACAGCAACCAGTATGCCTGCGCACATTTCTGCCATGAAGTGTGTATCCACCATGAGATTATATCTGGGAAAACCACTGTGAATTGTTCTCTTCAGATGTTTGGGCAACGGGCATTCATAGCCAAAACTTTGAAAGAATCGGTCATAGATCTCTATACGTTCGGTAATCTCAGCAAGTGTCTCCCGTTTCCTCATCTTTCGAAGCAGCTTTCTTTTGTACTGGTCAAACCCTGGGGGGTTAGTAAAGTTTTTGCATCCGGAAATCAGGGTGAGACCAAAAGCCACTCCCGGATACCGGGAGTGATATTTTGATGACTTGGAAAATTTAAGGGGCAACATTACTCCCTCCAACCCTCCCCTTCATCCCCTCCCACCCCCGCTTAAAAACGGGATCTTCGACAGGGGAGGGGAAATTAATAAGGATGCCATTCATCCCCGTTTTAAAACAGTCTCCTCCCCCTTGACGGGGGAGGATTAAGGTGGGGGTGGGGTGTATTTACCATTGCAATGATACAAACAATAATATGCTCTTTATTGTATCTCAGATTTTCATCA
>JACKQG010007878.1_pt1 | contig 10565 bp, 10 predicted proteins | sample 8237621 | NCBI WGS metagenome assembly JACKQG01 (sample SAMN15677084, study PRJNA649215) | marine metagenome | biome: marine; feature: Black Sea; material: saline water; isolation source: suspended particulate matter (SPM) from the Black Sea western gyre | collected 2013-06-09/2013-06-10 | depth...
CAGTCCGGCCTGAAATGTCTCGACAAGCCCCTGGCCAAGCTCAAGATCCCCCGCCACGCGGTGATCGGAGCCGCGCTCAAGCGGGGGCACGTCGTCACGCCGCGCGGGGACACCGTGCTGCGAGCCGGGGACGAGATCATCGTCTTCGCGTTGCCCGCGGGCGTGTCCGAGGTCGAGAACTTCTTCACCGCGGGAAAGTAGATGAACCTACGCGGCGTCGGCAGAATCCTCGGCTTCCTCCTCCTGGTGACGGCGGGTGCGCAGATCCTGCCCCTGATCGTGGATCTGGTCTACGGGGAGGGCGACTGGGACGTCTTCCTGCTCACCGCCCTCTTCGGCGCCGTGGCGGGCGCGGGCCTGATGTTCCTGGGGCGCGTCGCTCCCGACCTGCGCCACCGCGAGGGCTTCGCCATCGTGACCCTGGGCTGGATCGCCGTCGGGCTGCTGGGCGCGGTGCCCTACCTGCTCTCGGGAACCATCCCCTCGGTCACCGACGCGGTCTTCGAATCCATCTCCGGCTTCACCACCACCGGCTCGACCATCATGACCGACATCGAGGGCGTCGGCGCCGGGCATCACGCCGTCCTCTTCTGGCGGTCCCTGAGCCAGTGGCTCGGCGGCATGGGCATCGTGGTGCTGGCTCTGGCCATCCTGCCCCTGCTCGGCGTGGGCGGCATGCAGCTCTTCCGGGCGGAGGCGCCCGGCCCCTCGCCGGACCGGCTGACCTCGCGCATCAGCGAGACGGCGCGCCTGCTCTGGAGCGTCTACCTGCTGATCACCCTGCTCGAGGCCCTGCTGCTGGTCGTGCCGGGCGGCCTGACGCCCTTCGACGCCGTCTGCCACGCCTTCACCACCATGGCCACCGGCGGCTTCTCAACCCTCGATACGAGCGTGGGCGGTTTCGGCTCGGCCACCGTGGAGTGGATCGTGACGGTCTTCATGTTCCTGGCCGGCGCGAACTTCAGCCTCCACTACCTGGCCCTGACGGGCAAGCTGGGGGCCTACTGGCGCGACGAGGAGTTCCGCTTCTACACCGTCGTGATGGTGGGCGCGACGCTGTTTTGCGTGATCGTGCTGCTGCCGACGGCCGTCGCGGGCGGGTTTGGCGACGTCGTCCGGGCGGCCGCCTTCCACGTCGTGTCCATCGGCACGACCACCGGCTACGGCAGCGGCGACTACATGCTCTGGCCGTCGTTCACGCACGTGGTCCTGCTGCTGCTGATGATCGTCGGCGGCTGCGCGGGCTCCACCGGCGGCGGCATCAAGATGATGCGGGTGCTGTTGCTGCTCAAGCACGCCCATGCGGAGATGAAGAAGCTGGTGCATCCGCGCGCCGTCTATACCATGTGGTTCAACGAGCGGTCCCTGCCGTCGTCGCTGCCGACCCGGGTGCTGGGATTCCTCCAGCTCTACATCCTGGTCTTCGTCCTGGGGACGTTGCTGTTGACGCTGGTCGGCCGCGACATCGTGACCTCGCTCGGGGCCACGGCCGCCACCCTGGGCAACATCGGCCCCGGCCTGGGCATCGTGGGACCGACCTGCAACTACGCCTTCCTGACCGGTTTCGAGAAGTGGCTGCTCTCGCTGTTCATGCTGGTCGGGCGGCTGGAACTCTACACGGTGCTGGTGCTGCTGATGCCGGCCACCTGGCGCAAGGTCTGAGGGAGCGAGATGAGGGAAGGACATCACCCGGACTGGCTGATCCCCGCCGCCGCCGCGGCGTCCGCCGCGAGCGCCTTCGTCGCCGAGACGGTGGCCGCCGCCGGCGCCGCGGGCGTGGTGATCGGACTCTCCGGCGGCATCGACTCGGCCGTCTCCGCGGCCCTGGCCGTGGCGGGACTGGGCCGGGACCGCGTGCACGGCGTCGCCCTGCCTTATCGCGCGAGCGACCCGGCCTCGCTGCGCGACGCCGAGGCCGTGGCCGCGGCCCTGGACGTGCCCCTGGAGGTGCGCGACATCACGCCGCTGGCCGAGCCTTTCCTGGCGGAAATTCCGGAGTCGGAGCTGCTGCGCCGCGGCAACGTCATGGCGCGTTGCCGCATGATCGTGCTCTACGACGTCTCGGCGCGCGACGGCTCCCTGGTCCTCGGCACCGGCAACCGCACCGAGACCCTGCTCGGCTACGCCACGCTGCACGGCGACGCCGCCTTCGGCCTCAACCCGCTGGAGGATCTCTACAAGGCGGAAGTGCGGTCGCTGGCGCGGCACTTCGGACTGCCGCCGGTCGTCCTGGAGAAGGCTCCCAGCGCGGACCTCTGGGCCGGCCAGACCGACGAGGACGACCTGGGCTTCAGCTACGACGACGCCGACCGGCTGCTGCACGCCATGATCGACGAGGGGCTGGGCGACCGCCAGCTGGCCGCCATCGGCTTTCCCGAGGCCCTGATCGAGACCGTCAGGACCCGGGTTCGCGCCCAGGCCTTCAAGTGGCTGCCCGTGCCCGCCGCCCGCTTCCCGGGGCGGCCCATGCCCGTCTTCGACGGCGCGGACGGGAGCTGAGCATGGCGACGGAGCTACCCGAACTGGATTTTCCCGCGGGAAGCTGTTTCTTCGTGGGGACACCCATCGGGAACCTGGACGACATGACGCCGCGGGGCCTGGCCGCCCTGGCCGCCGCGGACGTGGTCTACGCCGAGGACACCCGCCGCACGCGGCGGCTGCTGGCGCGGTACGAATTGCAGGCCCGGCTGGAAGCCTACCACGACCACAACAAGGACCGCCAGGCGCCGAAGATCGTCGCGCGCCTGCTGCGGGGCGAGCGCGTGGCGGTGGTCAGCGACGCGGGCATGCCCGCCATCGCCGATCCCGGCTACGTGTTGCTGCAGGCGCTGCGCCGCGAGGGGCTGCCCTGGTCGGTGACGCCGGGACCGTCGAGCGTGCTGGCGGCGCTGATCCTGGCCGGTTTTCCGACGGACCGCTTCCTTTTCGTCGGCTACCCCCCGCGCCGCGCAGGCCGCCTGCGCACCTTCCTGGGCGAGGCGCTGGCCGAGCGGGGAACGGTGGTGATGCTCGAATCGATCCACCGCGTCCGCAAGACCCTCGCCGCGGTGGGCGAACTGGCCCCCGCGCGCGAGATGGCGGTCGTGCGGGAGATCACGAAGCTGCACGAGGAAACACTGCGCGGGACCGCCGAAGTCCTGCTCGAGGAGATGACGGGTCCCCGCCTGAAGGGCGAGCTGGTGCTGGTCCTGCGGGGCAACGAGAATCCGGAAGGAGCTTGAAACATGGATCGCAAGGCGTTGAGAGAGTGGGCCCAGCAGCGCATCCGGCCGCTGGTCCTGGCCCTGGACCGCATGGGCCTGACGCCCAACGCGGTGTCGCTGATCGGCCTTCTGATCAGCATCCTCGCCGGCTGGATCGCCGCCAAGGGGGGGCTCTTCCCCGGCGCGCTGGTCCTGCTCGTGGGATCGGTCTTCGACATGCTCGACGGCAACCTGGCCCGACTCCAGGGCAAGGTGTCGCGCCAGGGGGCGTTCCTCGATTCCAACTACGATCGCCTGGCCGAGGCCGCCGTCTTCACGGGGCTGGCCTGGTACTACATGGACGCCCTGACCTGGCCCGACCACGGCGCGGTGCTGCTGATCCTGCTGACGCTGATCGGTTCGCTGACCACCAGCTACGCGCGGGCGCGCGCCGAGGGGCTGGGCACCACCTGCTTCGGCGGCTGGCTGCAGCGGCCGGAGCGCATGGTGCTGCTGATCGTCGGCATGATGCTCGGTCACCATGTCCTGAAGCTGGTGCTGCTGTTCCTGGCCATCGTGACGCTCCTGACCACCGCGCAGCGCATCATCTCCACCGCTCGCAAGCTGCGGGAGGAGGACGATGCCCCGCTGCTGGCCGAGACGACGCCGGACGATGAGTGAGCGACGCAGCGCCGGCCTGCTGGTCACCTTCGAGGGCCCCGAGGGGAGCGGCAAGTCGACGCTCGTGAGGGGCCTGTCCGAACGGCTCACCGAGCGCTGCGCCGAACCCCTGGTGCTGCGCGAGCCCGGCGGCACACCCGCCGGCGAGCGCATCCGCGAGATCCTGCTGGATCCCGGCCTGCCCGAGCTGCGGCCGGAGACCGAACTGCTGCTGATGGTCGCCAGCCGCGCCCAGCTCGTGCGCGAATCCATCCTGCCGGCCCTGGCGGCCGGCAGGATCGTCCTCTGCGACCGATACGCGGACGCCTCGGTGGCCTACCAGGGCGCCGGCCGCAGGCTGGGGGAGGACCGCGTCGGCGCCCTGAACGATTTCGCCGTGGGCGCGGCCGTCCCGGACCTGACCCTACTCTGCCTCCTGCCCCCCGCACTGGGACGCCAGCGCACGGCCGACCGCAAACTCGACCGTCTCGAACGTGAGGACGACGCCTTCCACGACCGGGTGCACGCCGCCTACGTCGCCATGGGCGAAACGGGCGATCCGCGCTTCCGCGTCGTCGACGCCACCCGCGATCCCGCAGAGATGTTGGAACAAGCCGTGGGCTTTCTGCGTTCTTTGGAACACGATTTGCTGCAGGAACTCTGATCCGCTTATCTTGTGAGCGAGACAGCGCCGCCTCCACCAACGGAAGATGACGACAAAATGAACGCCGCCAAGAGGTTTCGCTCCCCGACGCTGCGCCGTGCCTGCATCGCGCTGGCGCTTGCGGTGTTGGTGCTGGTCCCGATCTGGCAGGGCTCCGTGCAAGCCAAGGACGCCGGCCGGGGCACCGATCGCCAGCAGTTCCTGGACGGCCTGAAGATTCTCGGCAGCGTCTACGAGCGGGTCTTCTACAACTACGTGGAGGATGTCGACGCCTACGAGCTCCTCGAGGCCGGCATCGAGGGCATGCTCGACCACCTGGACGAGCACACCCAGTACCTGCCGCCCAGCTTCTACGACGACCTGATGATGTCCACCGAGGGGGAATTTGGCGGCCTGGGCATCACCATCAACATCCGCGACCACTACCCGACGGTGGTCTCGCCCATCGAGGGCACGCCCGCGTTCCTGATGGGCATCCAGGGCGGCGACAAGATCATCGAGATCGAGGGGGAGACGACGCTCGACTTCACGAGCAACGACGCCGTGAAGCTGCTGCGCGGCGAGCCAGGCACGCAGGTCACCATCACCATCGAACGCGAGGGTCTCGACGATCCCTTCCCGCTGACCATCACCCGCGACATCATCCAGGTGGACAGCGTCCCCTACGCCTTCATGATCGACGACATCGGCTACGTCCGCGTGGCCAACTTCTCCCGCACGACCACCGACGAGCTGGTCGCGAAGCTGGCCGAACTGGAGGGCCTGGGCGCGCGCGGCCTGATCCTGGACCTGCGCTGGAACCCGGGCGGCCTGCTCGAGTCGGCCAACGGCGTCAGCGAGCTCTTCCTGGACGACGGGGACCTGATCGTCTACACCAAGGGCCGCCTGCGCAGCCAGAACCGCAGCTACTACGCCGAGGAGGCCGGCACGCACCGGAAGACCCAGCTGCCGACGATCGTCATGGTCAACGGCTCCTCCGCCTCGGCCAGCGAGATCGTGTCGGCGGCCATCCAGGACCACGACCTGGGCATGGTGGTCGGCAAGACCACCTTCGGCAAGGGCACCGTGCAGACGGTCTTCCCCCTGAGCGACGACCGCGCGCTGAAGCTGACCACCGCCAAGTACTACACGCCGTCCGGCCGCTCCATCCACAAGGACCGCCATGTGGACGACAGCGACATCGACCTGACCGAGGCGCCCGCCGAGGGCCAGGGCGACGCGGCCGAGATCGAGCAGGACATCCCGCGCGAGGACAAGGAGAAGTTCAGCACCGACGCCGGCCGCATCGTCTACGGCGGCGGCGGCATCACGCCGGACATCGAGATCGCGCAGCCGTTCTTGACCGACTTCGAGGTGGCGCTGGAACGCGACGGGGCCCTGTTCAGCTTCGCGACCACCTGGTCGGCCCACCACGAGGTCGGCCAGGACGTCGTGATCGACGCGGAGATGCTGACGGCCTTCGCCGAGCACCTCGGCACGCGCGAGAAGATCGACGAGTACCTGGGCGTCTACGAGCTGGTCCGCACCGACGACCTGCTGGTCGAGAACAGCGACTATATCCGCCAGGGCATCCGGCGCGAGCTCATGCGCCGCAACTTCGGCCCCCAGGCCGCCTACCAGGTGGCCATCGAGGACGACATCCAGCTCAAGGAGACCCTCGACATCTTCAAGCGGGCGCAGACCACCGCGGACCTGCTGGCGATCGCCGCCCAATGGGAGGCGGAGCGGGTTGTTCAGGCCGAGGAGGAGGAGAGCGCTACGGCCGTGCACTGAGGGCCGATAGCGGTGGACATGAAGACGCGCGAAAAATGATGCGCTTCGCGGATGCATTTTTCGCGCGTCTTCATGTCCACCGCTATCTGCTCAGGTACGGCCCTGGTGTCTTTTCCTGGCCTGTACATTCCCACCGCGAACAATGTAGGCTGGGGTGCGTATCAGGCTTCGATATGCGTGACTTTATCGGGGGGGCGCCATGCGCGGAGTTCATCAGGTGATCCTGACGATGTCGCTGTGCTGGGCCGGCTGTTTGTGGGCCGGCTCGTTGAAGTACGGGTCTCTCATCTTCGAGCGGGAGACGCAGGCGTTCCAGTACGTGGCGCTGGGCTTTCTGGGCGCCGTCCTGGTCGCGGGCGTGTTCCGGCTCCGGACCTCGCGCTACTATCTGCTCGTGCTGGTCGTGGCCGTGCTGGCGAAGCTGACGACGGGATCCGATACGTCCAGGCTCATCCTGCGCGATGTCGTCATCGCCCATGCCCTGGCTCTGTCCGTCTACCTCGGCGCGGCGCTCAACACCTACCTGTCCCGTCTCGTCTTCGGGAAGTTCCTGCTCTGGGGCGTGTTCTGCGCCGGCACCTACGCGATGGCCACTTACATGCTCGCCAATGCCTTCGGTTGGACGGAATACGGAACGCCCCTGCAGGTGAACATGATGCACGGCCTGCTGACCGGCTGCGGCCTGGGCCTGGGCGCTGAACTGGCCGCCCTCCTCATCCGCCGCTTCCCCGACCCCGCCGGGATCTAGGCCCTGGACCCCTGACCATCATCCGATCCCCAACACCCGTTGCACGGGTATAGACGCAGCGAACAGGGCCGCACACACGCCGCCGGGCTCATGCGCTGGCGAAATCGCGCGGCGGCGTGTGTGCGGCCCTGTTCGCGGCCAGTCTATATCCGTGCGATCGCCTGTTCGAGATCCGCCATGATGTCCGCGGGGTCCTCCAGCCCGACCGAGAGCCGGATCATGGCAGGATCGATCCCCACGTTGCGCAGCTCGTCCTCGCTGTAGGTCGAATGCGTCATGGTCGCCGGGTGCTCGATGAGGGTGTCCACATCGCCCAGGCTGACGGCCAGGGTGCAGAGCTTCACGTTGTCCATGACGACCTTGCCGGCGTCGCGGCCGCCCTCGATCTCGAAGGTGATCAGCCCGCCGAAGCCGTTTTGCTGGCGGGCCGCCAGCTCGTGCTGCGGGTGGCTGTCGAGGCCGGGGTGGTTGACCTTGATCACCTTGGGGTGGTCGACCAGCCAGCGGGCCATGATCATGGCGTTCTCGCAGTGCTTCTCCATGCGGATGGGCAGGGTCTTCAGGCCGCGGATCAGCAGCCAGGCGTTGAAGGGGCTGATGCAGCCGCCGATGTCGCGCAGGGTCTCGAAGCGGGCGCGGGTGATGAACTCCTTTTTGCCGACCAGCAGGCCCGCGATGGCGTCGCCGTGGCCGCCGATATATTTTGTGCCGCTGTGCAGGATGATGTCGGCGCCCATCTCCAGGGGCCTCTGCAGGGCCGGCGTGCAGAAGGTGTTGTCCACCAGAAGCGGGATGCCGTGGGCGCGGGCGATCTCCGCCACGGCGGGGATGTCGGTCAGCACCAGGGTCGGGTTGGCGGGCGTCTCCACGTAGATCAGCTTCGTCTTGTCCGTGATGGCCGCGCCGAAATGCGAGGGGTCGGTGGCGTTGACCTCGGTCACGTTGATGTTCAGGCGCGGCAGGGTGTGGGAAAAGAGCTGGTGGGTGCCGCCGTAGAGCGTGTCGCCCGAGACGATGTGGTCTCCCGACTCGCAGAGGGTCAGGACCGCGGTGGTGGCCGCCGCCATGCCGCTGGCCACCGCCAGGCCCGCCTCGGCACCCTCCAGCGCGGCCATGCGCTGCTCGAGGACCTCCTGGGTGGGATTGCCCAGGCGGGTGTAGAGGAAACCGTCATCCTCGCCCGCGAAGATGGCGGCGCCGTGGTCGGCGTTGTCGAAGGCGAAGGTCGAAGTCTGCACGATGGGGACCGAGACCGGGCGGGCCGTCCGCCAGCGCCCGTCGGACTGGTGGCCGTGGCCGTGGACGCACCGGGTGCTGAATCCGAAAGGCTTCTTCGCCATGCTGTCCCACCTCGTCTGGGGTGTGCGAGGGAACTTCCTTGCAATTCCCTGCGTCTCTGAAACAATGATCGCCGCGTGCCGTAAAAAAGCAGCCTGATCGACTCTACTGATCCTGCAAACGACCGATTGAATTGCGGTTTCCATGATGCAGACTGGACACGCCAAAGTCAACAGGGCCGACGAGGGCGCCATCGCGGTCGAGGGCCTGACCTTCGCCTATGGACGCGACCCCGTCCTGCGCGACGTCGGTTTCGTCCTCGAGAAGTGCGCCATCGGCCTGCTCGGACCCAACGGTTCGGGCAAGACCACGCTCCTGCGCGCCCTGCTGGGGCACCTGCGGGTCTCCCGCGGCAGCGTGCGCGTGCTGGGCAGCGACATGGCGGTCGATCCCCACATCGCCCGGCGACGCCTCGGCTGGATGCCCGAACGCGGCGGCATCCTGCCGGCCATGAGCGGCGTGGGCATGGTGGCCTACCTGGGCGAGCTCTCGGGCATGCCGCCCACCGACGCCCTGCAGCGCTCCCACGAGGTGTTGAACTACGTGGGCCTGGCCGACGAACGCTACCGCAAGGCCGATACCTACAGCCAGGGCATGCGACAGCGTCTCAAGCTGGCCCAGGCCCTGGTGCACGATCCCGAGTGGCTTTTCCTGGACGAACCCACCAGCGGCCTCGACCCCAGCGGGCGCGTCAGCCTGCTGGAACTGGTCCGCGACCTGGCCCACGCCAAGGGCTTCGGCGTGATTCTCTCGACCCACCTGCTGGCAGACGTGCGCGCCGTGTGCGAGGAGATCCTCGTGCTGCGCAAGGGCGTGTTGCTGGACCACGGCCGCGTGCAGCCCGACAGCGACGGCGATAGGGAGGCCTTCGTCGTGGAGGGTTTCGGCGACGAGGAGGCCTTCGCCGACCGGCTCGCCGGCGCCGGCGCGCGCGTCGAGCGGCGCGAGCGGCTGTGGGACGTGACGGTGCCCCGCGGCAGGGGAGCCCGGCTCGTTCTGGAGGCGGCGGCGGGCTGCGACTTCGCGTTGCGACGCCTCGAGATCAAGACCGAGACCCTCGAGGATCTGTTCTTCCGGCTGGTGGACGACGGCGCGGACGCCGGCGCCGGAAAGGGGGCGTGACATGCCGGTCTACGAACGCGGCTATCGTCACTGGGAGCGTTCCGGACGGCGCGCCGCCCCCGCCTGGTGGGCCATCGCCCGGCGCGGCATCGCCGAGCCCATCAAGAGCCGGCGACTGCTGTTCCTGCTGGTGGTGGCCTGGGTGCCGGCCATCGTCAAGGGCGGCATCCTCTACTTCACCTTCAAGATGGGCGAGCTGACCCGCCTGCTGGGCGGCGCCTGGACCGATATCACCGCGCCGGGCTTCCACGAGTTCCTCAAATGGCAGTCGCCCTTCGTGCTGATCGTGCTGGCGATCATCGGCGCCAACCTGATCACCAAGGACCGGCGCGAGAACGGCCTCGCGCTCTACTTCTCGCGCCCGCTGGGTCTGCGCGATTATGTGGCGGGCAAGGGCGCGATCATCATGACCTACTACTTCTCGGTCACGCTCTTTCCCATCTACGCGCTCTGCATATTCGGCTACCTGGTGACCAACGGCGCCACCGGTCTGGAGATGCTCCTGGAGATCCCCCTGCGCGCCACCGCCTACTGCCTGCTGGCTGGCGCCGCCTACGCGCTGGTCCTGCTGGCCATCTCGGCCCTGATGACCCGCACCGCGTTCTCGGTCATGTGGTGGGTGCTGCTGGTGGCGGGCACCGACGCCCTGGCCGAGATCAACGCACTCTTCGACGCGCGGCTGGCCGTGATGAGTTTTCCGGCCCAGTTCCTCAACTCCGGCACGCTGTTCTTCGGGTCGACGCGGCACATCGAGGGCGTGGCGCCGGGCGTCAGCCTGGCGATGGTCGTGCTCTACGCCGCCGCGGGCTGGCTGATCCTGCGCGCGCGCATCCGGCCGGTGGAGGTTGTGTCGTGAGCGGTTTCGTGACCGACCGGGACGCCCCTCTGCTGCACGCCGAGCGGGTCAGCAAGTGGTTCGGCGAGGTCATCGCCGTCAACGACTGCACCCTGACCCTGGGGGCTGGCGTCACCGGCCTGCTGGGGCTCAACGGCGCCGGCAAGACCACGCTGTTCAAGCTGATGTCCGGACTGATCCTGCCCAGCCAGGGCGAGGTGGAGGTGCGCGGCAACCGCCTGC
>JACKQG010007879.1_pt1 | contig 10563 bp, 8 predicted proteins | sample 8237621 | NCBI WGS metagenome assembly JACKQG01 (sample SAMN15677084, study PRJNA649215) | marine metagenome | biome: marine; feature: Black Sea; material: saline water; isolation source: suspended particulate matter (SPM) from the Black Sea western gyre | collected 2013-06-09/2013-06-10 | depth...
ATGGAAAGGGTTGCCAACCCTGATCTTTTGGTCCTGATTGCCGACTTTTTCATGAAGATCGCTGAAATACAGTGGAGCATCGTGTCCGGAGTACACAAAAAAAATCTTATCGTTATTTTGCGAAATGCCAGTTTTCATAGTGATGCCGGCAAAACCGCCCGCGAGATTTTTGGACGCTGGAAAGGCTCTGCCGGGGGACACCGGAACGCCGCCAGGGCGGAAATCCCATTAGAAAACATATTGGATGATCCCGAAGACGAATCCGGCCTTGCTGATTTTGTTAAAAAAATCTTGAAGGATATGAAGTTATGAAAATTATCGTACCCACCATTGGCTCTTTGCCTGGCCAGAGGACAGTTGGCTATGTTATCAATATCGCCAAAAGACTCCATGCACAGTTGGTTGTTTTACATGTCCTCACCGAGAACGAGACCGAGGCAGCGGGAGAACAGAGCCTGAGCCTGTTTATTGAAAATGGCAAAGAAGAGAAAGTACCGGTCAATGGAATTTTAAGGCGAGGGGATATTGTTCCTGTCATCATTGAGGTTGCCGAAGAAAAGTCTGTGGATCTAATTGTTTTGGGTGCCAGCCATGGAGAGATCGTCGCTGAATGGATGAATGCAAAATCGATGGAGAAAACGGCTATTCCGGTTCTTCTAATTCCTAAATGGGTGCCGGCCGCAGACAGATCGTCGCCAAATGGCTGAGCGTACGCCGGATCCGATGATCTTGCTGGTCTGTATAGGGGCCATTCAACCCGAGTCGGAAAAATCCTGGCAGTTTCCGGGCCAGTATCAAAAACCGACGATTGCCAAAGCACCCCCATCAGACCCGACGGACACCACACAGCGGCAATGACCGAAATCCCTTTGAAAGAAATTGAGTAGATTAAAAAGGAGAACATATATGACGCTAAAGCACATTATTTTTGCGGTGATCGGTCTTCTATTTGCTGTCTTTCTCGTCCAGAACGCACAAATAGAGGAACTGCGTTTTATCGTTTGGAGTATACAGACGTCCATGGCCTTTGCTCTGCTGGGAACCTTTGCCTTTGGACTTACAACCGGCTTGACAATTTCCTGGCTGCTATGTAAAAAAAAACAACGCCTTGAAGGAAAAGATAAGGCTTAATGAGTTTTGCAGTGTGGATGGGAATGTTAGTTGGACAATTGAGATATATTTGTTTCATAATATATGGGAAAGTATAAAAAATGGAAAAGAAAAAAAGGACTATTATTGTATATATTGCTGCAGTCATACTTGTAATTATAGGCCTTCTGGCAGGCACAAGCAAGCTAAACAGCATCAAGCACCATTTTGCCAAGGAAGGAACTGTCTTGTTTATGTACAAGGGTAAGTTCATGCCTTTCGGCTCGGCAAAGGCTGAAGGCTTCGTGCCCATAGAGCTTGGAAACCTTGACTGTAAACCGCTGTCAGCAAAAAGTTTTTCTAGCAGGGAAGCTGCCATGGAGGGGCTATATAGTTTCTTTGTCGATTTGGCCATCGGAGAGTATTCAAATGGAGGTGCAACCAACCTAGCCCGTGCAGACGAACTCATTAATCTGGCCGACGGAGTTGTTACTGAAAAGATGAGAGCGTCCGGTTTTGTCGATAAAATGGCACTGAAAGTTGCCATGACAAAGATAGAGGCGGCAGAGAAATATCTTGCCAGGGTATACGAGGATGCCGCCCCTGTGCTCAAGAAAGCGCTAGAGGATTATCCCGAGCAAAAATCTATCCATGAACAGTTATATAAGCTGGTAAAAATAAAAACTTTACTGCCCCAAACTTCTGAGACGGAAGATGTCACTGAACCAGCGTCTGCAGGATTATAAAAAAAATGAGACAAACAGAACATCCATCAACGTTTTTAGAATATGTAAAAAAGTTTGATGAATTGAAGACCGTTTTCGACAGCCTGCCGGATGGGATTGTCGCCATTCTGGATGCAGACATGAACATTGCCACCGCCAACAAGGCCATTGCCGCAATGCTTCAGATGCCCCTTAAAAAAATTGTCGGCAAAAAAGCTGTTGAAATTTTTGATAAAAATATCCCCGGTCTGATTAAGATTCTAGAAGAAACCATTAAAGCCCGCCAAGAAATCCGGAATTATACCATTGAAGTTGTTACACCATCCGGCGATGCTAACTCGTATTTGGTAAGTACCGCTATTATTGAAGAAGTAAGCGATGCAGATGCCGGTGTTGTACTTATTTTGCATGATGTTTCTGAAATGACGCGGCTCAGAAAAATAGCGCTGCAAATGGACCGCTATGGCGAAGTTATCGGTAATTCCGAAGAAATGAGAAATATTTTTGCCTTAATTGAAACCATAAAGCATTATGACGCTTCCGTCCTTATCATCGGAGAGACCGGTACCGGAAAAGATTTAATTGCCCGCACCATACACAATGTCAGCGATAGAAAGAACAAACCTTTTATACCGGTGAATTGTTCCTCGCTTCCCGGCAGCCTGATAGAAAGTGAACTTTTCGGACATGTGAAAGGCGCATTTACCGGAGCAACTTCAAAACGATCCGGCCGTTTTTCTTTGGCTGACGGCGGAACGATCTTTTTAGATGAAATCGGTACGTTACATATGGACACCCAGGTTAAATTATTGCGGATTTTGCAGGATAAAATTGTTGAGCCGATAGGATCATCCCAAAGAATACCCGTAGATGTGCGCGTCCTGTCAGCCACAAACAGAGACCTGTATGAACTGGTAGCTAAAGGAGAATTTCGTGAAGACCTGCTCTACCGTTTAAAGGTTTTTCAGATTAATATGCCCCCCTTGCGTGAAAGAAAAGAAGACATCCCCCTTTTGCTGGATTTCGTTATTACCAGGCTGAACCGATACTACAAAAAAAATATTGTCGGTCTTTCTTCCAGTACAAAGGATGCCCTGGCAAATTATTTATGGCCCGGAAATATAAGAGAGCTGGAAAATACCATCGAACACGCCTTTATACTGGCTGACGGACCTATGTTGGAAACAAAGCATTTACCAGCCGAGATACGACATGCCGATATAAATGGTAGCCCGCCACCGCCTCCGGAAAGGGACCTTAATACAGAGGAAGAAAAGATCAGAAGAGCACTGCTGGCGGCCAAAGGAAACAGAAATAAAGCGGCTGAAATGCTGGGTATGCATCGAACTTCATTGTGGCGGAAAATGCGCGAATATAGAATCAATAAAGGCTTCGGAAAAAATCACTAAGAACAGAAACGTTGCAGCACAGTCTGCACTTTGTTGCAACATTTTTTCATTTTATTGAAATTGTTGCAACACCTCTTTTAATTTTTCACCTGTCAAACAACTTCCTCATTCCACCAAAATTCAGTTTAATCAATTCGTTAATGGAACAATCTTTCTGATAAAAACCTTTTTAACAGGGTTTGTATATCTCAATAAACTTGGCATACTTTTTGAAGTCACTAAGGGCATCTCCCGGAAATCCCAGTCAAACAAATAATTTAACGTCTCGGGAATTATACAACTTATTGGAAGCATACATATTTACTAACCGTTGTCCGCTTTCCGAGGTATTGTAACGATGGAATAGTGGAATAACGGAATAGGGAACCACAAAAAATGTAGGATCACTTACAATTAAACCCATCATTCCAATATTCCAATTGTGAGCGAAGCGAACTAACTTGTATTTTTTTTAGATCGGCCCAAACCATGTCTCAGAAATGTGAATACTCCGTCATGCTGTTTTACAGCAATCGTAATCAGGCAAGTTTAAACACCAGAATAGCTGTCAACGAATTTCTTGAAAAACATAAACAGCCTTTCAAAATAAAAGTAAATAAAGTGAATTATGACAGAGAAAACAATATTTGTCGACAATACGGTGTTACAGGGATACCGACATTGCTTGTTTTTTCGAATCAAGAATTAATTGGGTGTCATTATGGTGAAATAACATATGAAGAATTTAAAACTATTATTATAACTACTATTTCTAAAAACAATGTAAAAGGAGAAATAAAATGACCTCAATGAAAATGACCCAAAGGTTATACAGAGTCGGAATTCTAGCTCTTTTCCTCTTTGTCGTCCTGAATGCCTGTGCCAAGCCTGAACTTGAAAGAATTGAGATCACACCATCGGAAAAGAGGCTGGATGTTGGTGTGAGTATATCCTTTAAGGCAGATGCTATTTCAAGTAAAAATGAACAAATGCCGGATGTTGCATTTACTTGGACGGTTGACGGAGAAGCAGGGACCATCGATGAAAAGGGGCGGTTTATTGCCCAAAAGCCCGGTTATGTCAAAGTTGCGGCCACTTCAGGGAATATATCGGCACAGGCTCAGATTGCCGTCCTCCCGGTTAAGGTGGCTGTAATTGAGGTCCAGGCCGATAAAGCCAAAGCCCTGGCCGGAACAACTGCAAAGCTGAAAGTGAAAGCGCTGTCACAAAAAGGACAACCGGCCGGTTACAATCCGATCTTAATATTATCTCCAACAGAAGGGGTCAAGCTATCAACCGAAAGCCTCACCCTGGATTCGCAAGGCGAAACAGAAATTGAATTAGCCCTGTCTCCAAATCCGGGACCTAACAAGGTGGTATTAAAGTCAGGTGAGCTCACCAAAGAAATCGAAATAGAGGGAACAGCGATAACCCGCATCGCAATCACCCCTGAAAAAAAGGTTTATGAAGTCGGGGAAAGCGTCCAATTCACAGCGGAGGGATACGATAAATTCGGGAACCATCGTTCAATTGAGGCGAAGTGGTCCATGGCTCCCCAAAATGCAGTGCTGAAAGATAGTGGAATGGTAGTAATGAAAAAACCGGGCAAGAGTATTTTACTGGCAGAATTTAAAAAAATCACACAGGGACTACCATTTACCATTGTTCCCGGCAAACTGGACAAGATCGAACTTAAACCGGATGCTATAAAACTACAAGCGGGCAAGACCATTCGAATTCAAACAAAAGGTTTCAACAAATATGGATATCGCCTGCCGCTGGATGTTGAATGGACGGTGGAGAAAGAGCTGGGGACCATTGCCGGGGACGGGACCTTCATGGCTAAAAAGGCAGGCAAGGGTATCATCTGGGCTTCCAAAGGAGGAGTTTCTTCAGAAGTTAAAGTAGAAATAGAGCACGGTCCGCTTGCAGATATCAAGATCAAAATCAAAGAAAAACATGTAGAAGCAGGCAATGTGGTTGATTTGCAAGCAACTGGAGTTGATGCGTTTGGAAATGAATTTTCCATAGATCCGGACTGGTTATTGAGCAAGTCTCTTGGAACAATTGACAGGGAAAAATCGACGTTTACCGCCTTGTACACCGGTACGGGAGAAATAAGAGCCAAAACAGGAAATATCCTTACAGCATACCCGATTGAGGTTACGCCATCGGCCTTATCACGGTTACAAATATCACCTGAAAGCGTAGACATGCTGGCAGGGGAAACTAAACAATTCATAGTAAAAGGATTTGATCGCTTTGGAAATCAGATCACCATCCAACCCCGTCTTTCCCTTAAAAAGGATCTGGGAGAATTAAGCCCGGACGGTGTATTTAAAGCTAAAAAAGACGGGAATACAAAGATTGAAGCCGGGGTGGAAAACCTAACAGCGGACAGCACCATTAGTGTGGCTCCTGCAGATATGGAATTGGCGGTTATCGAACCCAAAGGACCGCTTTCTCTAAAAGCAGGCGAAGTACAGCAGTTTTCAGCATCCGGGCTCGACGCCTTCGGAAACACCGTTAAGTCTGCTGTTAATTGGAGTCTTACAACAAATCTGGGAACCATAGACGATCAAGGCGTTTTCATACCGACGAAAATCGGACAGGGGCAGGTTGTCGCCGCGGTCAGGCAGTTAAGAACGGATAAGGTTTTAAATTTTCGAGTTCCGATAAATATAGCTCCGGGTGAGCCGGCCCGGATCGAAGTTGAGCCTGTAAAGTTTAAAATGACAGCCGGTGAAGAAAAACATTTTGTTGCCGCAATGTATGATGCATACGGGAATAAAACGGTGACAGCCTTGAAATGGAGCGTAGATGAATTTCCTGACGTCAGTATCGACCATAAAGGGTTGTTTAAGGCCGTCAAAGCAGGGACAGGAAAAATCAGGGCTACTGCTGGAAATTTAATGGCAGAAGCAGAGGTTCAGGTCTTGCCGGCGGAAATCTCATTCTTAAAGATCACGCCTGAGACGGTTACGTTAAAGGCGGGCGATAAAATTCAATTAGATGCCGTAGAAGAGGACAGATTTGGAAATGTTGTTGATGTGCAGGTCCTCTGGAGTCTCACGGATAAAAGACTCGGGACTTTCACTTCTGAAAATTCTTTTGTTGCAAAGAAAGAAGGTAAGGGTTTTTTAATGGCCACGGCCCGCAACATTGTTGAAAGGGTCCCGGTAGAAGTAAAGACAGGGCCGCTGTTTTCAATCAAGGTGATGCCACTTATAAAGAATGTGTCGTCCGGCAAAGAGATACAATTTAAGGCAATCGGATATGATGTGGGTGGGAATGAACTTGCCGCCAAACCAACATGGTCGGTGCCAAAAGACATCGGCAGCATCGATAATAATGGGCTTTTTATAGCGCAAAAAGCGGGTGCCGGCTCGGTTGTCGCCGAATCAAACGGGATAAAAGCTACGGCTGAAATTAATGTTATGCCGGGAGAACCTGCTTTTATAAGCGTGATTCCTGAAAAGATTACAGCCACCGCCGGTGATCGTGTGAAACTGGAATTTACGGTCCTGGATGCCAATAAAAACCTTATTACCGTGCCTGAATACAACTGGACGGTCGAAGGTGAACTTGGCAGCGTTACCAGAGACAATCTATTTCAGGCCCACAAAGCCGGCAAAGGCTTGATAACAGTTGTTTCAGGAAAAGCAACTGCCAAAATCCCTGTTGAAGTCATCGTCGGCAGTGTCAACAGGATTACAGTGAGCCCTGAAACGGCAACACTTAATGCCGGTTCGCATATTACTTTCGAAGCAAGAGGGTATGATAAAGAAGGAAACGAGGTGGAATTAAAGGCTGTCTGGACGGTTTCGGGCCAAATAGGCACCATAGACAAAAATGGTGAATTTGAAGCTCAGATCGCAGGCCACGGTAATATATCGTGTCAGATGGCCGCTATTTTTGGCTTAAGTTCTGTCGAAGTAAAACCGGGCCCGGTCGAAAGTATTAAAATTGATCCACCGGAAACAACGTTAACGGCAGGAGAAAGTGCTGCTTTTGGGGCCACAGCCTATGATGCATACGGCAATATTTGCCCTGCGGATTTCAGTTGGGATGTGGAGGCAGATAAAAGCTTGGGAATCTTCGCTACCCCGGGAAGGTTTAAGCCTGAAACAGCAGGAGAAGGGAAAATTGTCGCATCTGTCGACAAGGTCAAAGGTTACAGCAAAATAAAAGTAAAACCCGCTACCTTAAACCGGGTGGTTGTTTTTCCCAAAAGCTTAAGCCTGATATCGGGCGAAGATGCTCGGTTGAGAGCTGAAGGAAGAGACCCATTCAACAATATCATTCCTGTTTTTCCCCGCTGGTTTTTAGATCCAAAAGAACTTGGCCAAATGGCTCCTGAGGGAATATTTTACGCCCAAAAGGCCGGAAAAGGGACATTAAAAGCAACGTCTGAAGGTTTTGAAAGTAGCGTAACCATAGAGGTAAAACCAGGTGAACCTAAATACTTGAGCATAAAGGCCCCTGCTTCCGATATCGCGGCCGGAAAAACCTATCCGTTTACCGCCGTTGGCTATGATGAAGGCGGAAATGTTTTTCCGATTAAGGCAGAATGGGCGGTAACAAGAGATCTTGGCCGTATTGAAAAAGACACCGGCATCTTTCATGCCACTAAAGCCGGCAAGGGGGCAGTGGTGGCATATAGTGGTGAAATTGTAGCCGATATGCCTGTTGAAGTTAAGCCGGGGGCATTGCAGTATGTTTTCGTGGAGCCAAATACTGTAACGGTTGTGTCCAATTCGAAACAGGAATTTGTTGCCAGCGGATTGGACATCGAAAAAAACAGAGTAGAATTGCCCTCTCCCCTGTGGGAGGTTCAAGGAGGCATTGGTATCTTTGAAAAACCGGGAATATTTCGTGGAACCAGCCAGGGCAAAGGAAAAGTAACCGCTATTGTCGGAAAGCTCCAGGCAGAAGCATATGTTACCGTTGTTCCTGGAAAACCGGACCCTGCAAATTCAAGGATTCGCCTGACCCACATTACGGTTCCTGCCGATGGCGTTAGTCTGGCGGAAATTATTGTTGAGGTGCGTGACACCCATAACAATTTAATTCCAGGAGTTGAGGTTAAACTTATCTCTGACCGACAGAGTGATGTTATTCATCAGCCTGCCAGGACTGATCAAAGGGGGATGGTTACAGGGAGTATTCGTTCAACAGAACCCGGTGCATCCACAATAAGTGCGGTTATAGAAGAGACTCCCTTCTGGGATACGGCCAGAGTGGTTTTTAAAACGTTATAACAGAACTACATCAGGCTTTCAATATGATCAGGCGATCAAAATAAAACCGAAGAACAACTGGTACAAAGCAGCCGAAGCTTTGTTAGAAAACAAAGCCGAGAATGAGCAAATCATAAAAGCAGGGGTGGAACAGAAACCTCTATTTAGGTCTTAACCCGGAATTCTCATCCCGCTTAAAAAGGAGATGTTGTTATGAAGAAATTGATTTTAATATTAATCGCCATTTTTGGGCTTTCTGGTTGTGCGACATTGGCCCAACGCTCTACATTATGGGAAAAAATAAAACAATCTGAATTCTTGGAGCATGATACAATGTATAAAAATTGGGAACATATGAAGTATAGTTTGTGGGGATACAAAAATCCTACAGAAAATACCTTGATCAAAACCCAAGAAGAAAGATGGTGGGGAATACCTCAAAAATGGCCGCTTAAAAGTGAAGAATTACAGATTCCTGCAAAACATTCCGAGAAAAAGTCGAACTGATTTAACACTTGCAAGTTTCAACCCTTTTTCTTGAAAAAAAGTTGCCACCTGGACGTTATTTGATCAAAGGGTTCGCGCCAAAGTTACAGCAGAAATGGAAAATCAAATATTGAATTAAATATTGTTTGATATATAGTCTCTTTTTGCTATAATCCAGTGACACAAAAGGAACAAGAAAGTGGGTAGACCTAACAATCCCCCAAAGACCGGTCGTTCTGACGAGGATCTGGCCCGGATGATTGTCAACGTGGCCAATGCGGCTCAGGCTGATGCCATCATCTGCGCCACTGAAACCGGCGCGTTTGCACAGCTACTTCACGGTATATCAAGCCAGATTCGAGTTATGGCCGCCACGACGAAAAGAGACACATACGATGTCTTGATACAAGCAGGCTTGGAAGCAATACTTCTGCCCCTTCGTGCTATCGACAAGTATAGTCAAGTTCGCCACGTTGTTTCCGTAGCGCTTAAATCCTCAACGGTTTCGGTGGGGGACCTCATTGTCTGTGCATTAGGGCGAGACGTTTATCAAGAGGAGGGAGACCTTATCGTCCTGACAGACGTGGAGCATTCCGTCGAACACCTCTCGATCACCCATTTTCTCAAACTCACGGACGCTATCCAGCCCAAAGTCCTGGAGATTGCCATTGCAATTGCCTGTAAAATCGGCCGTGCGGCTCGCCGTGGAAAGCGCCTTGGGGCCATATTTATGCTTGGCGATTCCGTCAGGGTCCTTGAGAATTCCAAACAGCTCATCCCCAATCCCTTCCAGGGGCACGACCAAGACAGCCGGAGACTTACAAATCCCGATATCCACGACGCCATCGTCGAGTTGTCTAAGCTCGACGGGGCCTTTATCGTCCGCGGTGACGGCCTCATCCAAACAGCAGGAACTTTTTTGACTTCCCCCGAAATCGAGGTAGTACTGCCGGCCGGCCTTGGAGCACGACATCTCGCTGCCGCCGCCGTCACAAAGCGTACCACTTCGACAGCGGTTGTAGTCTCAGCAACCGACGGCAACGTCCGCGTATTCTCCGGCGGCTCTAAAGTACTGCACATCGATCCCGAAGTACCCTATGGCCCAATCACGACAGAAGTTTAAGCTCGTTAAGGCTTGACTATCCTTTGCGGCCTACTATTGTTAATTTTTATTGGATCTCATTATAACACGCTTTGATTGAAACGCATTCTCCAGCAACTATAACCCTAAAAAAATATGGTTTTCCTATAATCTATGCTGTGCCATTTACCTGCCATTTATATCCAAAAATTTTTCTATATGAAAGAACTGTCACGAAATTTAAGTGATGTTCTGGATAAAGAATAAAAATGATTTCTGTTTCGGGAAACCTGACATAGCTGCAATTGGATGCAACTATCAGGCTGATTGAATATCTTACATAACCAAAACGTATCTTCAAACCATAGCCGTGGCGCTATCTGCTATGTAGATCAACCAACTGAAATTATAAAGATAATGTGATACTGTTAACATACCTTCATCCGAAAAAGAGCCATTAGGAATGGAAAGTTAGTAGTTGACCTGCATCAGATATAACCCCTGGGGCGGGGCTGTTACGCCGGCAAGATTACGGTCCTTTGACAGCAGTATTC
>JACKQG010007881.1_pt1 | contig 10561 bp, 10 predicted proteins | sample 8237621 | NCBI WGS metagenome assembly JACKQG01 (sample SAMN15677084, study PRJNA649215) | marine metagenome | biome: marine; feature: Black Sea; material: saline water; isolation source: suspended particulate matter (SPM) from the Black Sea western gyre | collected 2013-06-09/2013-06-10 | depth...
TTCAGTTATTGCGTAAAACGTAATTACTTGTCTGCCTTACGTTTCACGTTTTACGTTTTATTCCCCAACAGTTCTCGTTAAGTGAAATTTGTATCTAAGTGAAAAACTCATGTTACATAAATATTTGGTAAGTTCGCATTCCAGCGATAACAGGACCTACGATTGCCCATACTGACCCACCAACATAATCACCCAGAATTAAGCCCAAGAAAAAGGGAATGGCTTTTCTGTGAGTCTTTATCCCGCCACGTTTCAACAGGACATATTTGACAGCCCAGCTTATCAGAAAGGCAAACCAAAAATAATCCATTGCATAACTGACTGCCAAAGCATAACCTGCTGGGTGAAACGGCCACCAGAAAAAACGCATCCGCATAACCATCAAAAAGAACGTAAAGAATAATCCAAGGCACATAAACAGGATACCTGGGATATCAGCTTTTAGAGGATTGATAAGCCAGGAAGCTAAAGGCGCAAAAGATTCTCGGCCTATAAACTCTTTGTTATTCAAGACACTGGCTTCCGCACCACCCCTGTATCTGATATCTAAATTGACCCAGAAGGAAACTATTATGCTGAATATAATTGCTATAATCATAGCCAAAAGCAATCTTTTGGGATTTGTTTCACTTACCTCACCCATTTTGAAACCTTCCATCTGATTCGCCATCGGCGGACAAGTATAGCCTCTGTTAAACCAGTAGAAGTAGGACATAATCGTCAAATCGCCTGGGGAAAAGATGTGTGTGCCCAGTGTTCTTATCATGATTCTTTCTGGATTGACGAAATATATCTCTTGCGGCGTGCCCAATTCCACCCTAACCCGCGTTATAGCGATTTGCAAAGCAAAATAGAGGCCAAAAAAGAGGAGAATAACCCACAAGGACATCCCGGCTTTGGAACAAAAGAAGATTAAAAAGAATGCGCCCAAAATGATTCCCAAAACAGCAGTTCTATATCGCATGGGCTCCATGGAATCCTCAAGTATAGATTTACGACCATTGGTTCTGGAGTATAATCCGAAAACCCGCTTGAACACCTCCTTCAGATGTTTCCTTGAAAACCAAAGTGCAATAATACATAAACCAATCCAAGCGCCAGAGCCTTGTTCATCAAAGTAGGGGAATCGTGGAAGTGTTCTCCACCCAGCGATACTACCCAGGATATTCTCGAATTTCCGAAATATGTAGAAGAACCAGCATGAGAAAGAGAGGTCTAATGGCAAGAAGAACGCCAGACCGATAGCAAAAGGATAAAAAGATATGGGAGTCCAACCGATTGCATTCCATGGCTTCTCCGTGAATACGTTGATGTTTCTGAGCTTTACAGAAAGGTAAGGCACCGCAGGATAAAGGTAATTTAAACCATTTAAAATGTCAATCCCCAAGGCAATTGAAAAAGCCATCCACATTGTCTTGTTTTTGAAGAAACTTTTGCCGCTTTCTCTTGTCATTGCAATTGGAAGTTGAATGATAGGAAAAGCGAGTTTCTCTTCTTCAGTCCATCGCTTTCTGAGAAGAACATTCACACATAACATTATCGCAACAAGTGCAAAGGTCAAGGAGCCCCAACTTAGAAAAGGCATAAGCCAAAGTTTTAGTTGTTTTGTCTCGTAGAGGCTTGAATCTCCTAAATAATAACTATCCAGAACACTCTTTTCCGTCACGGTGAACCATCTGGGAATGTATCTGTAAAATAGTTCTCTCCATTCGTTCTCCTCAGTGGCGTATCGGATTGGATGGAGGATACTGCCAAAAAGCCCTTCAAACATGCTTTCTCCAACAATAGTCCCTGACATCACCATCATGATGTATAAGACTAAAAGTTCTTTCTGACTTATCGCAACTTTCGGAACGAACTTTTTCAGCGCTGCATTCAACACAGCCACGACGAAGATGATGAAGATGGGATAGACAAACAAAGGTAGAGTGGAGCCATCTCCAGAGCCCCACTCTATCTCTACCACTGTAGTCCAATAACAGTTTATGAATACTAACACTAGCCCCAGTAACATTACTGGAACTGAAATCCTAGCCTTAAATGAAAGCGAACAGTAATCGCTACGCTTAATTCTGCTTTTACTTTCGGGGGTAATTGCACTTAAACTACTTGAAGACTTTTGGCTCATGGACAATATTCCTCATGGCATTTGACAACCTATAAGATTGGTAATACCACCTTTGCGTAACATTTAATTTCGTAACAGTTAGTATATTGTACCATATTCAAGTGTTATCGTCGATATGAATAGACTTGAAATAGGAATTCCCCATGAGAAAAAATAGTAGGAGATCTATAGCCGAATTTGCCAAAATTCAGATCGCCGAATTCCCAAATGTAGCCGAATTTGCCAAAATTCGGCTACATTCGGGTTGTCCCTTCACTTCGTTCGAGGGCAGGCCTAAGCAACCGAATCCCCTAAGTCTTGGGACGTAGCCGAATTCCTGAAGTCTTGCGACTTCAGCTACATTCGGGACGGAAATTCTCTCATGGGGAATTTGTAGACTTGAAATTTTTCATTGAAGTGATTCGATTTTAAGCATTTTTTTCTTGACAAATTGATGTTAATTTAGTATAATTTAGGACAAAAAGGTTTTTTTATCTTATTTAAAGCATTCTTAATAATAGATTTGTTCTGGATTTGCCAATCCAGAACGAGCGGTACCGCGATGCTCGCTGTGGATTGGCAAATCCACAGCAGAAGCGTTTCGTTATATAATTTATTTAACAGCGCACTACCATATTTCCTTGAAGTAAAGCATAAAACCATAAGCAAGATATTGTAATGCTGAAAAATTAACAGAGGTGATGAAAAATGTTAGAAGGACAAGTTAATAAAGACCTTAAGTGTCCAGGCAGCAAGAGTGTTAGAGAACCAGTTCCAGAAGTATTCACCTGCCCAAATTGTGGAGCAGAGGTAGAAATCTGGACGCATGAACATATGAGAATATGCAATTCGTGCGGCAAAACTGTCGTCAGAGAGATAGACACCGTGTGGTGTATTCAATGGTGTCCATATGCAAAAGATTGTATTGGGGTAGAAAAATATGAGGAGTTACTGGAAGCAGGTGCTATCTCTGAAGAGAGAAAAGAGGAAATTTCAATCCCTCAGAAACTGAAGGAATTTATGAGAGAAGGCAACATCCCAATCCCCGGTGAGGAAAATTAACCTGGATTCTTTAAAAACAGCCCAGTAAATCTCACTGGCTTTGAGAATATTTACAGTTTCAAAGTGTAAAAATTAAAATGGAGGTAATAAAATGTTTTGTTATCAATGTGAACAAACAGCTAAAGGAACAGGATGCACTGTGCGCGGTGTCTGTGGCAAAGACCCACAAACCGCGGCATTGCAAGATTTAGTGGTATACGGGACTAAAGGATTGTCCATGTATGCCCATAGAGCAAGGGAACTTGGCGCCAAGGATAATGAGATAGATGCTTTCGTTACGGAGGCATTATTTTCTACGGTGACCAACGTGAATTTCGACCCGGAGCGTTTGCATGAACTGCTCATAAAGCTGGCTGAACAACGTGATAAATCGAAAGCTCTTTATGAAGAAGCATGCCAAAAAGTCGGTCGTGCGCCCGAAACGCTTGGCGGCCCCGCCGCTTGGAATCCCGCCGATGACCTAAATGAGCTTATACAGCAAGGTGAAGAGGTAACCATCAAGAATCGTATGGAAACCCTCGGCGAGGATGTGACTGCTTTGCAGGAACTTCTTACCTATGGGCTCAAGGGAACGGTGGCTTACGCCTACCATGCGCGAATTTTGGGACAGGAGGATGATGATGTGTATGCATTCTTCCATGAGGCATTGAACTTCCTCACCAAGGATGACCCGACAGTAGATGAACTGGTCGCCATGAATCTCAAATGTGGAGAGGTAAACCTCAAAGTTATGGGATTGCTTGATGCTGCGAATACCAACGCATACGGCAACCCTGAACCTACCCCAGTTCGTGTCGAACCAGTCAAAGGCAAGGCGATCGTAGTCTCTGGACACGACCTGAAAGACCTTGAAGAACTGCTTAAGCAAACCGAAGGTAAGGGAATCAACGTCTACACGCATGGCGAGATGCTTCCAGCTCATGGTTACCCCGGATTGAAGAAATATAAGCACTTAGTCGGAAACTACGGCAGCGCATGGCAAGACCAACGCGATGAATTTGATGAGTTCCCAGGCGCTATCCTGATGACTACTAACTGCATCCAGAGGCCAAAAGATTCTTACAAAGATAGAATTTTTACCTGTGGACCCACCGCATGGCCTGGAGTTGCTCACATCAGCGACCGAAATTTCGCGCCGGTCATCGAAGCGGCTCTCGCCGCTGAAGGATTTTCAGAAGATGGTCCGGACAAGACTATCCTCGTCGGCTTTGGACATGATGCTGTTTTGGGTGTCGCGGACAAAGTTGTAAACGCAGTAAAAAGCGGCGATATCAGACACTTTTTCTTAGTAGGCGGCTGCGATGGCGCTAAACCAGGTCGCAACTACTACACTGAGTTTGCGCAAGCAGTTCCACAAGACTGCGTTATCCTAACGCTGGCTTGCGGCAAGTACCGTTTCAACAAGCTCGACTTCGGAGACATCGGTGGCATTCCGCGACTGCTTGACATAGGTCAGTGCAACGATGCCTACTCAGCTATTCAGATAGCCGTGGCGCTTGCTGATGTATTCGACACCGACGTAAACAGTCTCCCACTCTCTATTATATGCTCATGGTACGAGCAGAAGGCGGTTTGCATTTTGCTCACACTCTTGCATCTTGGCATCAAAGATATTCGCTTGGGACCGAGCTTGCCCGCATTTGTAACGCCAAACGTGCTGAAAGTTTTGGTGGAGAATTTTAACATTATGCCGATTTCAACGGCGCAAGAGGACCTGAATGCAATTTTGGGTTAGTGCATAGAAACCCGTTTTCTTCAAGAAAACGGGTTTCTGAAAATTTATATGAGGTATGTAATAATGATTAAAAGAACAATTATAAAGATCGATGAAGAAAAATGCGATGGCTGTGGTTTGTGCGTGACAGAATGCGCCGAAGGAGCAATTGAAATCATTGACGGCAAAGCGCGCCTTGTGAGTGATAAATATTGCGATGGCTTAGGAGCATGTCTAGAACATTGCCCACAGGATGCGCTCACTATTTATGAAAGGGAAGCGGATGAATTTGATGAGAAGGCTGTTTTAGCTCATCTACAAGAAAGTGAGAAAAAGCAAAGCGAAGCAGGACATCATCGCCATCATCTGGCTGCATGTCCCTCGGCTCAGACCTTGCGTTTAGAAAGACAAGCGAGTGAGGAAGTTCCGCATACAGGAGAAGACGTTAGAGTTAAATCGGAATTGTCAAATTGGCCGATACAATTATTCTTGGTGCCGCCGCGCGCACCATATTTTGAAAATTCCGATTTAGTTATTGCAGCAGATTGCGTACCCTTCGCTTATGCAAACTTCCACCAAGATTTTCTCAAAGATAAAGTTCTCGTCATTGGTTGCCCCAAATTAGATGATGCTGAATTCTATATCCAGAAGCTGACCGATATTTTCACAGAGTCAAATATAAAAAGTGTGTCCGTGGTTCACATGGAAGTGCCTTGCTGCTTTGGACTCAGTTATGTAGTCAAAGAGGCATTGGATAATTCAGGTAAAGATATTCCTTTCAAAGATAACATAATTGGCGTAAATGGGGAAAGGAAATCATAAATTATGATTTATTCGACGTCCACCAAATATGCCGTAATGGCGCTTATAGAACTTGCAGTCCGTCAGAATGATAGACCGGTGCAGATTAGAGAAATATCCGGGTCAACAGGTATACCGCACCATTTCCTGGCCAAACTCGTCCAAACCTTAGTCAAAGTTGGTATACTAAGTTCTATAAAGGGCAGAGGAGGGGGGCTAAAGTTCGTTCGTTCTCCTGAAGATATTACTTTAGCCGAAGTGGTTAAAGCTATTGACGGACAGCAGGTGTTCCACAGTTGTATATTCGGGCTTCAAAGTTGTGACGGAACAAGGAACTGTCCGATACACTCGGTTTGGGGCCCGATTAGGGACCAGATTATCAATTTCTTAGAAAATACGACGGTTGCTGATTTAGGGTCTAAGATGGGGTAAGACGTTGTGATAACAGGCTTTCAAGCATTATTTCCGCTAAAAGAAAAAGGTGTTGGGGTTTTGGGGGAATGGGGTGTTGGGGTTACCCCATCACCCCAATACTCCATTACCCCAACACCCTTGGGTTGAGTCCGAAAGACGTATCGAAACCAACGAACGCGAAGCCAGAGACACTACTCCTATTCGACTAATACCGATTCAGGTTTGAAATTTCCTATTTTCAACTCCCAAAAACATCTGTAGTATAGCCCCTTGTGGACGTCTTGCTGGGTTGGAACAAGACGGGGACAAGCCCCTAAACTACGCTGATATGGGAAATACCAAGACTAATCCAGTATAAGAGGGCAAATATGGTTTCAGAAGCTAATAACAACCCTTCTATGGATTCAGAAAAACTATAAACTAATATACTCTCATAAACGTCTATGGCTACACAAACACTTAGGAGGCTGATGATGCTAAACAAACTTGCTAAAGAATTGTTTAACGAAATATCGAAGGTTCCCTGTATCAACTCACACTCGCATCTTTTTGATGAAAAAACTCGCCTTTCGCAAGATGTTGATGCGCTTGTATTTTTCCAGCACCCATATCCCGCGGCTGACCTGGTCGCAGCTGGAATGACTTCCGACGTTCGGGACAAAGCGATGATACCTGGGCTTCCTCTTGCGGAACGCTGGCAAATCTTTGAACCCTACTGGAAAAGTATTCGGCTGACTGGCTATTCGCAATGTATAATCGAAAGTTTTCGAGACCTTTTGGGCTTTACTGAATTGACAAGCGAGACGGTCGGCCCTATTTCAGAGGCAATTCGCCAGAACAGTAAGCCTGGCTTCTACAAGGAGATACTCAGGGATAAATGTAACATTGCCATCAGCCTTATGAACATGGATGACTTAGTTGATGTGGATAGAACACTATTTGTGCCGCTTCCACGCCTTAACAGGTTTAGCATGATTCCTTCGCGCGGGCAAATTGATGCTATCGAAAAGGATTACAATGTCAGTATTGGGTCGCTTGAAGACCACATTCAGGTGATTAGAAAAACCTGTGAACAATGGAAGGAAGCAAAGGTAGCAGGAGTCAAGCTATCTCAATCCTACCACCGACGCATGGACTTTCTGGATAGAGAAGCCGCAGATGCTGCCAGGATTTTCGATTCCGTGCTTACGGGAAACTACGCGGGCCTGGAATCTGAAGAAGGACGCCTTTTGGAAGATTATCTCGTCTTTGAATGTTGCCGAGCGGCTTCTGATGTTGACCTCGCTATTCAGTTTCATCTTGGGATGCGGGCAGGAAACTACGGCGGTTTGGAAGGTTCAAGCCCTGCTCCCATAGTCAACCTGCTAAGAGCTTTTCCACAGGCACGATTCGACTTTTCGCACTCTGGCTATCCATATTTAAGAGAAGGGGCTGTCCTGGCGAAAACCTTCACGAACGTCTACCTGGATATGTCCTGGATTCACATCATCTCACCAATCGGTACCCGCTACGCACTCAAGGAATGGCTGCGAATGGTGCCGTACAACAAGATTATCGGTTTCGGTGATGATTTGCAGTATGTCGAGACCGTCTACGGGCATTTAAAGATAGCACGACAGAATGTAGCTATCGTCCTGGCAGAAATGATACAGGAAGGTTTTATTTCAGAGTCCATCGCGCTTGACGTAGCGAAAGCTTTATTCTACGACAATCCAGCGGAGTTATATCGCTTATCCGATTGTCTAATATCGAAGCCCTGAAAAAATCACAGAAAAAAGTCTTGAAATAAGGATGATAAAATAGTAAAATAACTATTAGTTGTTTTAGAAAATTGGTAGTTTCTGCTGCCAATGTTTAAAAACTATAAGAGAAAAAGGAGTTAGAAAAATGAAAAAAGGGTTTTTAGCAACAACTTTGTTTGCCCTGACGCTGATGCTTCTTGGTTCAGCAAATGCAGGAGATTGGATTGAAACGGATACATACATTGCTCCAGCAGCTCCCATCACGGTGGATGGTGATGATTCTGACTGGGCTGGTATCGAACCACTCACCAACATTGAATTCAGAACCGCGGACGACGAGTGGGTTGTTTTTGAGGAATACGATGGTGGTGTCTGGAATGGACCGGATGACCACTCAACTTCGGTTGCCTTTGCCTGGGATGCAGGAGCGCTCTATATTTATATTTACGTTGTGGACGACGAACATGAACATAAAGCAGAAGGCTTCTGGGCTGGCGATGCGGTACAGCTTGTATTTGCTGACGCAGATAGGACAGCCCATACATACCTTTACAACTATGCTCTCAATGATACGCAGGACGGTATAATCCTTGGGAACGAGATGGTTGAAGGTGATGGAATGACTACCGATGATGTTGTCATAGTCCGTGATGATGGCGCAGGAATAACCTTCTACGAAGCCAAATTCGCCCCCGAGTCATTAGGTGTCTCAGTTTGGGCAGCTGATATGAGTATTGGAATTGGTGTTTGCGTCAATGATGGCGACCTTGATACTCCCGGGCAGAAAGGCTGGAGTGGCTGGGGACCACATGCTGCTGTCTTCGGTAAAAACGGTGACAAAACTGGATTAGTTACGCTCTCGGCCGCGGCCGCAGTTGAACCCAATTCAAAACTGACAATAACCTGGGGTGAACTCAAACGGTAACTTCTATTTGTGGTATCATTCTCTCTGGGCGTGGTATGCCGCGCTTTAGGGCAGGTATTATCACGCCTTTAGTTGGTAAAATATTCTGAGGAGGGACTAAAATGAAAGGTTTATGTTCATTGATTATAGTTGTATTCACAACCCTTTTGTTGTTTGCCAACGTAAACGCAGACGAAATCAACGCGGCGAAAGAAGATGAATATCCGGTATTGAACCGTGGTAATTTTGAAATTAAAATTGACACTGAATTTAAAGATTGGAAATTTTCAAAATACGTTCTCGTCATGGGAAAAGGAACCTGGGAACCTTTGGGAGGTACTTGGGACAATGCAGATGACCTTACTGCTGAGTTACAAATTGTCTACGACGAAACCAATCTGTACTTTGCATTTGTGGTAACGGATGACGAATATGTCGCTGAAGCAGGCGACCCTTGGTCAAACGATGGAATTCAACTTGCCATTAATGCTTTGACGAAAGACTTTCCACCAGCGCCGGGAATTACGGACGAGACTCATCTATACAACTTCTCCATTAGGGATGGATGGCAACAAGAACGAGGCCTTTTCTTAGGTGACGCTGAAATCGAAATGAAACGGGATGAGAAAGCAAAACAGACATTATTTGAATGGCGCATGCCGGTTGAAATCTTTGCTAAGAAAGGCACAAAACTTGAAGCGAAAAAGAAAATCGCTTTCGCCATCATTGCCAACGACAGCGACAAAAACGCTAAAGGTCAAACCGGCTGGGTAGGTTGGGGCAACCATACTATTGTCTTCGGCAAGAATCCGGAAGAGATGAAAACCATTATTTTGTCCGCTGAATCTATGGTCGTTAATCCAAGTGGTAAAATTGCGACCACCTGGGGAGTGCTCAAATAATTATTCCATAGCGGATCAATTTAAGCAAAATGGAGGTCAGGTTAAATGACACGCTTAATAATAGTTTATATAAATTTTATCATCATTAATCTGATGTTAACGGGTATAAGCTCGGCCAAAATTGACCCTAAAACCGCTGCTGGAATCTGGCTCTTTGATGAGGGCAGCGGCAGTGTTACAAAAGACTTCTCTGGCAACGGTAATGACGGAAAGCTCGATGGCCCAACATGGGTCAAAGGCAAGTTCGGTAATGCTCTTGAATTCGACGCGGGGAAGTTTGTTGACTGTGGAGATGGTAATACTTTGAGTTTGGGAGATTCCGAGTTGACAATAGGAGCTTGGATAAAACAAAACGACTTGGCAGATTACCAAATAATCTTAACCAAAGGTCGTCCCGGTGTTGGCACTAATAAGGGATATAGGTTAAGAATCGAGGACGGTGGCGCACCGCTATTTACCGTTACGGGAGACGCGGAAACAGATTTAAAGAGCGGAAAACCATTACCAAAAGTTGAGGAATGGTGGCATGTTGTCGGCGTCAAAGATGCCAAAAATATGACCATATATGTAAACGGCGAGGCATGGGGCGCACGCGGGGATTCTCCGCCCGGTTCGAGCGATAATGATGTCCCTTTGCAAATTGGACGTTATCCTGATGTCCAGTGGTATTTCCACGGCACCCTCGACGAAGTTTTCATATTCCCCGTTGCTCTTGCCTTAGATGATATTAAGACAATCATGGATAAGGGGTTTAAATCTCTGGCTTCCGTTTCCCCGTCAGGTAAATTAGCCACAACTTGGGGACAGATAAAGTAGCCAACCCTTGGGTTGAGTAGCCGAAGGCGTATCGAAACCATCTTGCATCAATATTTTCGGAGGTAGCACCTACAAAATAAGGATTTGAAGAAACAACGA
>JACKQG010007882.1_pt1 | contig 10561 bp, 11 predicted proteins | sample 8237621 | NCBI WGS metagenome assembly JACKQG01 (sample SAMN15677084, study PRJNA649215) | marine metagenome | biome: marine; feature: Black Sea; material: saline water; isolation source: suspended particulate matter (SPM) from the Black Sea western gyre | collected 2013-06-09/2013-06-10 | depth...
AAATAATTGAGATCATGATATATAAGATATAACATATAACTTTTTAATAGGTTTGAGATTCAATTACTATTATATTTACAAGCTCTCACAATAGTGGATTCACTCGTATTCAATCTTTTAGCGATCTTATGATAAGACATTCCCAAAGCATGGAGCTGTTTTTAAAATTAGGTTGATGGTACTAACTGTATACCGAACATCTAAACTTTATAAATTTTTAAGCTTGTCTAGTATGTATATTTAAAAATATTTGAAGATTTTTATTGTTTTATCTATGGATGTGGGGTTATTGTAATAATAGTGATTTGGTTTTTATTTGAACCATAGTACCAGAATATCCTGTAAGCTGCAGGAATGGATTGTTCAGCATAAGCTTCAAAAACTTTTTCTCCATCAGGTCCTTTTAAACTAATGAATTCATGTGTTTTAAGGCTTTTATGTCTTGGATTTAGGGACAGAAAGTATATGGCCTTTTTAACGGCTTTATACTTTTTTTTAAGGCTTTTATCGGTTTTAAGTGTCTTTAATTGATACCTTGCTTGATCTGTAAGAAATATTTCAAACAACTGGCACTCCTAAAATTCATCAGGGTTAAATTTTGATATTTTATCTTCTGATGCATCTTTTAAACCCTTCTGGACACTACTGAAGGCTTCTTTATTTTGAAAAAGCCATAGCTCTGAAGCTGGAATTTCAACAACAGGCTGTATGAGAATTTCCCCAAGGCCATTTTTATATAACCTAACTCTTTTAAAGCCCTTAAGAAGTTCACCTAAAGTAAGCCTTTGTCTGCCGTCGATTGTTCTTGTTCCTATTTCCTGGAACTCATCATCAATTTTAAGAATATTATTTTGCATATTAATCACTTCCTGATATATAATATAGTGTAAATCCCATTTTGGGTCAATGGGAAAATTTCATTATATGCAGATTATGATTGAAGGCGGTCTGTTATTAATTTATCTGTACCTTCCCGTGTATTGCCATAATTTAGTATAACAAGTGAATTTATTCTATATAAAAAATAATCATAGAATTATTTGACAATTGTCGTATTGTAATTAAAAATCATATTAGTTCAATAATTGAGAGCTTGCAGAAAATGAGATCTTATATATGGGCACCAGTGTTTCTGGATGAAAAGAAGGAGCCATTTTAAAAGAATAGGTTTTAAATGAAGTCAAGATTTTTGAAATCATCTGATGTATTTTTAACTATTTTTATTATAGTCCTATCATTCTTATTATTTCTTTCAACTCAGTGCAGTAGTGTCAATATAAGATATGTCAGTAAGTCAGAGATTGATATAAATGAGGAAGAGAGCATTGGAATTGATCAAGATGATAAAGAAGAGTTATCCAAGAAAAAGACCATAAAAATCTTAACCCAGAATACCATGCTGATTCCATTTAATTTCATAGCTCCGGCATTTAATGAGCGAACTGACTGTATTATTGATTTAATTCTGGAGGATTATGGAATTGTCTGCCTTCAGGAAGTATTTAATGGAAGCAGCCAGAATAGAATCATTTCTTCATGGAATGATATGATCTGTCATAATGTAAATTACGAAGGCTTTAGCCAGTGGCAGACTGACTACTTTAATAACTGGTATAATTCCCTTCCTGACCAGGATAAAAATATGTGGCATCCTTTAAATAATGCTCAAAGCACTGCAGTGCTTGTAAATAATAAAAATTTCTGGGGTGTAAAAGTATTAGACAGGAGAGTAAATGATGTCGAAGCACAACTAATATGCAGCCCATATTATATTATGGGTCCTGACAGAGGGCATGTAAACATCAGGCAGGATGGAGGCCTTATTATTCTATCCAAATATCCAATCATTGAGTGCAGTGCAATGACTTATTCAAAAAATAGCGGAACTGATAAACTGGCTAATAAAGGTGTGCTTTATGCACGTATCCAGATCGGTTCATCCAAAGAAGAGTATATTCATGTATTTAATACTCATATACAATCTCATGATTATAGTGAAACCCGGTTAGAACAGATAGGCGAGCTTATGGATTTTATTTCTGAGAATATAAAATCTGACAAAGATTATACCCGTCCGATATTAGTTTCTGGTGATTTTAATGTAACAGCTGAAAAACCTGATAATTGGATGGTGCTTGCTGATATAAATCCCCCCGAAACAGAAAAAGCTAAAAACAGTGATTATTTGGATAAAGAGACCCGGGAATACGTAAAATTTAAAGAAATAGTTGAAGATTTTACTTCCAACCATTTAAATACTCCGCACCAGATATATCTGATAGACAGCTGGCAAAAATTAAATCCAAAAGATCCCGGCTTTACCTGGATCGGAAAGGACTGGATAACTGGTAGTAAAAATTCATATGGTGATATTGGTAATCAAGTAGCCATAGAAGATGGCGGACCTCAGCGGATTGACTATATATTTTATTTCAATGGAACTGATAACCTTTATATTAAACCCATATCTATATCTTTAGTTCCAAATAGGCCTGATCTACTGTATTGCTTGGATAAGAGACCCGAAGAAAGCGATGACCTATCATCATATGGATGTGAAAAAATACCTTTAGAGAGCGATTGCTCTTATAAAAGCTATACTGTTTCTGATCATCTTGGGCTTGAATTAAACTTTGAAATTGGTATAAATTTTTAAGCTTGGCTAGTATGTATATTTAGAAATATTTGGTATTATAAGCAAATATTTGTTGATGGAATTATAATTAGAAAATTGTGATATTTAAGAATTATAGTATCAAAAATTTATATTGAAAAATTTTAATCTATTTCTAGAATTAATAAAAAAATCAAAAAAGGGTTAATTTGGATAATAGATCTATAGGAGTTTTTGATTCAGGTGTAGGCGGTCTTACTGTTCTTGGGGAAATAATCAAGGTGGTACCTAACGAAAATATAATATACTTTGGAGACACTGCAAGAGTTCCTTATGGTCCTCGTGATCTTGGCCAGGTAAAGAAATTTGTTTTTAAGATAATAGAATTTTTATGTGACAGGGATATAAAATTAATAGTAATAGCGTGTAACACATCTACAGCAGCTGCATTGGAGGATTTAAAAGAGAAGCTTGACTTGCCTGTTATAGGGGTTATAGAACCAGGAGCAAGAACAGCTGCATATAGTTCTAAAAATAAAAAGGTCGGGGTGATTGCTACACAGGGGACAATTGAAAGTAAGGCCTATGACAAAGAGATAGCTAAGATTAGCTCAAGTATTGAGCTGCATTCAGTAGCAGCGCCCATTTTAGTAGACTATGTTGAAAAAGGTATACTTAAAGGTAGAGACCTTGAAAATGCAGTAAAGGGTTATCTGGACCCGCTGATTAAAAAAAATATAGATGTTTTAATATTAGGATGCACTCATTTTCCATTAATTGAAAAAATAATTAAATCCTGTTGTGGAAATGGTATAAAGGTTATAAGCTCTGCAGTTGAAACTGCGGCGGATGTAAAGAAAATACTTGTGAGTAAAAAGATTTTTTCTGATGATAACAAGAAACCTTTAAGGATGTTTTACGAGACTGGCAGTTCCAGTAATTTTTTAGAAGTAGGAAAAATGTTTTTAGGGGAAGAAATAAAAGATGTAGTTAGGGTAGATCTTGGAATTTAGCAAAAGAAAGATTGAAGCTTTTTTAAATATCTATGATAATTACTAGTAGTATTATTAATAAAAGAAAGACTTAAAAAAATGGGCAAAAGAATTGATGGCAGAAAAAATGACGAAGTTAGAGAAATTAAAATAACAAGAAATTATATATCTCATGCGCCAGGTTCGGTTTTTATAGAAATGGGAAAAACAAGAATAGTATGTACTGCTACTGTGGAAGAAAAAGTTCCACCTTTCATTAGGGGAAAGGGAACAGGATGGATAACTGCAGAGTATGATATGATACCAAGGTCGGCTCCTCAAAGAATAATAAGACCTCAGGTTATTGGAAAGATTAATGGTAGAACACATGAAATTCAAAGGCTTATAGGCAGGTCGTTTAGGGCAGCTGTTGACTTAAAAAAGCTTGGAGAAAGAACTATATGGATAGATTGTGATGTTATTGAGGCAGATGGAGGAACCAGAACAGCTTCTATAACTGGTGGATTTGTAGCTCTTTTTGATTGTCTGCACTCTCTGGTTGATAAAAAAATTATTGAGGAAATGCCCATAACTAATTTTATCGCGGCAATAAGTGTAGGGATTGTCAATGGAGAAGTTCTTTTAGATTTATGTTTTAGGGAAGATTCCCAGGCAGAAGTTGATATGAATGTGGTTATGAATTCCAGTGGAGAATTTATTGAAATACAATCTACTGCTGAGGGCAATACATTTGGAAAAGAAATTTTTTTGCAGATGCTTGATAAGTCGGCTAAGGCTGTAGGTGATATTATAAGTTTGCAGAAGAAAATATTAAGCCAGAAAATATAATTACTAAATTTATCAGGTTAGAATAAATGGATATTGTTATTGCCTCAAAAAATAAGGGAAAAATCAAAGAAATAAAAGCCTTCTTTGAGGATGTACTGGATATTAATTGGCTGACGTTTGAAGATTTTAGCAGTTTTCCTGATATTAAAGAATCTGGGAGCAGCTTTTTAGAAAATGCTAAGTTGAAAGCAAAGACAGTATCAGAATATACATGTATTCTCACATTGGCGGATGATTCAGGAATTATTGTGGACGCTTTAGGCGGCAGGCCAGGTGTAAAGTCATCAAGATATGCTGGTAATGGTGCTACAGACAAGGATAATAGAGTTAAGTTATTAAATGAACTAGATGGTATCTATGGCGAGAAAAAAAGGACTGCAAGATTTGCATGCAGCATGATTCTGTGGGATCCAAAGAAAGGTTTTGTTTTTAAATCATCTGGCATTTGTGAAGGCCATATAGGAATAGTGGAAAAGGGTGCGTATGGTTTTGGTTATGACTCTATTTTTATACCTGCGGGATTTAAGAGAACTATGGCACAGTTATCTCAAGGCGAAAAGAATAAAATAAGCCACCGTGGTAAAGCTTTAATGGGTATTAAGAAATTTTTTTTAGCTAAGTAAAAAGTTGTTTAGCTTTGTTATAAATTTAACACTACAAAAAATATTTTTGAAAAGAAATAACAATTACAATTTCCTTATAAATTAATCACTTCACCTTTTAAATAAATAATATTAAAAATCAGAGCTGATAATGTATCTAATTTTAATATTGACGAGACTCTAAAATAGCGGTATCTTATTGAAAATTTTTAAGATTGTGATAATATACTCTCTGCAAAAGAATAGTTAATTGTTTCGGGGTGTAGCGCAGTTTGGTTTAGCGCACCTGCTTTGGGAGCAGGGGGTCGGAGGTTCAAATCCTCTCACCCCGACCATTTTTTGAGCGGGAATAGCTCAGTTGGCTAGAGCATCAGCCTTCCAAGCTGAGGGTCGCGGGTTCGAACCCCGTTTCCCGCTCCATTTTATTAGATTATTAGAAATAATATTAGTCATAGAATCTCTCTATTTTAATACGATGGTATCTTTTATTAATATTAAATTTAATATTAATAAATAATTTTGTTAAAAAAAACGATAATAATGTAATCCAAATATGTAATTTTATTGTTACTTTATAAGAAATCTGTATATCTAATTATCATGAATTTGAAGTAAATATGTTATTTTATAAAATGGAGTGATTGATATGAATATAGAAAATGACAATAGCAGTCTATCAAAAGATAAAATATGGATAAGGGAAGCATTGTCTCATCAGGAGACTGAGCAGGTACCTTATCATTTTGATTTCACCCCACCTGCCAGAGTCAAGTTAGAAAAATTTTACAATAATACATTAATTGAAGATAAGATAAGACTTCCCATTCGTTGGGGAGGGACAAATACAATTAAGCCACTTTATGCTGATCCAAAAACCTATGGTAAATACTTAAAAGATGAGTTTGGTGTTACCTGGTTACTTTCAGACAATGACAGGGGAACTCCTGTTTATCCCAGTATTACTGAACCTGATTTGTCAGGTTATAGTTTTCCAGACCCAACCTTAAATTACCGTTTTGAGAACCTTGAAGATTGGTGTGATATAAACAAAGACCACTTTAGATTAATCTGGGCTGGTGACCTATGGGAGAGAGCTACTTTTATACGAGGTATGGAAAATATTCTTCTGGATTTAATTCAGAATAAAAAGTTTGCTTTAGAATTACTTAGAGAACTTTCTGATTTTATTTTAAAAACAATGGGGATAATCATTGAAAGATTTGATTTTGAAGCTTTTAGCTTAAGTGATGACTATGGTGCACAGAATTCAATGCTAATGTCTCCTAGAGATTGGCGGAAATTTATAAAACCATATTTAGCTGAGATTATTGAATTAGCAAAGAAACATAAAAAATATATTATGCTTCATAGTTGTGGAAATATTTATAAGATTGTTGGTGATTTAGTAGATATTGGACTAGATATCTTACATCCTATTCAACCTGAAGCTATGGATATTTTTAAGCTAAAAAAGGAATTTGGCAAAGATATTACTTTTCAGGGCGGACTAAGAACTCAGGATCTTCTACCTTGTGGAACCGAAGATGAAATAATGAATGAAATAAGAGTTCTTAAGGAAAGAATGGGTAAAGGCGGCGGGTATATTTTATAACCCGGTATTACAGTTCAGGGTGACGTACCAATAAATAATCTTATTGTAATGATTGAAGAAGTTATTGAATTTTAATTGTTTTGTCTTTATAAAATTAAAAGCATTTTCATAATACAGTTACTACAAAGTATTGTAATTCTTCAGATCTCATAAGTAAAAATACATGATATATTTTCTTGTCATATGATTTCATTATGAATATTATAATAATATGTTTGGAAAGCAAACTAATTATATATAGTTTTTTGAAGACTATTTGATAGATAAATAAAATATTTATATTTATACAGAAAGAAGTAAAATGAAAAAAGACTTTAACCCGGATATTGATCTTATAAAATTCCAACCCGCAGAATTCTTAGCATTCAGAGACATGGAAGTATGTAAAAAGGTAGCAAAAATAAAAAAAGAGGATCTATGTAAACTTCCTGAAGATGCTCATCCAGATTTTAAAGTAAGAATTGCTCCAACAAAAGATTTTCATTTTCAAATGGCGCTTGATATGCTGGTGAGGATAAAAAAATCATTGGAAGAAGGAAAACAATTTGTAGGTGTTTTTCCAACAGGTCCCATATTCCAGTATCAACTTCTTGCTGATATGATAAATGCTTTGAATATTCCAATGAAGCATGTACATTATTTTTCTATGGATGAATATGCTGACCAAAACGGAAAAGATATTGATCCTAGATGGCCTGGTTCATTTCACTATACAATTGATAAAAATTTTATATCCAGACTAAAACCAGAGTATAGAATACCAAAAAACCAGATTCATTTTCCATCAAGTAAAAATATTGATATATATAATGAAATGATTAGTGATGCAAGAGGCGAATCAGAAGCCAAGGGTGCAAATATTGTTTATGGAGGCACAGGGCTTTCGGGACATTTATCTTTCTGGGACCCACATTTATATAAAAAATACGATATGGATTTAGAAGAATGGAAAAAAGCAAAACCAAGGCTTGTTGATTTTCACCCTATTTCCACTATTCAGATGGCTGTAACTGATATGAGCGGCGCTTGGGCATTTGTTCCGCCAAAAGCATACACAACTTCACCTTCAACACTGCTTAATGCTGACTATGTTAGCTGGTGGAATGATGGTTGTGGGCTGACTGCAGAAGGCTCTTATGCTGGAGGAATAGCATGGCAAAAGTTTATTGTTAGACTTGCTCTCCATGGTCCAGTAGTTCCTGAAGTTCCCTGTTCAATACTTAAAACAGTTCCAGGTGAGTTTGTTATTATTGAGCCTTTGGCCGATGATTTAAAAATAGAACTTACTGGATAAATTTGATGCTACTTTGATTTTTAGGATTAATTATTTATGAAGGGAGGAAAATAACAAGTAATTTAGAGGAAAGACCAATACTGCTGTATTTTAATAAGGATTTTCATTGTTTTGTTACTGTGATTATAACCTTGGACAATATAAAAGTAGTTGTTTGCAATTTAAATGGTGAAATAGTTGAGCCTGGTGAGGGTTTCTTAAATCTATTAAGAAATGAAATTTATGATATAACTTCGTACAAACGAGAAATAGTTTTTTCTAAGCTAAAAAATAAATCTGGAATTTATGGTGCAATAAGAAATGGTCTAAATTATTTAGAAAATGCAATATATGAGAATCCTGGCTTATTTTATAAGTTTGTTAAGTTAAATATTTCAAACAGGATTATTTATTAGGCTTAAATTTTTTTCTCATGATTATAATATAGTAGGGTATACAGCTGATATGAACAAAAATTAATAGAAGAACCCAGATTAATTTAGCATTTTCACCGCCAATGGCAAAATCCTTATCGTCTCTTTTTACACAATCAATAATTGCTATAATCCACAGAACAAATATGCCAATTATGAATAAGAAATAGATAGCATAAATCCACATTAAAGCAAAAAAAAATACTGAAGAAATTGACATTACTGAAAAAATTATTATAGATGCAAAAAGTCCTGTAATTGTTTCCATAAAAATCCTTTAATCCCTAAATAATGATTACTTTGGATAATTATCCTTATTTTATAACTTATCAGCAAAGCTTACAAATATAAGATTTATTTTTAAGATAGTTAATTTATTGTTTTGATTCTGGTAAACAGTTATTTTTTAAATTTAAAAGTTTGTATTCTGTTTTCCTATAATAAGAAAAATTTATTATATAATATATTATTCATATAATTCAACCCAAATTTTATTTCACCAAGGATTGGAGCATCGTTTTTTAAGTTTGAAATAATAATATTTGGTTTAAATGGAGAAATACTGTAAATCTCATTTTTTAGTTTGTTAATAAATTTTTCTCCTAATTCGATTATTTTCCCATTAATAATAATTGTATTTGTATCTATAACTGAAATCATCGAAGCTATACCAATAGTTAAAATTTTTATTACTTCATTATTAATTATTTTTTTTACATCATTGTCTTCATGGCAATTATAATATTTACATATATCATTAAAGTTTATTTTATCTATATCTTTATCTATAATTGTGCTACTGTTATCCTTTTTCTTTTTTAATTCTTTTTTAACAGTATTAGTTATTCCAACAATATCAACCTGTGATTCAAAAAGACCAAGCTCAGGCTTATTTTCTTTTATTTTCTTAAGGTCATATTTCTTTAGGATTGGCATGTAGGCAATTTCACCCATAGTGCCATTATTTCCTACTATTAATTTATTATTAATTATTATTCCAGCTGCTGTTCCATAATGAATATATAGATAAATTAAATTATTAATATTACTGTAATTTTTCCAATGTTCACCAATGGCACCAAGGTTTACAGAGTTTTCTAGTATAACTTCTTTTTTGTATTTCTTTTTAAAGATTTCTACTAGATTTATACCATGCCATTTTAGAAAATAGGGAGCTAATGATAAACATTTTGTTACAGGATTAACTGCTCCATGAACGCCTATACTGAAGAGATAAATTTTTTTAAGATCAATTCCGGATTTTTTTAAGGCTTCTTCTATAATAGTAAATATATTGTTTAACATTTTTTCTCTACTACTCTTTGGATGATTTTTTTTCTGTATTCTGTAAATAATTTCACCACACAGATCAGATATTGCTATTGTTATAAAATCAATACCTATATTTATTGCCATTATGTAATAGTATGTTTTATTAAACATTAGAAGTATTGGTTTTTTCCCACGTTCTGAATCAATTTTCTTACCTTCTGTGACTATTTTTTTATTAATTAAAATATCAACCAGGCTGGAAATGGTTGATTTAGAGAGTCCTGTTTCAGCACTCAATTTTGCTCGGGTAAAGTTTTTCTTTTCTTTAATAAGTTTTAGTATCAATCCAATATTATGTTCTTGTATTGATTCTTGAGTTGCTTTTTTACTTTTCATACATATATTTATTTAATGTATTTATTATTAATAAGTTCTATGAGTGAACATATTGTATAAACTTAATATAAAAGAATAACTAACTAAAGTCAATATGTGTATGCTGAATATTGACATATGTGTATGCTGACATTTATATATTGGAATATTTTAGTAATTCTGCACCTAAAATTTTTTATATATTGACAATAAAATGAATGGGCGTATAATAATTAGTGCGATGATAGAACTTTAGTAATAATGAATGTTAACTATTATTAACTATTCAAATGAGGAGATATTATGAGAAAACCAAAGGTAGGTTTTTTAACTATTACTTGTCCCACTCACAGAGAAGCCAAAAATGAGACTGGAGACGAATGGGTTGATTTTGGTAATCTAGAGAAAGTTAAAAATGGTCTAAAAAGTAATGGCTTAGATCTTGTTGTAATTGATGATATTATTGGATATTTTTATGAGCTTGATGGCGCTGCAAAAAAGTTCAGTGATGAAAATGTTGATGTAATATTTTTATACATCTCTACGTGGAATTGGGCAG
>JACKQG010007883.1_pt1 | contig 10561 bp, 9 predicted proteins | sample 8237621 | NCBI WGS metagenome assembly JACKQG01 (sample SAMN15677084, study PRJNA649215) | marine metagenome | biome: marine; feature: Black Sea; material: saline water; isolation source: suspended particulate matter (SPM) from the Black Sea western gyre | collected 2013-06-09/2013-06-10 | depth...
CTTTGATTGCCCGTTTGTTCATCATCTTCAGTACAAATGACTTTTTGTATTCTTCGAGCGCTTGTTTTGATTTCAACTTCCAAATTCCATTTTCTTTTTTCTCTTATTGACCATACTAGCCGCCATAAATTGCGGCTCTACATTGGCCCATCTACCCAAATTTTGGGCGCGATTAATCGCGCCCCATTCCCCTTAATCCGGCCACTATCCCGTACAGCCGCCATTTATGGCGGCTCATTGGCCATTTATGGCGGCTCATTGGCCATTTATGGCGGCTCCTATCATACCTTCATCCCCTCATCCCCTCATCCCCTTTTTCTCACAAACTATAAAGCAACTTAATCTCCTCCGCCCATAGCGTGTCATCCGGCGTCTCTAGGATCAGCGGCATGTTATCGAACCGGGGATCATGCATGATTCGTTTGAAAGCGGGCAAACCGATCGTTCCTTTGCCTATGCTTTCGTGCCTGTCGACCCGGCTTCCAAGAGGCTTTTTGGCGTCGTTCAGGTGCATCCCTCTGAGGTAGTTGAATCCAACCACCTTATCAAAATGGTTGAATGTTTCGTCATACCCCTTTTCGGTACTCAGGTCGTAGCCGGCAGCGTACGAATGGCAGGTATCGATGCACACTCCCACACGACTTTTATCCTCTACATGTCCAATCATGAAAGCGAGTTGCTCGAACTCAAAACCCAGGTTACTACCCTGTCCCGCTGTATTTTCAATCACGGCGGTAACTCCTTTGGTTTGATCCAGCGCCAGGTTGATCGACTCGGCGATCAGCTTCATACAAGCTTCATCGGAGATCTTTTTCAGCGTACTTCCGGGGTGGAAATTGAGGAGCTCTAATCCCAACTGTTCACTCCGCTGCATCTCATCCAGGAAGGCGTCACGGGATTTTTTCAGCATAGCCGGATCGGGGTTGCCCAGGTTGATCAGGTAACTGTCGTGAGGGAGGACATATTTCGCCGGGAAGTTGTATTTCTCACAATTTGCCTGAAATGAAATAATATTCTCAGGTGTCAGAGGGGCCGACACCCATTGTCGTTGATTCTTGGTAAAGAGCGCAAACGCTTTCGCCCCGATCTCGTGAGCGTTAACAGGGGCGTTCTCCACGCCTCCAGCTGCGCTTACATGGGCTCCGATATACTTCATCATTCTGGGATTTAGTTGCAAGTATAAGGAAAATGGTGAAATACTGGATGCTGGATAACTGGATAACTGGATAACTGGATGACTGGATGACTCAGAGAATAGCAAACTTTTGTATTTTTGAATACCCAAAACAGATCATCATGAAAAAACAAGCACTCCTTCTCGTATTCTGCAGCTTGCTATTGCTGCCTTCCCTTTTTTCCCAGATCCAGCGTTTCACAGCTGGTGATATACCTGGTGCCACCCTGGTTGATACCGATACATACTCACCCTCATCCCTCTGGAATTATAACAACAATGGAGCCCCGGTGATATCCGAATACGGATTTACCTCCCTGCTGGTTCAGATGTTCATGGTTGGCCAGGAGAATATCAAGCTCGAAGCCTACATGATGAACACCCCACAGGGAGCATTTGGGATATACTCTACCAGCATCCTCAAGTGCCTGGTACAGGACTCGATTACATCCTGGGATTGCCTCACACAATACCAGTATAAGGCGGCCTACGGGCGTTTTTACATCATCATCACCAATGAATCGGACTCACCCGATACACAGCAAAACAGCTTTTCCATCATGCAGAAGTTCATGCAGTTCAACCCGCAAACCCCATTAAAGCTGCCTGATGTTTTCAGCGCTCCTGCATTTGCTGAAAACCGCAACCAGATCGTATTTGTCAACGGAATGGATGGGATGCAAAACAGCCTTTTGGGGTGGGAGAACCTGATCGTTGGGGTGCGGTTCGCGATGTATGCGGTGATTCTTCCCGATCCTCGCGGAGAGATCTATTTTGCACAAATTTCGTTTCCAACCCAGGCCGATATGTACAATTTCCTTACCAACGCTAAACTGACGCAAAACGGCGTTCCTGTGCAGGCTTACAATGATTATGGTTTTCTTTTCAGAGAGTTCACACCGATCAGTCCATCCGATCCTTTAACCATCTACTTCCTTCAGTGCACGCAGCCGGTAGCGATCGCGGAGATCACGGCGGAATAAGTCGAGAAGATTAAGATGTTTAGAAGGGTGATAAATTACAGCTAAACTGTACCTGAAATAAAAACCACTTACTTTATCATCCCCAATCCTTCAACCGCTGACTTATCGCCGGGCTGGATCAGGAGGACTTTGTTGAACAGTACCTGGGCTTCGCGGAATTTGCCGAGCTTCAGGGTGGTCCAGGCAAAAAGGATCATGCTGTCGTAATCGAAAGGCCATAGGTTGATTATCTTTTCGAGGTATGTTGAAGCTTTGATGAAATCTTCCCGGCCGTAATAGATCGACCCCATCCGGTAAAGAGCCAGCGTATTTTGCGGGTCGATCTTCAGTATCTCTTCATATTGTGCTTCTACCTGGTCCCAATTGCCGAGGGCGGAAGCCGGGTAGGCAAACCCGAATTTCGCTTCCAGGGAGTAAGGTTTCAGGCTGATCGCTTTCTGGTAATAGGCTGTCGACTCAGTGAAGAGGCCACCCAGGTAGTGAAGCCAGCCCAGCCGCAGGTTGGTCGCATAAGAGTCTTCTTGATAGACAGCTTTCAACGCATTGATAGCGCCCGGATAGTCGGCTTTTCCCTCCAGTATATAACTCTCTTCAAAGGCTTCCTGTAACACGTTGTAGTCGGTTTGCGACACGGCCTGACCGGCGAAAAGGAAAGCGATTCCTGCTACGATAAGTATGCTGATTTGCTTTTTCATAGTTTCCATTTTATACCCAAAAATACACTGTTTGTTTGATATTTCATAAAGTCGTTTTGCGGGACGACTGTCGTGGTTGACCCCTCCTGGACCTCTGTCAATGTGTAGATCAGATTTTCCCGGGCAAAATATTGATAGATCAATGTGACCTCCAGTTGTTTAAATATAGGGAAGATCAACTTTCCGGTAGCGCTGTACCGGATCTTGTCACTCATGTTGTAGACAAGTATTCCGTTAAAAAGGTTTCCGTTGGAGTAATCTCCATAGATAAACGATCCTTCCAGCCAGAGCCACTTGGTTACTTTTGCTCCAAGCATCTGGCGGGCAATTAACCGATTGCCTGTGGTCTGCTCGAATATTTTGAAGAGGGTTGTATTCCCGTAAAAGTTCAGGTTTCCAAGGGGATAGTAATCCAACACAAACCCTACCTGATATTGATCTCTCCCATTCAGGTTCGACCAGCTTCCGGTCAGGCCGAATGTAAAGAGGTTGATGTCTTTGGTGATGAGCAAGGAGATGAGGTAATTGAAAAAGGAGGTATCGGACTGGCTAACCCGATAACTCTGCCGGTTGAAAGGAAAGGTGATTGCCGAATCTATTGCCTGGATGTAAAGGGCTGTATCCTGAACAGTTTCGGTACTGTAGTTCACGGTTGTGTTGTTGTAGCTTACCTGCACCAGATGAAACATCGGTTTGATAGAGAAGCCACTATTCAGAAAAAACGCAGGAGAGAGAGTGAGCTCATTCTGGTTGACGACATAATTAAAAGAGGGTTGTTTTGTGATCCGGGGAAAAGAGTAAATGTTATAATACCCCCATGTAGTGTCGACACGCCGCTCCAGTTGATCCTCGAAGTAAGAATATTGAAACAGTTTACGCTTTTTGAAATTCAGGTAGCTGTATCCGATGTTGAGACTGATATGTTTGGTCAGATTCAACGTGAAATCCAGGTGGCCATAGTAGCTGTTCCCATACATATCCTGTTCACCAAAAATGCTGTCGGGATCCATCAGGGATGTTGGGTCGCTCTTGGTGTATGCATTATTGTACATGATACCTACCTCCAGGTTGATGTCGCGGAGGATATTCTTGCGGATCCCTAACTGGGCTTGTTCACCCTCGGGTATTGTTGATGAGATAGCCCTGGCCCGGCCGGTCTGGTTTGCATTGAGCAGTGAGTAATAGAGACTTGCGTTGTTGTAGGTGTCCGATGCGTTAAAATCCCTGGCTTTCCGGAATTGCCTTGCGGCTTTGACTGGTTTTCCCAGCTCATACCAAGCTGTACCCATCCGCGTGCGGAGGTAGAAGTAGTCGATATCTTGTTTCAGCGCCTCTTTTCCTACAATCAGCAGGCTGTCCCACTTCTGTTCGGTATAGAAGCGGTAAGTTTCGCGGTCTGCCTCCGGGAATGTGATTTGCGACAGACCGATTACGGGTAAGAAGATGAATATAATGATATGCTTGAAAACCAATTTCATCAATTATTCTGACTTCAACTCTACTAATATAACACGACTCTTTTCAGTGACCCTGAATCGCTCGATCCCCTTTTTCCCTGCCCGAAATTCAAAATCGATTTTGCGTGTCTCTTTGTTCCCGGTTCGGGCAGTTGTAGATGATCTCAGTTCTATAATAGCATCTGTCAGATCATCTTCCAGGTTGAGGTATGTCATGGAGTAGTCTGCCTTCAGGAACAACCGGAAAGGAGCAATGAAATCCTGCAGGAACATCATCAAACGGTTGTTCAACAGATTCACAGGGTAGGTGTCGTTCACCTTCAAGTCTTTGTAAAAACCGGTCACAGCTTTCCAGCCTCCTAAAAAGAAATAGAAGAGTATGGAGTCTCTCTTCCCTTCAAAGTGAGTGAAGTAGTGGATATCCCCATCATACCTGAAATAGGCTTTGGATTTGGTTTGCTGGCAATAGATGTAGGTATAATTCAGCGGATCTGTCATCACCTCCCAGGTCAGATCTTGTTGTTCGCCGTCGGGCAGCAAGACTTCATATTTCAATTTTTGTCCGGGGATGAAATGAAACGCTTTCTCCAGCACATCCTGTTGCTCAATGTTGGAAATGGTCTCACCCTTCCCCGGTTTTTCATGCGACTTCAGTTCAAATCCTTTGGGGGCATGAAGGATATACTGTCCCAATGGATAATCGATCGTCTTGGATCCGATGGAAGGGGTGGTCTGAACCTGGAAGTGAAGGTGAGGAACAGGAGAACGTCCGGAGTTTCCGCATTTACCAATCACCTCTCCCTGTTTTACCGAATCACCGGCTTTAACTGATACAGATCCCTTTTTCATGTGGCTAAGCTGGGTATAAAGTTGGTAGCCATGACGGATTACCACACTATTGCCCCAGTTATCATTCAGATCAACCTCCCCGACAAGGTTGTCATCGACATGATTCACAACCTCTTCAATGATGCCATCGGCAGGTGCCAGAATCGGTTTATTAAAAGCGAAATACTCTTCCAACCGGTTGCCTTTGCCCGAAAATGTATCGCCCTCCTCGTTGGCGATCTCAAAGTCCCAAGCGTGTTTCCAGTCTGTTTGATGTGTATGCTCTCCATCATGTGCCTGTGTGATTTTCCAGGCCCCGAAGAAAGGCAGGGAAATCGGAAACCAGGCAGTTGTCCCGAACCGTCCTTTGTAATTCAGTTGGGAGTATAGATTTTTCTCCGGAGAAAATTGTTGGAAAGCAACGATCTCAGGCTTGTTGTAAGAGCGTTCACGGAATTTGAGGATGTAGAGGAATACCAGTACCACAATATTAAATGGCAGGGAAAAGATAGATAACTGAAACACCGAAAAGAGGGTGTTTGTACTGGTGAGAAGGATAGAGATAACGGGTGTCAGCAGGATCACCCACAGGTAAGAGTAACGCGATGGAACGATGAAAAAGCCTCCGATGGCAATGGAGGTCAGGATGAAGTTGAACCCAATGTAACCGGCACTCAGCTCATAGACATTTGCACCAATGAAGATGTAGTATGCGTATGCGGAGAAAAATCCAATCAGTGTCAGCGAGAAGGCAATGCGTGAATAGATCAGCAGGCCGATAGCTACGAGGATGCCGGCCAGGAAGTGATACTGGAAGAAGATCGCTCCGAGCGAGCGGAAGTAAAGTTTTATTGACCAGGGCAGGTTGATTTCATTGAACCAGTTATATGTTTGAACGGCTGTAATCTCTCCCAAATTAAACATCTCGTTCATCATGAAAACCCCATTTTCGCTAACTGCAAGAGCTGTAAACTGCCTGGCAGCCAGTGTGACCACCCAAATCGAAATCAGGAAAGAGATGCTCAGGAAAGGGAGTCCGTATTTACCAACGATCCCTTCCATGGTGACGGTCAGAAAGAGGGTCAGGACAGTGATAAACAACAACAGCACATAGAATTCGATGCCGGGCTGGTAGTAGATCCCGATACCGAGTCCTACCAGAAGGCTGTTGAAGCCATAGTATCCCGATTTGATGCTGTGGGTGTTAAACCCGATCAGATAAGCAAAGAAGTTGGTCAGCAACACAGCGATCAGGCCACTGATACCGGCTGCTACATCAAAAAAACTAACTCCGAGCAGGATCAGGGCAAAGAGCCGGTTGTTCGAAAAGAATACCTGGCTATAGCTGTTCAATACGCCTGTATAGAAATAAGGACAAAAGGCTTTCAGCTTACTGATCATCAAGCGATTGTTAGAGTTCAAATTTCTTCAGGTAATCAGGAATGTTCTCCAACGAAGAGATGGTCTCCATCTTTTCCAGCTCCCGGATAACGTGTGGATGGCTCTCTGTGTCGATCAGCACCACCCGAGGTCTGAGGGTGATGAACTGCATCCATTGGGTCATATTGTATGCGCCAACATTGTGAATCACCACATGCTCCCCTTTGTTCAGCAGCGGCAGGCTCACGTTTTCACGGATCACATCGATATTCATGCATAGAGGACCATATAGCATGGTATCTTCGGCATAGTGGGTGAAAGGTTGTGCCGGTGTGATCTTATGGTCATACCAGAAAGATGTAAAGAGAATGTTCACCCCAATGTCCAGGATCGTCGTACGCTTCCCGCTGCTGGAGCGCTTATTGGAGATGACTGTGCCAAGCAGGTAGCCGGCATCGTCTACCAGCGCTCTTCCTGTCTCCAGGATCAGCAGTGGCAACTTGTCTTTCTTGAAATCGGCGTTTAACAATGCCGTTGCAATCGCTTCAGCAAATTCATCGATCGATGGATTGGTGTCACTCCCGGGAAGGTAAGCCCCTTTTAGTGTGTTCTTCGAAGCAAATCCGCCACCCATGTCGATGTATTTGATCTCGTGGTTGAACTTCTCTTTGAGGGATGATGCCAGCTCAGCGAGCTTCATGGCAGCAGTCCCGTAAGCGAAAGGAGAAAGCATAAACGTACCGATATGGCTATGCAGTCCGACCAGCTCCATCTTACCTGAATGCATGATCTTGTTGATTGCATCCCATGCCTGGCCATTCTCGTAATTGAAGCCAAACCGGTCCCACATCGGATAGACACCGGTGTCCATATTCACCCGGATCGCTACCCGGGGACGTTTATCCAGCTTTTCTGCCAGTTCGATGATAGTATAGAGCTCTTCCAGGTGATCAATGTGGATGAGCGAGTCGTGCTCAATCGCTTTAGCCAGCTCCACCTCTGTCTTTACCGGCCCGTTGAAGATGATCTTCTTACAATTCACACCCAGTGCCAGTGCTTTATCATACTCAAATCCCGACACCACTTCAGCCCAGGAGCCCTCCTGGTGAAAGATGCTGCAAATGGCATCCATGTAATTGGTTTTGTATGACCAGGCAAACTGCACCTTCGGATAACGGGTTTCAAAAGCTTTCTTTGCTATGCGGATGTTGGAGCGGATGGTCTTCTCCGAAATCACAAAGAGTGGAGATCCGTATTCCCTGATCAGGTCAGCTACAGCGACCCCATCTATTTGTGTCATGGGAGCGTATTCGGTACGTGTTCCGAATTTGTTGGGCATGCTTGATTCCAGTTTCTTCAGAACCGGACGTTCATATCGGATTTTTGTCATAATTCTCCGTTGATTGATATTTGTTCAAACTCTGTGCGATCGACAATCATGTCCCAGGCATAACGGATGAACATTTTGCCGACCTTGTAATCGGTAAAGGGCTCTACCTTTTCACCCATAGCAAGTCTCACCAGTGCTTCCGGAATGTTTTGACCGACGCCGGCCGAGAGATAGATCCAGGCGGGCATCCGTGGGTTGATCTCAAGCAGGTAGATCTTACCCTTTTTGTCTTTCATCAGCTCCAGTTCAAATCCTCCCCGCCATTTTGTCTGTTTAATGAATTTCCGGGTCATCTCCTGCATCTTTTCGTCTGAGATCGAAATGCCACCCCACGCTTTTCCCTTGTCGGTGATGTATTGTTTGCGCATAGGAACCAGGGAGATAGTATTCCCTTTTCCATCACCCAGTCCGGTTACATTGAATTCAGTACCCTGGATGAACTCCTGGATGATGATAGGGAGACCCCATTGGGCACTGATCTTGCTGAAGGCACCCCTCACCTGGTCGTGGTTGTATGCACGGATCGCATCGTAAAATTTTCCTTTTACGATAACCGGGAAAGTGAAGTCGCTACCCAGGTTGTTGATAGCGTTCAGTTCATAAATCGCTCTGCTTTTTGGAACATGCAGATGATATTTCTCTCCAAACTCATTGAGATTGACTTTTTCACGCTCTTCAAACTGCTTCAATGTAGGTGTAAACAGCCGGATACCCAGCTTCTTCAGTTTTGGCTCCAGTTTGATGAAAGGGTAAAGCTCAGCGTCGAAATTGGGAATGATCAGATCCAGCTTCTCTATCGATTGGATATACTCCAACCGGGCGAGAAGCAATTCGGTGCCGGCGGTGGGATAGGGGATCTGGTAGGTGTGGTCTATCAGGTCGTGCATATAGATCCCGGGCTCCAGCGACTCGTATGCGAGACCGATGATCCGTACATCGAATGCAGTGGCTTCACGCAGGCAGCGGATCACGGCAATACCCGGACCCGGGCTGTCGATTGCGTTCAGGCCGGTGACGCCGATATTAACCTTCGGTTTCATTACCCTGTTCTTCAAGAAGACCATTCTCTTTCATCAGACGGATGAAATCGTGATAGTCTTTTTCGAAAGTGGCCCGGTCGGTGTTGTATTTTGAGAGGATCTCACCAGCGATTTCATCAAAGGAGCTTCCCTCTTTCATCAGGTTAATGATCTCCACACCGATGGGATTCACCGAATAAGATTCACCGCTGCCGGGATGAAAGAGCAAGCCTGTTTCGCTGATAGCGATATTCTTGTTGATTCTCATGATGCTTTAGTTTTCATGATGCAATATTAAACGGAATTAACCTGGCAATTGTTACATGATTCATTAAATGTTGAATAAATTCATGCATTGACTCCCACAATATATATTTGTATCTTTGGTGTGAAAACAATAACAAATGTAATGAAAAAACAGACAATTTTATTTTCGATGATGTTAACGATCATCGTGGTAACTAATAGCTGTAGTAAGAAGGAAGATAAAACTCCTACTATTCTAAAGAATAAATGTGCATGGGTTTCGGGTCAGGAGGATTGTACGGGTTATGGTTTGATTCTCTATACACCGGATGCAGGTGAGAACTGGGTGAGGCAGGGGCAAGGGCAGGCATCGTTACAAGGCATCGATGTGGTTGACATCTGGGCTGTAGATGAAGATATAGTCTGGGCTGTGGGCTCAAAAAACAGGATCCTTCGGTCACAGAACGGAGGGCAGGGATGGTTTCAGATCCAGGCTCCAGTACATCCGGCAAATCCGGAACTATTGTCGATTTCTGTTATAAACCGGAACAACATATGGATAAGTGGAGGGAATGGAGCGGTCTACAATTCAACTGATGGAGGAAATAACTGGACCATGTTTGACACCAGTTTCTTTCACAGCGGAGGAATGCAGGGGATCTGGGCGATCACACCGGAAAATGTTTATGTTGTCGGTGGGATTGGTGGTAAGAAGAGTGCTGAGAGAGGATTTATTGGCTATACGCTCAATGGCGGAGCAACCTGGGATTCAGTCTTCCCTGCCGACGATTACAACCGGAACGAATGGATCGGTGTGACCTCTGCCGGGAATACCATCGTTGTCTATGGAGGGAAGTCTCACTATATGGTCAGTACGAATGGTGGTACAACCTGGATCAATGATTCGATTCCATCAACCGGAGGGGTAGACGGATCCGATATTAATCATCTGATCATGCTCAATCCGCAAACATGGTGGGGAGCGCTTGATGAAGGCCATATTTACATTACCACTGATGGAGGATCAATCTGGACTGCCCAGAAAACCGGACAGGTGGGAGGTTACTATCTGGTTGGAATTGATGCATGGGACAGACAGCTGGCATTAGCTGTTGGAACATCAGAACAGGTGCCAAAAAATGTGCCAATTCTTAAAACATCAGACGGAGGCGCGCTGTGGGATGTTAAGTATACCTGTAACTCCGATTTAAACAAGGTCTCCTTCATCAAGCAATAGAATAAAATATTTCATATTCTGAATGCTGGATGCTCGATCCTCCATCCCTCCACACTCGACCCTCATCCCTCGTCCCTCAGACAAGCTCTGATCGGTAGGAGTCCTGTCTGATAAAAATAAATAATAGTATAGTGAATGCCCAGAGAGAAGAG
>JACKQG010007884.1_pt1 | contig 10560 bp, 6 predicted proteins | sample 8237621 | NCBI WGS metagenome assembly JACKQG01 (sample SAMN15677084, study PRJNA649215) | marine metagenome | biome: marine; feature: Black Sea; material: saline water; isolation source: suspended particulate matter (SPM) from the Black Sea western gyre | collected 2013-06-09/2013-06-10 | depth...
CAATTGCATTTCGCACGGTTTTGCACTACACTTATACAAACATCACCCCCATTACATCTGTTTTCAGGGGAATTCAGGGAGAGTAAACGAATGCCCACACCCGAAGTCCTCGCCCGCAAGAACATAGACCGCCTCCTCGCCGCTGCCGGTTGGGTTGTGCAAGATTTCAAGCAGCTCAACCTGGGCGCGGGAATTGGTGTGGCGGTGCGCGAGTTTCAGACCCAATCCGGGCCAGCGGACTACGTACTCTTCGTGGACCGCAAAGCTGTGGGCATCGTGGAGGCCAAAAAAGCTGGCACCACCTTGAGCGGGGTCTTCGAGCAGTCGGCCCGCTACATGACCAGCTTCCCAGAGGATATTCCCCACGTGGAACTGCCGCTGCCTTTTAGCTACGAGAGCACCGGGGTCGAGACGCGCTTCGTTGATCTGCGCGATCCCAATTACCGCTCGCGGCGCGTCTTCCATTTCCACCGGCCAGAGACGCTGCGGGAGTGGCTGATCCCCTCGGTAGGTGCGAGTCTCAGACTCGCACCTACGTTACGCGGGCGACTGCGGGATATGCCGGAGAAACATCCCTTGATTACAAAAGGCTTATGGGACGCCCAGATCGAGGCCATCACCAGCCTGGAGCAGTCCTTCGCCCAGAACAAGCCACGCGCTCTAATCCAGATGGCGACCGGCAGCGGCAAGACTTTCACGGCGGTTAGTTTCATTTACCGGCTGATTAAGTTCGCCGGGGCCAAACGGGTGCTTTTCCTGGTGGACCGCAACAACCTGGGGAAGCAGACCCTGCGTGAATTCCAGGGCTATATCACGCCCGATGACGGGCGCAAGTTCACCGAGTTGTACAATGTTCAGCGGCTGACCTCCAATGTGATCGACCCGGTCTGCAAGGTGACTGTTACCACCATCCAGCGGCTGTTTTCGATGCTCAAGGGGGATGCTGAATATGAAGAAACGAATGAAGAAATGTCGTGGTTTGAGCAGAATATCCCCCTCACCCCGTCTTCGCAAAGCTCAGACTCCCCTCTCCCAGTGGGAGAGGGGCCGGGGGTGAGGGAGGTAGCGTACAACCCCGATATTCCCATCGAGACCTTTGATTTCATTATCACCGATGAGTGCCACCGCTCGATCTATAATTTGTGGCGGCAGGCGCTGGAGTATTTCGACGCTTTCCTGATCGGCCTGACAGCCACACCTTCCAAACACACGCTGGGCTTCTTCGAGCAGAACCTGGTCACCGAGTACACCCACGAGCGCGCCGTCGCCGACGGGGTCAATGTGGGCTACGAGGTCTACCGCATCCGCACCCAGATCACCCAGGCGGGCGGGCAGGTGGAGGCCGGTCACTATGTCGATAAGCGCGATAAAAAGACCCGGGCCGTGCGCTGGGAGCAGCTCGAGGATGACCTGGCATACGCCCCCAACCAGCTCGACCGGGATGTGGTTGCGAAAGACCAGATCCGCACGGTGATCCAAACCTTCCGGGACCGGCTGTTTAGCGAGATCTTCCCCGGGCGCACGGAAGTGCCCAAAACCCTGATCTTCGCCAAGGACGACTCGCACGCTGAAGATATCGTCGAGATTGTGCGGGAGGTCTTCGGCAAGGGCAACGAATTCTGCAAGAAGATCACCTACCGCAGCGGCGAGAAGCCCGAAGACCTGATCGCTAGCTTCCGCAACGCCTATGACCCGCGCATTGCCGTGACCGTCGATATGATCTCCACGGGCACCGATATCAAACCCCTGGAGTGCCTGCTCTTCCTGCGCATGATCCGCTCGCAGGGCTATTTCGAGCAGATGAAGGGCCGCGGCACGCGCGTGATTTCGGATACCGACCTGACGGCGGTGACGCCCGATGCCGGTCACAAGACCCATTTTGTGCTGGTCGATGCCGTGGGGGTCTGCGAGCAGGATATGACCGACACCCGCCCCCTGGAGCGTAAGAAGCACATCCCCTTTGATAAATTACTGCAACGGGTGGCGATGGGCGTGCGGGATGCGGATTCACTGGAATCCCTGGCGGGACGGCTGGCGCGCCTGGATCGGGCACTCACCCCGAAAGATAGGGCGAGCGTCGAACTCATTTCAGGGGGATTGCCCCTAAAGAAGATGATCCACAATTTGTTGGATTCCGTCGATCCCGATATCCATTTGGATTACGCGTTAAAACACTTTGATCTTGATCCCCAGGTAAAGGCAGGTCTGAGACCTGCCCCAATGGAAGTGATCCAAAAAGCCCAGGAATCTTTAATCCAAAAAGCCTGTGCGCCCTTTGATAACGCCCAACTGCGGGAGATTTTGGTGGGCATCCAGCAGCGCAGTGAGCAGGTTCTGGATACGGTTAGCCAAGATGAACTGGTGGAAGCCCGCTTTGTAGCAGACGAGGCCCGGCGGAAGGTGGCGACGTTTGAAGAATTTATCGCCGCCCACAAGGACGAGTTGACGGCCCTGCAAATCCTGTACAGCCAACCCTATGGGGCCCGGCGGTTGACCTATCAGGCGGTGCGGGAGCTGGCGGAGGCCATCGAGCGACCGCCCTATAATCTGACCCCGGAGAGTCTGTGGCGGGCCTATGAGCGGCTCGATCAAGCTCGGGTACGCGGCGCAGGCCCCAGCCGCCTGCTGACCGACATTATCGCGCTGGTGCGCTTTGCGCTGGAACAATCGGAGACCTTGGAGCCGTTCCCGCTGACGGTGGCGGAGCGCTACCGGGCCTGGCTGGTGGACCAGTTGAACGCCGGGCGGCAGTTCAGCCCGGAGCAGTTGGAATGGCTGGAGATGATCCGCACGCATATCGCCGCCAGCGTGACGATTGAGATGGACGATTTCGAGGAAGTGCCGTTCAACCAGAAGGGCGGGGCGGTTAAGGTTTACCAACTCTTTGGAGATGAACTGGACGGCATTCTGGATGAGTTGACACAGGTATTGGTGGGTTAGGATGACGGAGAATAACGGTTTGTCCCCAGGTTGGGCGCTTTCAACAATTGGCAAAATTTGTGACACCACGAGTGGTGGAACGCCAAGCAGAAAAGTTCCCAGTTTTTACGGTGGCGATATTCCCTGGCTAAAATCTGGCGAGTTGAACGATTCGCTGATTTATGAAATTGAAGAATTTATTACTGAAGATGGGCTTCAGAATTCAAGCGCAAAGATATTCCCACAAGGGACGCTGGTAATTGCTCTTTATGGGGCAACAGTTGGTCGCTTGGGGATTCTCGGTATTGATGCAGCAACAAACCAAGCTATTTGTGCATTATTTCCGCCCGAAGAATTGGACAAGAAATTTCTGTTTTGGTTCTTACGCAAACAACGTGATGAATTATTGAAAGCCAGAATTGGGGGAGCGCAACCAAATATTAGTCAGACAATATTAAGAGCCGTTGAGATACCTATTCCCCCACGCCCCGAACAGGAACGCATTGTCGCCAAAATTGAAGAACTCTTCACCCAGTTGGAGGCCGGCGTCACCGAGTTGCAGCAGGCCAAAGCCCAGCTTCAGCGCTACCGGCAGGCGGTGCTCAAATCCGCCGTCGAAGGGGAACTGACGCGTGAGTGGCGTAAAGCGCGTGGTAAGGGCGGGTCTGAGATCCGCCCCGACGAAAGCGCCGAGAAGCTGCTGGCCCGCATCCTGTCCGAGCGCCGGGCGAAGTGGGAAGAAGGACAGGAGACCGGGGATGGAAGACGGAAGAAAAAATACAAGGAGCCCGCCCCACCGGATACGGATGGTCTGCCGGAGTTGCCAGAGGGTTGGGTGTGGGCGACAATGCCGCAGATTGGTGAGCTTAATCGTGGTAAATCAAAACACCGACCACGTAATGCTCCCCATCTTTACGGAGGCCCTTACCCATTTGTTCAAACTGGCGATGTTAGGCACGCGAATGGAATACTTCGAGAGTATTCTCAAACATACAGTGAAGATGGTTTAGCTCAGAGCCGTCTGTGGCCTGAAGGAACACTTTGCATAACCATTGCTGCTAATATAGCAGATACTGCTATTTTGGGTTTTGATGCTTGTTTCCCAGACAGCGTTGTGGGTTTTCTTGCTGATCCCAAACATTGTAATATCAGATACCTTGAGTATTTCCTACGCACAGCAAAAACCGATTTAGAAAGATATGCTCCTGCTACTGCCCAGAAAAATATCAACTTGAAAATATTGAGCGAAGTAGCAATTCCATTACCTTCATTGGAAGAACAGAATGTGTTTTTTGCCAAAGTCGAACGCCGCTTATCCGTGGCCGACGAAATCGAAAAAGAACTCGATCAGGCGCTGGCGCGCGCCGAGCGGTTGCGGCAGTCGATTCTCAAGCGGGCGTTCGAGGGGCGGTTGGTGTAAGAGCACAGCGCCGCCGTGCCCCGACGAGAGAAATCATGAAATACGATCCAACCAAACACCACCGCCGATCAATCCGCCTGAAAGGGTACGATTACACCCAACCCGGCGCCTATTTCGTCACCATTTGCACCTACCAGCGGCAAGCTCTCCTGGGCGAAATCGTCGATGGGGTCATGATCCTGAATGAATTTGGGGAGATTGTGCGGCAGGCTTGGGATGATTTACCCAATCATTATCCGCACGTGGTTTTGGATGAATTTTGCATCATGCCGAATCACATTCATGGGATTATTATTTTGACAGAAACGTCATTGGTTAGGGGTGGGTCTGAGACCCACCCCTGCGACGACGCCCACCCCTACGACGACGCCCACCCCTACGACGACGCCCATTCTATTAAAAAACGACATGGTTTACCTGAAATTATACGGGCATTGAAATCATTTTCATCCCGTCGCATCAATCAAACCCTGGATTCACCCGGCGCGCCGGTCTGGCAGCGCAATTATTATGAACATATCGTGCGCAATGAAGGCGCACTCAATGCCATCCGGCGATATATTCAGAATAACCCCCTCAAATGGGAATTGGATCAGGACAATCCGATCAACCTAAGAACCAGAAAGGGATCATAATATGACCGAATCTGCAACCATCGTTCAACGCCTGTGGAACTACTGCAACGTTTTGCGGGATGACGGCGTCAGCTACGGCGATTATGTCGAGCAGCTTACCTACCTGCTCTTCCTGAAAATGGCCGATGAGCAAACCAAAGCGCCCTTCCGCAATCTGTCCATCATCCCCGAAGCCTACGCCTGGCCGGCGCTAACCTCCCGCGATGGCGTTGAGTTGGAAATCCATTACCGGGAAACTCTTATTGAATTAGGCAAAAGCACTGGGATGCTGGGGGTGATTTTCCGCAAGGCTCAAAACCGCATCCAGGATCCCGCCAAGCTCAAGCGCCTGATCGCCCTGATCGACGAAGAAACCTGGATGGGTCTCGATATCGACATCAAAGGCGAGATCTACGAAGGTTTGCTTCAAAAGAACGCCGAAGATACCAAGAGTGGGGCTGGTCAATACTTCACCCCGCGACCATTAATCCGAGCGATGGTGGAAGTCATGCATCCCCAGCCGGGGATGACGATCTGCGATCCGGCCTGTGGTACGGGCGGCTTCTTTCTGGCGGCACATGATTTCATTGCGGGGAATTATCCCCTCGATAAAGAACAGAAGCGCGCCTTGCGCTGCGATACCTTCAAAGGCTGGGAAATCGTTGATAACACCGCCCGGTTGTGCGTGATGAACCTGTACCTGCATGGCATCGGCTCCGATGAATCTCCCGTTGAAGTCAACGACTCGTTGATCTCTGATCCGGGTCAGCGCTTCGATCTGGTGCTGACCAACCCACCCTTTGGCAAAAAGAGCAGCGTCACCATCGTCAATGGTGAAGGCAAGGCCGACAAATCCGCGTTGAGCTATGAGCGCAACGATTTCTGGGCTACCACCAGCAACAAGCAGCTCAATTTTGTGCAGCATATCGCCACAATGTTGAAAATCAACGGAGGCGCGGCGGTAGTTGTCCCCGACAACGTGCTCTTCGAGGGCGGGGCGGGTGAGACGGTGCGCCGCCGCTTGCTGCAAGGCTTCGATGTCCATACCTTGCTGCGGCTGCCCACGGGCATTTTCTACGCCCAGGGCGTCAAGGCCAATGTTATTTTCTTTGAAAAGAAACCCGGTCGCGAGCAGGCCTGGACAGACAAGGTCTGGATTTACGATCTGCGCACCAATCTACACTTCACCTTGAAGACCAACCCGATGCAGGAAGTTGATTTGAAAGATTTCATCCACTGCTACAACCCGAAGAACCGCCACCAGCGGGAAGAGACCGAACGCTTCAAGGCTTTCAGCTATGATGAAATCATGCAACGCGACAAGGTCAGCCTGGATATCTTCTGGCTGAAAGATGAGTCCCTGGAAGATACGGAAAATCTACCTGATCCCGATGTGCTGGCTCAGGAGATTGTGGGCAATCTGGAAGCGGCGCTGTTACAATTCGAATTGATTGTGGATGAGTTGGGGGACAAAGAGCAGTAATCCAGAGACTAAAAGAACGGCTACAATAGAAAAGATTTTTCAAGCAGGAGAGCAATAGTGTCGTGACTCAAATCACCGTTCTCCTGGTTCCATGAAACGCTTATTGAAACTACAATATGATGTCCTATCTCGAACAAACTCCTCATTTTAGCGAAATTGAAGCCGCGAAATTTGCTCAAGATATTTTTGGCATTTACGGTTCAGTAACACCATTAGCAGGTGAGCGTGATCAGAATTTTTGCATCCATTCGAATGCGGGAAAAGATTACGTGCTAAAAATCGCCAATGCCAGTGAAGAAGCCTCTTTTTTGGAAGCGCAGGCCCAGGCTATGCAGCATCTCGCCGAAAATAGGGTATCTTGTCCGCAAGTGGTTTTTGCGAAAACTGGAAGGTTGATCGCCTCAGTCAATGCGCCCTCGGGAGTCAGCCATTTGGTGCGCCTGGTGACGTATTTGCCGGGCGCCCCCTATGGTTCAATACGACGCCACTCGCCCGAATTTTTTTGCCGGTTTGGGGAATATCTGGGGCGTCTGGATCGGGCCTTGACGAGTTTTGAACATCCGGCAACACAGCGCGATTTCCATTGGGATTTGGCAAAGGCCCCCGCGGTTGTGACCCAGTACAAATCGTTGGTAGCCGACGAGAAGATGCGAATACTAATTGAGGAGCTGGCTAACGATTTTGATACGCATACCGCCCCATTATTGCCAGGGTTGCGCCAGAGCATAATTCATAATGACGCGAATGACTATAACGTCATTATGAGCGTTGACTCTTTATCGCACAACCAGCAAGTGGTTGGCGTGATCGATTTTGGCGATATGCTCTATAGCTATACCGTTGCCGATCTGGCAATTGCGGTTGCCTACGCTATCCTCGATAAGCCCGATCCACTGGAAACGGCGGCTTTACTGGTCAGGGGCTATCATCAGGAAAACCCACTCACCCCAGATGAAATTGAGGCTTTGTTTGGCCTGGTGAGTATGCGTTTGTGCGCCAGTGTGTGCATAGCCGCCTACCAGATCCAACAACGTCCCGATGACGAATATTTGCTCATCAGCCAGGACGCCATTCGCAATACCCTGCCCCAATGGGCACAGCTTCACCCCCGTTTTGCTGGCGCTGTTTTTCGTCATGCCTGCGGGCTGACACCCGTGCCTCAGACTCCAAAAATAATCGGCTGGCTGAAAAACAACACGCATCAAATCGCGCCCGTTTTGGAGATTGATCTACAGGGCAATTTATGCACCCCGCTTGACCTGGGTATCGGTAGCCCTCTTATCGGAGCTGACCCCACCTCGATAACAGAAGCCAGCCTCACCCCCCGTCTGTTCGACCAGATGAAGGAATCCAAAGCCGAGATTGGGTTGGGATTATATGACGAAGCGCGGCTGCTCTATCAGCATCCAACGTTCGACACTGGTCTAAAAATTACTGCTGAGCGCCGCACAATTCATATCGGCCTTGACCTTTTTGCCCCGGCTGGCACGGAAATCTACGCCCCGCTCAGGGGCAGCCTGCACGCGTTTGCCGATAATGCCACCCCCTATGATTACGGGCCTGTGATCGTGCTAAAACATTATACCGACGACGGCATGCCCTTTTATACGCTCTATGGGCACCTTAGTCGGGAATCGTTGGATGGATTGCGCGTCGGGCAAATCTTTGAGGCAGGACAAAAACTATGTGCGCTAGGCACATCCGAAGTCAATGGTGGCTGGCCGCCCCACCTGCACTTGCAGGTCATCACCGATCTACTCGAACTGGGGAGCGATTTTCCTGGCGTGTGCCAAGCCAGTCTGCGCTCAATTTGGTTGTCTTTTTCGCCCGATCCAAACTTGATTCTGGGAATTCCCGCGGAATCTTTCCCCGAACGGCGGCCTGATAAAGCCAGCACTCTGACCCTACGCAAAAAAATCATCGGCAGAAATCTGAGTGTTGGCTATCAGGAACCGCTCAAAATCGAGCGCGGTTGGATGCAATATTTATTTGATGAGACCGGGCGGCGGTATGTAGATGCTTATAATAATGTGCCGCATGTGGGACATTGTCATCCGCGCGTGGTGGCTGCCGGACGGCAGCAGATGGGTATTCTCAATACGAATACCCGCTATCTACACGACTATTTGCTGCAATACGCCGAGCGCATCACCGCCACTTTGCCAGACCCGCTCAGCGTGTGTTTTTTCGTCAACTCGGGCAGTGAAGCCAACGAATTGGCTTTACGTTTAGCGCGTGCTTACAGCGGCCAGCGCGACATGATCGTCCTGGAAAGCGCCTATCACGGGCATACCACCTCGCTGATCGACATCAGTCCCTACAAACACGCTGGCCCCGGTGGGGGCGGAGCGCCGCCTTGGGTGCATACGATCCCCATTCCCGATACCTATCGCGGGGAATACAAAGCCGACGATCCCCAGGCTGCGCAAAAATACGCTCGGCATGTTTTGGATGTTATTGAGAGTTTGGCACAAAGCGGTCGCGCGCCAGCTGGTTTTATCGCTGAGACCTGCCCCAGCGTGGCCGGTCAAATCTTTTTACCAATGGGGTATCTCTCCCAAGTCTATGATTACGTGCGCCAGGCCGGTGGGGTGTGCATCACTGACGAAGTACAAACCGGCTATGGTCGTACGGGCACACATTTCTACGCCTTTCAGGCCCACAATATCGTCCCCGATATGGTTGTGCTCGGCAAACCGATTGGTAACGGCCATCCCATTGGCGTCGTAGTCACGCGCCCCGAAATTGCCGCCGCCTTCGATAACGGCATGGAGTTTTTTAGCACCTTCGGTGGCAATACGGTATCCTGCGCGATTGGTAAAGCGGTGCTGGATGTAGTTCTGGATGAGAATTTACAAGCACACGCGCTGGACGTAGGCAATTACTTATTGAATGGATTACGCCAATTTAAGCGCCGTTATCCCATGGTGGGTGACGTGCGGGGCTCCGGGTTGTTCCTGGGCGTGGAGCTGATTCGCCACCCCGATGGCCTCGAACCCGCCACCCAGGAAACTGCTTTTATTGTCAATCGCATGCGCCAGTTGGGAGTACTACTGGGCATCGATGGACCGCATCACAATGTGATTAAGATCAGGCCACCGATGCCTTTCTCCAAATCCGATGCCGATCTGTTATTGACCGGGTTAGAAGAAATCTTGTGGCAAGATTTCAAAGAATAAAAGTAACTACTCAGGCTCAAACGGAAAGAGACTGAACAGTCACAATAAGAATAATTAGCTGGCTGATATGATATAGTGTTACCTAAATCGAGCACGATTTATTGGCGCTAAATCTACGTAGAAGGAAATTCACATGCACCCACAACTCGAAAATATCAAAACACGTACTTCGCAGCGGTTCTTCACTATTGGTGAAGAAATTGCTCACAGCATCACGCACGGTATTGGCGCAGGCATGAGTATTGTCGGGTTGGTCATCTTGGTGGTGTTGGCCGCAAAATATGGCGATGCCTACCAGATCGTTAGCTTTAGTATCTACGGCGCTACGTTAATCATCCTCTACCTGGCTTCAACGCTGTATCACGGTTTTCAACACCCGCGTATCAAACAAGTGCTGCAAGTGATTGACCACGCCGCGATTTTCTTGTTGATTGCTGGCACCTACACCCCCTTTTTGCTGGTTGGCGTCCGGGGTACCTGGGGCTGGACATTGTTAATCATTGTCTGGGGATTGGCTTTGCTGGGGGTTGGCTTCCGGGCTATCTTCGTCAACCGCTATGAAAAAGTAGCTGTGTTAGCTTATGTTCTAATGGGCTGGTTATGTGTTGTGGCTTTCAAGGAAATGACCGCAAATATCCCCCTCGGCGGCATCATCTGGATCGCCACCGGGGGGGCGGTCTACACAATTGGTGTAATTTTCTATGCCCTTCGAAAAATCCCCTATATGCACACGATCTGGCATCTCTTCGTATTGGGTGGCAGTATTTGTCATTATCTGGGCGTGCTTTTTTACCTGGCGCCATCCCAATAAACACGTCATCCGCTAACACAAGCCGGAAACAAAAAAAGGGGGGGAGAATCAACACCCAATCACGAGCTTCGAGCCTAAGCAGTGTTTTTTTATCAAAGATCGTCTAAGTAGATTTTGGAAAGAACTTTGATAAA
>JACKQG010007885.1_pt1 | contig 10560 bp, 10 predicted proteins | sample 8237621 | NCBI WGS metagenome assembly JACKQG01 (sample SAMN15677084, study PRJNA649215) | marine metagenome | biome: marine; feature: Black Sea; material: saline water; isolation source: suspended particulate matter (SPM) from the Black Sea western gyre | collected 2013-06-09/2013-06-10 | depth...
CGTCTCACCTGTCGCCAACGCCTCGGAGCGTTTCAATCCACGCTCCCCGCGAGGGGGAGCGACCACGGATTACGCACCTGTTGCTTATGTCGCTGATGTTTCAATCCACGCTCCCCGCGAGGGGGAGCGACATCGGTCTTTACGGTATATGGCGGGATTAGCAAGAGTTTCAATCCACGCTCCCCGCGAGGGGGAGCGACCGCAACATCTGGGTAAAAAAATAGCTTCTTGCCCAGATATTGGCCTTTCTATATCGTTATTTTATATCATTCTCCTGTTTTTCGTCAAATATTTGATTTTTAAGGTTCCAAAATGCTGCGAACCGGTTCAGGGACGGATGTTCACTTGGGGTTCGCAGATCGGCTTTCAGGCAATCAGCGGCCCGGAAAGGTCGAGGCTGGGTTTTGCGCCAATATGCTCAACACGGTTTTTCCATTTGTCGCCCAAATAATAGAACCTCAGGCTGTCCGTCTTCAGCTCAATAAGTTCTTCCAGGGCGTGTTTCAATTGAGTGAGTTGGGCATTATCCACAAGACATTCGAAAACCGAGTTTTGGACGCGCTGGCCGTAATCTTCGCACTTTTTGGCAACTTTTCGCAGACGCTTCCGACCGGCAGCCGTTTCGGTATTGACATCGTAACAGATCAGCACCAGCATTAATAACTCTCCTAATTCCAGAAGAAGGGCGGATAAGCGTCCAGGTCGCCGCGCAAATATCGAGCCAGCAGCAAAGCCTGGGTATGTGGAATCAACCCGAAGGGAATCCGCTCTTTCAAGTAGGGATGAACCATCTCCTCTTGTTTGCGCTCCTGCCAGGCCACGAGTACCTTCTTGCGGGTCTCATCATCCATTAAAATGCCGCCGCTCTCTTTTTGGGCGAATCCCTTTCCTTTAATCTGTTTGCGATTAACCAGCGATAGCGCCAGACGGTCGGCGAACACCGGGCGCAGTTCTTCCATCAAATCGAGCGCCAACGACGGGCGGCCAGGGCGGTCTACGTGCAAAAATCCCACATAGGGGTCCAGGCCAACCCCCTCCAATGCTGAAGCCACATCATTGGTCAGCAGCACATAGAAAAACGAAAGCAGCGAATTCATGTTATCGAGCGGCGGGCGGCGGGAGCGTTCTTTGAAGAAGAAATCTTCTTTTTGATGCAGGATGAGTTGATCGAAGACGCGAAAGTAGATTTTAGCGGCGCTGCCCTCAAAAGCCATCAACTCACCAGTAGTCTCACTTTCCGGGATGACGGTGAGGATGGCCTTGAGCGCGGCGGAGGCCTGGCTCAGGGCTGGTACATCCACCAAAAGGGCGTGATCTCGCAAGGCGCGCTCAATGACTACCCGGCAATTGGCGATTTTTGCCAGCAAGAAGGAGGCCGCAATGGGCACGCTCTCGGCTTCGTTTTCTGAAACCTGGTATTGTTTTTTACGCAGTAACACATTGCCCTGCACCCGCCCGCTGACCCGGGCCTGAAAACGCCCATTGGGGGTGAGAAAACACAGGCCAATATTGCGCTCGGTGCAGGCGCGCATCAGCGCCGGGCTGGTTCCCAGCCAGTTGAAGCAGATGATGCCTTCCAGGTTGTGCAGAGGCAACCGCGTAGATGTGCCTTCTTCCTTTTTTACGACCACAGTCTCGCCTTCTAGCGTGAGGAAAGCTTCGGGCGTGGTGATGTAGAGTACGTTACCGAGTTTTTTCATGGCTCAAGCGCTTTCAGGTTGTTGGCAATATATTTCGATGCCGGGATGAGCTTCTCTTGCAAATTGGGCAGGCATAGATCGGCCAGGGAACATGATCGGCAGGCTTTGGATGTCTTCACCCGCGGGGTATAGCCGCGTTGGAAGTATTGCTGCATCTCGGCGGACATCTTGCGAACCAGCATTCGCAGTTCGTCCGTCAATTCAACTGTCACCCGGTGGCGGGTTTGTCCATAATACAGGTAGCCCTGCGGGATTTCCGTTAGCAGCATTTCTTCCAGGCAGATGGCCTGGGCGCAAAGTTGACTCGCGTCGCTGTGATCGAGTTTTTCTTTGCCGCGTTTATACTCCACCGGGGCGGGCAGCCACAAGCCATCTCGCCCCGGCAGACGAATTCCATCCGGCGATTCGGTAAATTCGACCACATCACAAATGCCCGATAGCCCCAGGAGATAGGATGCCACCGGCAGCGAGCGGGCGATGAGTTTCCCTTTGCGTTTTTCGGTGAAGAAGGGATCATCGGCCCGGCGGTGCAGAATGCGGCCTTCGGCGGTCAGGGCGTTTTCTTGCCATTGCCGCTCCACATGGATCAGCGCCCACTGGCGACGGCAAAAGACGAAGTGCTGAATGCCGGAGAGCGGCAGCAGGTCGGAGGCGGTGTATTCGGGTTCCATCTGTTATAATTTCTCGTAAGGCGAATTATGAACGTGACGAAAGAACTGCCAGAAATTACCCGGCGAATTGTTGAAACGACTAATCCTGATAAGGTGATCCTTTTCGGTTCTCATGCGCGCGGCGATTCCGCTGCCGACAGCGACCTGGATTTGCTGGTAATTGTGCCAGGGATCAAACATTTGCGGCAAGAAAGCCTCCGGGTGCGCCGCGCCTTGCGCGGGTTGCTGGTTCCGGTGGATATTGTCATGGCGACACCCGAACAGATTTCCCGGCTGGGGGATGCCGCCGGTTTGGTGTATCGGGATGCGTTGGCCGAAGGTAAGGTTTTGTATGAACGCGCCGGATAGTGTTTCGCTGGCGTGGCTGCGCCGCGCTCGTTCGGATTTGCAGCTTGGCCGCGTAGGGTTGCGCGCCAAAGGGGTTCTGCCAGAAGATGCCTGCTTCCACGCCCAGCAATGCGCCGAAAAAGCACTGAAAGCGCTGCTTTTACAACGAGGGATTGATTTTCCAAGAACGCATGTCATCGAAGTTCTACTCGACTTGCTCAAGGTGAACGGGGTTGATATTCCAACCGGTGTGGATGAAGCTTTTCAGCTTTCTGAATATGCGGTGCAAACTCGCTACCCCGGCGAGTGGGAGCCGGTGACGAAAGCCGAAGCCCGCCGGGCCATCGAACAGGCTGCCCTGGCGCTGGCCTGGGTGGAAGGGCAATTCGAGTAGCGCAATATTCTGGGGCATAGCGAATATCTCTGAACCCTGACAGGTCGCGCTTCGACGAAGCCTGAGACCTGTCAGGGTTTTTTGTGGGGTTATTCACCATCAATGATTTCACATTTCAAACCATCAAGTTCGCCTAAGCTAATCGTGTAATCTTCGATGCTATTGGGTTCTTCGTTCTTCGCTTCAACCTTGAGCAAACGATGTACTTTGGCAGCGGAATATTGTCCATTGGGGCTGTTATGTTCCCACCAATAGAGCTTGTAAATTTCCATGCTACCTTCGGGCCGGGCAGATGAAGCGTCATTACGGAAAAGTGTACGCAGGGCATCTTTGATAGCGGCGGCATCTTCATCAGAAAATCCGGTTTTGGTGGCAAGCTGTGGGTTCATGCTGCCGTAAAAAACATACACGCCGTGATCTACACGATGTTTCATGCCCATTGTGTCAGAAGCCTTCTTCTCACCATCCCCTTCGCCGCTAACGCTCTTGGTAATTTGAATACTGGATGAGCGGTCTAAGACAGGAAGCACAGAAAAAGCTGGATGCACAGAAACAGGACCGCGAACCCCAATTGAAACGCCGGATGCTTCGCCTTTGCCTTTGCTATATGCAAAAACCTGCCCAAAAGCGCGGACATCTAACCATTTCTCACAAGTTACCCGATATGCTTCGTCATGGTCTTTCCACACATCTTTGCTAAGTTCGCCTTCTGCTCTCTTCCGCAGGCTGGGATAATCATCGGTTTTGTTGTCGTCCGACTGAACAAAAATGGAGTGACCCTCCGTTAATAACCGATTACGAATTTTGCGTTTAATGGCAACATCTGAAATCTCGCCAAAACCTTTATAGTCTACGCGCGGTCGGTTGCCGTTGAGCGGATCGCCATTGGGGTTGGCGTTGTTGACGCTGATGATTACAGCAAAGTCAATTTTGTTGGTGAGTGTAGTCATTTGTGAGTTCTCCTTTATCAGTTTAATTTCTTAATCTTCGGAATTATCTTGCTCCGTGTCTTTTATCTGAGAGCGTCTAGAGCGAAGGAATTCGCGCTGGCTGTGATAACCCAACAAAAATTCACCGCTCAATCGTTTATCTTTGGTGAAATCGTCCGGCTCGAAGGCAGCGACAACTTCATCAATCATTTGTTGTCGTTTTTTTGATTTACCCCCAAGCCTGGCTTTATAGGGCACGAGCGCAAGCTCAATTGTTCTCCAGGTACTATATGGACGCTCAGCAAAACGCTGCATCAAACGTGCGGCGTTGGTTTGCCGATTCTCTCCAGCCTCATTCAAGGCCCATTCTTCCAGACTGTCGGCCAAAGCAAGTAATCTACCATAAAGATAATCTCTGGTCTTCCTTTCGGGATCAAGCGCCATTTCGTAATTCTCCTTTCCTTCTTTGTGCTTTCTGAACAATGCACATGCTATGCTCAATGTCTTTTCCCATTGCCAATCTTCCAGAGCAATGCGATTCGATGCTTTGCGTACCGTGGATTCAACAATGTCGCGCGGGATTGGCTGCCCATCTATGATGCAGGGCAAAATGCGATTTGCTGTAGTTTTGACAAGATTATCGTCCGCTTTGAACTCTCCTGCTTTTCCTTCGCGTTTGCGATTCGTTCCATAGGCGGCTAAGGCAATGTCTTTTGGGGCAGGAGCGCCAATAAAGGGAACACGTTGGCTATCAACAAATCGGTAGGTATGCAGCCAAGCACAGCTTTCATGCCAATTTTCTAGTCGTGCAAGGAAAGCAGAGCTTTTTAGTTCACGATAGTAGGTGATTGCCATTCTTCCTGGAGTGGCTGAATCCAAGCCCATGACAACGACATCGGCGCTGGGATTAATTTTTTTGTTATACCCTGCTATTTTCTTGCTAAGAGCAATTCCCAAATCTTGTTCTGTGTCGCTAACATCATCAAAGGGTAGTGGGATATCATCTCCGGTAGTTGCCCAAGCCACTACTGCTTGATCGTCTTTTCTATAACCTTGACGACTTATAAGCCACAGCAACGCATAATGTGCTTTTTGGGAAACTTCAAGGCTTACATTACACGCTTGCTGGTCATCTAAAAAACGTCCTCGGAAAGTGAAGCCGCTCGTGTCGTTTGACGAAATGAGTTTTGCGCCATCTCCTTCCCGCCTCAGGTATTTGGGATGATTAGATGTTAATACATCATTTTCGCCTGTCACAAAACAAAAAGGCTCTTTATCTTTCGACGAGAGATAATAATTTATCCAGCTATGCCACAAAGTGTTGTCTAGCCAGACTTTTGTTTCAAGTTCTCCTGGTATTTCGACCATCCAGCGAACAAAAGCCTGCTCTTGATCGTTGAGAACCGAGAAAATATCTACAGTGTTTCTGTCTCTCTCAACATCTTTTTTTTCTGCAAACTCTCTTGTGTTGTGATCTATGATGAGAATTTGAGCTTCTTGCAAATCTTTAACAACGGTTCTTTTCTGGATGTATTTCAAAACGGCGTTGGCTTTAGGATGTGTGAATTCAGATTGACACCACCCTTCGAGCGTTTTAACAAAACTTAGATATGGTTCATCTTCCTCCTTTGAGAAGCCCGAAGTCACCGTTCCGCCATAAGAATGGAAATCCCCTGCAACATATTGAAGTTTGTCGCAAAGAGGATGATTGGCTGGTTTACTTCCTGCTCTACTTGCAGAGCTTTCACTGCTCGGAATAATTGTTGCTACATCTTCTTTGTTCGTAATTAAATGGGCTTCCAGGAAATTTCCTTCATCGTCAATTAGAATTTCGATATGTGCCTGCGTAGTGATATGGCAGATGGGAAGTAATGGTCTTTCTTTCGGGTTATTGGAATAGCCGATTTGTCCCTCGCAATTGTTGTAGGTTTCGTACAATTTTTGCATCCAGCTCATTTCACCACCTCCTCATAGCCTTCAAGCAAACCTTCTTCTTGCAGTCCTATCGAGTTAGGTGGTGTGGCTATCATCTTCCGCACAAATTTCACCAAGTTGGGGTCACATTCATCCGGGCGGGCAAACTCCACAATACCTTTTTCCATTCTAGGGTGCCAAAAACGAGCCTGGAGTTCGTTCTTTCCTAGCTCATCGGGATAGTTAAAACCATGAAACATCATCCCGAAGGCAAGTTCGCCGGGGTAGTTATCGTAAAACCCCTCGCCTTCTCCGAATTCACACGGCTCCACATACGCCTGACATTCTCTTGTGCCAAGAAAAACATCCCGCCTTCCACCGCGCTCAATCATGCGTTTGGCGACATCCCAATGTTTATGATCGTTGCGATCATCTTTCAAATCTTCACGATACAGATTCCATTCAAAATGCGCTTGCACCTGATATTCGATATCTGCCAAGTAAGTGTAAATCGAAAGATCGTGTCCCGTGCCGCCATATTTGACGGGTTTGGCGCTGCGAGTTTGTGTGTAGATGGGTTTCATCACCCGTACTTTATCTACAAACCAAACAAAAGTTGGTTTCCAATATACCGAACTTAAGATGCCTTTCAGGGCTTCATACGTTGGTATTTGATAGGAATACTTCTCGCCACCGATTTTTGTGAGCGGGTCGGTGAAGAGCGCATATTTTCCATACAATTTGAACGAAACGATATTTGAATATTTCATAAGCACCTCCTTAAATCACTTGTGTGTCCATCTTGTTTACAATTTCATCACTCCAGCCAACTTCTTCGCTGTAGTATTGCTCATCCAGATAGTAAATCCCCGCGCCTTGTTGTACTTCTCTGATAATGCCAGCTTTGGTCATTTTCTCGAATTCATAGCTAAACAAGTTAACAGAGTACCTTTGAGCTTTTTTGATTAACTCGTATTGTTTTTCTAGTTCAAAGGCACTGCATAACTCGCCAACTAATTTCTTGCCCTTTTCGCCATATTGGACAATGACACCTTTGGTTGGTGAATCTATGGCTTTGAACTCTCTGCCAGCCGTTTGAAAGGCTTGACTTAAAAAAGGAACAATCCCGCCTTTATTTGCATGTCTATTTGTCGCTGTTTTGTTCTGTGCCAAAAGATTAAATAGCGTTTCATTTCTTTCCACCGATGAGTTCGCTCCAACATTATATTCCATCTCATCTTTTCGCCCATAAAAATAATATTGATAATAAAGCTCCATTGATTTCAAGCCAAGCCGATCATCTCCGTATTTTTCAGGCGTTCTTTCAAAATCACGCAAAACTCGCCCAGTGATACTCGTCCCCTCTTTGATGTCTTTCAGGCGATCAATATTCTCATTTGCAGGTTTTATAATATGCACATGCCCCAAAATTTTATTTCCTTTTTCATCTTCCTGTTTACCGCTACGATTGCAACGCCCGGCAGCCTGAGCAATTGAGTCCAAACCGGCTTGATAGCGAATAACTGCACCGAAATCAATATCCACGCCTGCCTCGATCAATTGTGTGCTGACACAAATTACAGGTTCTTTTTTATCCAGCTTTTCTCTAATTTCAGCCAAAACTTGAAGGCGATGAGCCGGGCACATTCGAGTGCTCAAATGGTAAACATCTGCATCATTGTCATTAGCAGAAATTGCATCATATAGACCTTTTGCAGAGTTTTTGGTATTTACAATAATTAACACGCTGCCTTTTTCAATCAATTCTTGGCTTGCGAGTTGCGCTACTTCATCCTCGTTCCAGCTTGCTCCGTTTTTTCTTTGATCAAAGACTTCGACCCTTCGCAATTTTCCATACAGAGCATTTTCGTCAGCGATGATTTTGCCAGTAATCCTGATCGCATGTTCTTCTGGCTCAATTTTGTCTAAAAGGGGCTGTGTCGCCGTACACAAAACAACACTTGATTTGCCACCATCCACTAAAAATTGCAATGCCGCATTAAACATTTTCATCACCCGAATCGGAATGGTTTGTACCTCGTCAAAGATGATGACCGAATTTGCCAACTGGTGCAATCGTCGCACGCTTCGGGTGCCTGAACCGAATAAGGCTTCCAAAAATTGAACCTGTGTCGTAAAAACAATCGGAGCATCCCAATTTTCGGACAATAGTCTGCGGCGTTTCTTGGGAAGCCAGCTTTCGCCTTTTTCATCATCTTGATTTTTTTCTTCCACAATATTCGAGTGATGCTCCAAAACAACTTTATTCAAATATTGCCCGTTTTTATCTTTATCTTCCAAAATTTGCCTGACTGTATCGGCATTTTGATCAATAATGGAGGTATAGGGGATGATGTAGAAGATGCGATCCATCTCATGCTTTTTAGCGTGATTAAGAGCAAAGCGTAAACTCGACAGAGTTTTCCCGCCGCCTGTTGGGACGGTTAGTTGATAAATACCTTTTCGTTTTGTTGAAAAATCAAAGCAGGCTTGAGAAACTTCTTGACGCAATTCGTCTACATCATTTTTATCCGCTTTGTTTTTAAATTCAAGTAATCTGATGTCCAGTCTGTTTATCAATTCTTCCCAACTGCGATAACTTCCATAATTACGGATACGGTAATTGGACGGAAACTCGAAATCAGCCGTATCCAGTCGGTCAGCGTCGATTAGGCAGCTAAGTAAATATCTTGCAAGAAGTCCATATTTGAAGTGCAAAGTTGCTTTTGATTCGGGGAGAGATTTCAAACTATTTAACGCATTAATCATTTGCTCTTCAACATCAGTTGATAAAAGCTCGCTTACTTTTCTCTGAATTTCCGGGAGTTTTGACCAAGCCTCTGTTACATGGGTTCTGTCATCTTCCTTATCAATGCGTTTCTGAAAACTATTTTCGCCATTTGGAGCAAGGCAATCAATTAATCCTGAATGGTGGGATGCTACACACAAGGATAAGGCCTGCCCTGTTTTCAAATCCCTTTCTTGTAGTTTTTGATATACTACTTGCGCTCCTGCCGTAGAGTGATCAACTTTGCCTTTCAGGGAAACAAAATCAACCCAATTTTCAGAATCTTTTGCGATTTGTTCCGTTGCAGAACCAATATAATTTTGAAATTCTTGGCTTGCTTTTCCAACATCGTGCAACAAGCCTGCAATTTGCCCAATCTCTTTCAGCCCGATTTTCTCAGTGAACTGACCAGCTAATCTTGAAACACCTTCAAGGTGTTCTTCTAAGGTTTGGATTTCCTTATCTCTTTCGCGTACATGAGCAACAAGTTGTTTTTCCATTTTCCCAACCCCATACATCCCCGCCAACAATCTCGCTTCGCGGATCAACGACTTGCGCAACCCCTCCGGGGCCAGCGCCTCCACATCCGCGCCCCAGCCGCGGATCCAGGGCAGCATCTCCTGCCACTCGGCGATGGGCGCTTCCCAAATGCAGCCTCCGTCTTCGGTCTCGGTGACGGTTTCCAGTGGATGCCAGGCGCTCTCGCGCAAGCGGCGTGTCGCGCTACCGGGGGCAAATTTCAGGCGCACAATCTCGGGTTCAGCCTCCCGGCTCCAAATGCCCCAGGCGTGTTTGAGCAGTGTATCTTCATCGAAATCTTCGGGGAGAGTGAACTGCCCGGTAGCCAGCGAGGCCTGCTGCATGCGTTTGATCTGGAAGGGCACAATATTTTTGATGACATCACTCTGGGCGATCACATACACGCTGTCGCTCCAGGGGGAAGGCTCAATCAGGTAGGGTTGGATATGGTGGATTGTCGTGGATCGGGCGCTCAGACCGCGGTAGTGAATTCTGACGGGGATTCGCTCGACCCAACCGCGGGCGATAGTTTCGAATATCGCCACCCGCTCCGGGTTTACCTTTTGCGCCAGGACTTTATCGGCGGCCTTGACCAGGCGGTCGGTCATCGGCTGGCGCAGCGTCCCGGATAATTTTTCTAAAGCGCTGGCGGCGTGCAGGCCCGCAATCTGGCTGTGCTGCGAGGCGCGCCGTGAGGCCAGATACAGGCTCAACGATTCGTACAGATTGACCCGGATATTGGAAAGATAGCGCGTGCGGTCAATTTTCCAACGGCCTGTGTCATCCTGAATAATAAAATAATCGGGAGTGAGTTCTATGCGATAGCGATAGGCAGTCGTGCGGTCAACGCCCAGGCGTTCGGCCATCTCTGCATCGCTGTAGGCGCGCTGCAGGTAAAGGCGTTCCATTTCAACCAGACATTCGGCTTTATTCATGCTGCGGCTCATGGATTTCTCCTGTACGAAAAGCAAATCCGTTTTGTATATACCATAGCACACCTGGGGGGTGAATTCTGCAACAATTCGAAAATTCGAATGCAAATCAGAATTGTTTCTGTTTTTCGAAGGGCCATAATCTGCCTTTCTCGTCTTCGCAAAGCAAATAACCGCAATCTTCTAATGCGGGCAAGGCGCGTGTGACCTGAGATCGCTGCGCTCCCAATAAACGGGCAATGCTCCCGGGTTTTCGCCCCGGGTTTTTCGTAACCGTTTGATAAATTTCTTCCAGCCGATGGGTTTGATATTTGCGCGCCATGGCACACCTCCGTACAGTTGAATTTCCCCAACTGTACAGGGTGCGTGTTGCAAGTACTGCAACA
>JACKQG010007886.1_pt1 | contig 10558 bp, 9 predicted proteins | sample 8237621 | NCBI WGS metagenome assembly JACKQG01 (sample SAMN15677084, study PRJNA649215) | marine metagenome | biome: marine; feature: Black Sea; material: saline water; isolation source: suspended particulate matter (SPM) from the Black Sea western gyre | collected 2013-06-09/2013-06-10 | depth...
TAGGTGGGGGATTTTGAAGTGGCCATGAGTGGGGGATTTTGGGTGGCCATCCGGGCTTATGTGTGCCAACTCTTTATTTACCTATTTCCGGTAGTATTGATATGTTGGAAAGCAATATACAAGAATACTAAGGCAGTAATAACTTGTTGTCTCGCATTATCACTGTTTTACTGGCTATTTCCGGTAAGGACTCCGAAAATTCTAATTGATTCCAATATTCATACGTTCGGTTTTTTTCAAAAATTTATCAGAAATATTTTCGAAAATATGCTCATCGAAGATATTATTTTTTATATTACTTTTATTCTTGGTTTGCCTATACTCATTTTTGTTGTAAAAGATATATTATATAAATTACGGGAGCGAAGCCCGGATTTCTCATTATTGTTAGATTTAACGATCATTGCATTTTTATTAATTATGCCTATCTCGTATCTTGTTTGGGAAAAATATTTTCTTCTACTTTTGCCGCTCGCAACAGTGAGAATTTTATTGATAAAATATCCTGAAAAAAACAGGATGAATCTCACCGGCTAAGCTTAGGACAAATGAATGCGACGGAGGCGCACAAGCACTTGTTGCCAGCATGAAAGGCTCCCAACAGAAATTCAGATGTTTCGAAATGTCAAATTGTTGATGAGTTTTCAGACATGTTAGCAGGATATTATTGAAATGAGGCTTTATGCCAAATCACCATGATTTTCACACAAAATCTGGAGCCTTGGTTAGGGGATTAGAGGTCCTCTCCACTATTGTAAAAGTCAACATAACGTGCATGAAGGTGGCATCGCAGATCTTCTGAAAATAGTCAACAATTGGTTTTGCAGCCCTTTGTTTTTAGGCCTTTTAAAATTCCGGGGTCATATCGGAAACCCAGCATCATGTGAGGATCGTCCATCAGGGCTTTGGATTTTGTCATGCTTGAATACAATCGAGGTGGTGGCAGATTGTGACCACCTTATCAATCTCAACCAACCATTGAACCATCTGTGCCGTCATAAGGAAACTTCAATATGGTTCCAGCATTGTTGAAAAAAAACTTATCTCCAAACTCATTCGCCAATACGGTAGACACCATAAGACCGGTACAATGAGAAACTCCGATCCACCTTGAATTGATTTTCTTCAGATCCTCTATGGTGGAATCTAGCTGATGCTTCGACGCAGAAACAAGGTGAGTACCTCCTAAAACCATATACACTCTTTCTTCTTCCATAAGTTTCCGAGCATGATTGATAATGTTAATCATCCCTCGGTGAGCACATCCCATAATGATTACTAGACCCAAATCAGTCCTAATGTATAGGGACTGATCGTCGGGAAGGTCATCTTGCTCATAGCCATTTGCTGTTTTCTTAACCGCCTTCTCGGTAACGCTCTCATAGGTGGTCGTCATAGGCTCTTCGCCGCTGGCGACAATATCATCTGTCAACCACGTAGGCTTTGGAGTCAAGTCGAAGTCAGCGCCTAGGCTTTCCAGCATTTCCTTCCTAAATGGAATTCCTACATACCTATACTCGTATTTGTCAGCATTATTCGCCTCCAATTTTCCATACTTAAGCGCCCAGACTTCTGGGTGAGCAATAATGCGAACGGATTTTCTATTAATCTTAGCCAAAACAGCCTGCAAACCCTCGGTGTGATCGTAGTGACCATGACTAAGGATTGACGCAAAATTAAATCAACATGTTAGAGGGCTAACTGTCGCATACTGAAAACACATCTACTTGGGTTCGATACCAAATGGCTATAGAAAACGTGTATGGTTCAGAATATTTGATTTTGAGAACATTGGCCTTGACAAATCTTTTTGAATGGGCTAATAGTCTCATTATGAACAAGACAAAATACTCCATACAGGCTATCGAGAAGTTTCTGAAACACCATAAAATAGCAACCTTTGACCAGATTAAGACGGCTCTCGGCGATCCGGCGCGCTGTACGATTTTTCGCAAGCTGGCAGACTTGGAGTACCTCAGCAGCTATTCGCATCGGGGCAAGTATTACACATTGAGATCCACCGCTCGGTTTAACGCCCTGGGGCTGTGGGACTGCCGGTCCGTGTGGTTTTCTCGTTTCGGCAACCTGCTCGATACAGCCGAAGCCTTCGTCAAAAGTTCTGGTGAGGGTTACACGGCCACTGAACTCAAAGAGGTGCTCCATGTCAAAACCAAACATGCGTTGACGCAATTGGTCCGATCCGGTCGGATTCAACGTGAACCGTTTGATTCGGTCTATGTTTATCTGTCTGGGGAAGACCACGTTGCAGACCGACAGCGAAAAACTCGAAAAGCTCATTTAAAGCGCTCCTTTGCCTCGGTGGTCATTGTCAACCCTGATTTGGCTGTCGAAGAAGCCAAGGCCACGATTCTTCTTTTCTGCAGTATGCTGAACGAGCGGCAACGCCGGCTGTATGCCGGGCTGGAATCTTTAAAACTGGGCCATGGCGGAGACGCACACATCGCTTCCCTCCTAGGAATGGACCCACACACCGTTGCCCGTGGCCGCCAGGAACTGATGAGCGGGGAGTTGCCCCATGACAGAGTTCGGGCAGCAGGGGCCGGCCGTCTGTTACAGGAAAAAAAACGCCGGAGATCATAGAGGCGATTGCAGCGATTATGGAATACGAAACTGCAGGAGACCCTGTGAGTGGATGCAAATGGACGCACAAAACCACACACAAAATCGCCCAACAGCTGAAGCGTGCAGGGATTCAGGTTTCGGGCAATACGGTGGGTAGGCTGTTGAAAAATATGGCATTTTCTCTGCGAGTTAACCTCAAGACCCTGGAGTCTGGTTTGAAGAATCCTCCCGATCCCCGGGAGCGGGACCTCCAGTTTCACTATATTCGAAGCCAAATCAATGACTACATCGGGCAGGGGGTGCCCGTGGTCAGTGTAGACACCAAAAGCCGGGAGAAGATCGGCCTTTTCCATCAATCCGGCCGCAGATGGGCTCAGCGCCCTATTGAGGTTTTTGATCATGATTTCCCTTCTGATGCCCAAGGTGTTGCCATCCCTTACGGGGTTTATGATCTTTCTCGAAATAAAGGTTTTGTGTGTGTTGGTACCACCTGTGACACCTCCGAGTTTGCCGTAGATTCCATACGCACCTGGTGGTCACGGGCGGGCTCCAGCAACTATCCAAATGCGGACCGCCTGCTCATTCTTGCCGACTGTGGCGGTAGCAATGGATACCGGACCCGTCTGTGGAAACATAGACTCCATGTCGGATTCTGTAATCGTTTCGGTCTTCAGGTGAAGGTGTGTCATTATCCGCCCGGTTCTTCAAAATGGAATCCGATTGAACATCGCATGTTTTCGTTCATTAGCAGGAATTGGGCTGCTCAGCCATTGCGTGACTACGAAACCGTATTGAAATTCATTCGTACAACCAAAACTTCGGCCGGGCTGAAGATTCGTGCCGTGTTAAACACCAAACGGTACCATAATGGAAAAAAGGTTTCCAAAGAGCAGATGAATCAAATCGCATTGAAACGGTACACCCTGAGACCCAGTTGGAACTATTCCATTTCACCATCAAGAATGTGAAATTATTTTTGCGTCAGTTCTAAGGAAGAAAATCGGAGGAATAATAAGGGATCTGTGCCGCCAAAAAGGGATCGAACTGCATGAAGGTCGTGCGATGCCGGATCATATACACCTGTTGTTAAGCATTCCACCGAAATTCAGCGTTTCGAACACAGTGGGATTTATAAAAGGCAAAAGTGCAATAAGGATACACCGTCAGCTGTTAGGAACAAAAAGGATGACGGGTTTAAGCTTCTGGGCGACTGGTTACTGCGTTAGTACAGTCGGTTTGGATGAAGAGACAATAAAGGAATACATCCGTGATCAAGATAGCCCAGACAAAAAATGAATGAGTAGGTAGAACTTAAAACAGCCCCTTTAGGGGCTTTCCTTACGACAATGCCCCCTTCGAGGGGGCTTCATCATACCACGTCCTCCGGGCATGGTTGGTGATTGCGGCCTACTGCAGTTACATTGCCGCCCAATAAGAGAATAACTCTCTTGCTTCCGCCTTTATCTTTTTTCTGCTGCCGGAATAAATGCCTTTCCAGCCTATGTTAACAAAAGGAGCAATGCTGCAAACAGGATGGCAGCTATTATCCCCTTCAACCTCAATTCCAGGACTCTCCTTTTTCCTTTCTTCCCATGAAAGGGGACGTAGGGGCAGAAAGTGCTTAGCGGTCCTCTTAGAATTATCCTATTCCAATCGACAAAGCACGCCAACACACAATTTATGCACGCTGTGTACCCGTGTGCCCCTCTCCATTTCCGGATTCTCCCATTCTCCGTTTTTCGGGTCTGCTTGTTTAATCACGCCATCGTCGTGATTGAATCCGGGCACCCATGAAGTATTTGGAAATCAGGGATGTTTCAGCGCAGCAGCCGAATAATAGCCTGTGTTTGGCACCCGTAGGCTTTTCCCAAAACTGGAGTCACCTTTTCCATATTGATGGCAGGCCAAATCCGTTTCTTTCGATTAGTCCATGATCCGCTGATTCCATGGGCCATTTGGCGGCCACAACATCCAAAACGGTTTTTCTCCCTCCGACGCCTCAATCGCAGGCATCAAGAAAGCCGCAACGTCGATGATAACGGAACCCAAGTCACCAGATACATCCTCCGGCTTGGATTTGCGGACAAATGCCTGCCACTGTATCTGCTTCTGTGCATCTTTCCGGAATTCCTCGGTGAACGCCATCGGTAGCCCACTGGGCAGCGGCGTTGAGCGCCGTCTTAACGTATTGCGAATGGCATCGCAAAGCGTCTGGCCTTCGAATTCAAAAAGCCGGCTCATCAGCCACACATCATAGAAATCCTTCATCCGGCTGTTGGCCATACCCAGGCGCACCATCGTCTCAAGCTTTTCAGCCACCATCGTGTACCGGGGATAGGCCAGAAGTTGAGGTGAAGGATCGTCAAGCAAGGTCGGGAACTCGATCCGTTCCGGTTCAGGAGTAACGGCATCGCCGAAACCAATATCAACCTGCACGGGGATTCGGGCTTGATGGAGGATTCCCATAAGCGTCACCCGGATACCACCATAGGCTTGTTCTTCACGGATCGGTACTGCTCGCACTGTGTCAGGCATGAACTTGATGCCATCACTGTCTTCAGTTTTGGCTTTGCACAGATCTCTGAAAATGCCTGCGATGTATTCGATATCTGCAGGACTGGGGCCCAAAAGATCGGCATCTTTGGTCACCCTGTAGTTCTGTCCTTTCCAGACAAGGAACAAGCTTGCGCCTTTAAGGATGAACTTGTCGGCATCGGACGAGATGCTGAGACGATACAGAAGGCGCTCGACACCATAGCGAAACAGCAAGAGATTGAAGTCCTCCCCCCGGGTTCTCGCATAACTCAATAGCCGTTGGAAAGAAGAGTGCCCGGTGTTCCGCTTCTTGTCCGGGCTCATATTATCGCCTCCAGGTAGGGACGCATCACATTCGCCACTCGGCACACCTTGGCGGCCTCCCACAGCTCGTCCATGGTGGCTTTCCGGCTTCTCCACGTTTCCTGGAGAGCCTCCAGAGAGACGTCCAGACCGACCTTGTTCCGGAATTTGAAGGAGTCGGCGACGGTCTTGGCCGGACTATAGATCTTGACAGTGATTCGGTCTACTTCGTGTTCCTCGACACCGAAGCTGAAAGCCGGGCCGCTGAAGCGAACAATTTCGAGGGAGGGATACTCGAACTTCGGTTCCCACTTTTTATTCTCGATAGCAATCCACACGCTATGGGCGATTTGCGTTGTCAAGTGGTGGAATTCCAGGGCTGAAACCAGGCAGATCACCGCGTTCGGCATCCTTTTGGCTACTTCCGCAAGCGAAAGGTGCTCGCTGGTTTGGGCACCCGGCAGGGCATAGAGTCCGCGTCCCACCCGCACCAGATCCCCATTGCGGTACAGCCTCAGAAGATATTCGCGGTGAATCCCCGCCGCCTCCACATCACGAGGACGGATGAGCCCCATTTGCCTGGCAAGTTCAAGGATTTTCTGTTTTCGGTCCATAGAACGCCTCTGTGTCATTTACTCGGTAATTATAGGCAAAAACCGAGGAAATGCAACATATTTCTTAGGGAGGTGCTTGACGACAAGCCCAGACGGTTACCGTTGCTCGCCGCCTGGCAGGGCATTGAAGTCGTCCGGCTCTCGGGGGCCACGAACATGCTCGACCGACCAGTGGTTGTACGGATTGCCGGGGAACTCGGCTTTCCCGAAGCGGCCCGGTGGTTCGAAACCCATCCGAAGGGTCAAGAGCAACCTTTTCGTTCTTTATGAGGGTTCTGACCGCTTTTTGAAGGTTTGAAGGATTGGTTTCCATCAGCTTGTGGGTAAACGTTCCGATGGTTGCAGCAGAGGCGCCTTCCACGCCATTAGGGGAGATATCAAGCGAGGAAGGCGGGGGGCTAAGACTCAAGATCCTTTACGGCTTGAAACAGGGTATCGAAAAGCTCCTCGGTATCTTCCTTTTCAAGGCACGAAAATGCCACCCGGAGATCTGTTTTGCCTAAGGAGATGAGGCCGATTCCATATTTATTGAGGAGATGGACCCTGAGAGGTTCCGCTTCAACCGTTTTCAGCCTCAAACACATGAAATATCCTGAATTAAAAGGATAAGGTTCCCAGGCCTCATGGTATTGAGGGTTTGAAAGCACCCTTTTTACCTCCTTTGCCCGCCCTTTCATGATCTTGAATTTATCATCTTTTTCTGCAAGGAAGTCTTTTGACTGCAGGGATTTGAGGACAATTTCCTGGCTCAGATGGGAGGCATTGGATATGGAGCCCCTGACTGCGCCGGCGGTTTTCCTTTCCAGAGAGTCATAAACCGGCCCTGATTCGCCGGTGAGCGATGCCCCATAGGTGACGAAGCCCACCCGGAGACCCCACACGAAATTCTCCTTAGTGGCCCCGTCTACTTTTATGGCAAGGAGCCTCGGGTCATTTCCGATCAGTTTTGTAAAGATCGATTCCTTTAATGCGTCTTCCTCAAAAAAGAGCCCGAAATAGGCGTCATCCGTTACTGCCAGGACGTTGGTTCCACCCCGGGCCGTGCTTGTCAAGATACCTGCAATTTCATCCGCATCTTCAGGTGTGACCGTATAACCGGTGGGATTGTTAGGAAAGTTAAGGATGGGAATAATCTTTTTTCTTGATTTAGCCTCAGTTTTGACACAGGTCTCGAATCCTTGTAGATTGAATTTTCCCCTGTTGTCGAAAAGGGGATAGTGTACAATGCGGGCCCCCCTTCGGACCGCGAATATGAGATTATAATTCCCCCACATTTTATCAGGCAGTATAAGCGTATCGTCAGGGTCTACCCACATATCAGAAACCACGCTGAGACCATGTGTGAGGGCATTGGTTACAACGGGGAGACTGATTTCTTTTCCTTTCAACGAAGGGTTTTTCCTGAACAGCTCATCCTGCCATGTCTGCCGTAGAGGCATTATGCCGAATGACGGGGCATAGGTGAGCGCTTCCTTAGGGCGGAGCGCATTCAGCATGGCCATAACAGAGGGGAGGTGCATGGTTCGCCCCTTTTCAGTTGCCATGCCGATGGTAGCGTTAAATTTATAGGCCTTTTCCTTTGCTTCGGCACCCTGGGAAAGGATCCCTTTTGGGAAAAATAGGTTTTTCCCAACATGAGACAGCATCTCATAGATATGTTCATTCCCTGCTCTGATAATTTCGTTAAGTTCTTCTGCGATTGGATTCATGTGTGCACTCCTCTTTGAGACTCTTGAAAAACGCCCCCTTTCGCCTCCCGCCTATCTCGGCGGGACGTTGCGTTCGGATTTTAATCCTCGAAATAATTAATATATTCCTACGGTTAAAATCCTCACGCGCCTTGATCTTGAACGAAATTGAGCATTTTTTAAAAGTCTCACTTTGTCATGAGTATGTTTTAAAGGTTCATTCCTTTTGATTGATTAGCCGCTGGCTCTCAGATTTGTCAAGAAAAATTGTGGGATATTCCCTGATTCGTCAGTGAAAGACATCTGCTAATTGTTCATATCCTTTGGCATCAGTCTGGATTCATAAATGTTCTGAGCCCTTTTGAGAGCGGCAAGGTCATCAATACCCATTACCTCTTCCTCATCTTCCGAAAGGGTATATCCGACAGAGAGGCCGTCATCATGCATGTATTCGATGATGTCTGTTATGAAATACTCTTTCACACTGCTCAATCTGCCATTGACCACCTTTTCAACTAAGTGAGGCCTTGAGGCAAGCACAGGAAGGTAGCGGAGGAGGGCGTCTTTTTTGGCAGCATAGATCCCTGAATTGCAGATTTGAAGCTTCTGTTGCTTCTCCTCAGGGTATTTCTTCCAGTATTTCCATTCTGTGATTTTTTTAACCTGATCTCCGTCCGTCTCGAGTACGCCATATTGCTTTCTTGATTTCGGTCTGAAACCGAGGACAATCAGCGCATGGTCTTTTAGACTTCTTACCAGCTCCATATATGTGTTTTTCTTGACAAAGGGCACGTCGCCCATGGTGACAATCAGACGATCATACTCCTCGGTCTCTAAAAAAGCGAGGGCAGCAAGCAAGGCCCCTCCGGTGCCGTTTAGTTCAGGCTGTTCATGGTAATGGAGATCGAAATCACGGGTGGCCTTTATCACATCATCCTTTTTATGATTGACCACCACGGCCCTTGGACCGGGAGGGAGGTTTGCCAAGATGTGAAAAAGAATAGGGTGTCGGCCCTCATAAAAAGATTTATCGGGAAGGAGAGGCAGGAGTGTTTTATTGCCGCCGTACCCTTCCATGCGACTGCCCCTTCCGGCGGCCAGGATTAGGGATGCTGTTTTCATACTTTATTAACCTCTGAACCTGTGAACTGTTAGGGATGATGCATGGTTGTCTTGAAATAGTCAAGCACCAAAAAGATCCAACAGGACTCATCAATGATTTTGGTTTGATGAGTCGTAGTTTCTGTGATATATGGGTTCCAAGAAGGGTTCTTAGGGGCTAAGAACTCAAGAAGACAAAAAATTGATGCTGATAGCGAAACGACGAGGCTCCGCGGTGCTGGATGTTCGATGGCCTCTCTGCAGCGGGGATTGTAATATTGGAGGTAAAAAATGTTTAAGAACATTCTGGTTCCTACTGATTTTTCGGAAGACGATAGTCATGCGCTTGATATTGCCGTAAAGCTTTGTTCTCTCGATGGTGGAAAAATTAAACTGCTGCATGTCATAGAGATTATAGCCAACACGAGTTTTGAAGAGTTTGAGGATTTCTACACAAATCTGGAAAAACGGTCTTTCGGTGATTTGAGTGCCATGGTTGCTCAATTCCAGGAGAGTAATGTCAATATCGAACCAGAGGTCATATATGGGAACAGGGCCCATGAGATCCTCAGGTTTACCGGAGAAAACGACATAGACCTGATTGTAATGAAATCGCACCGAATTGATGTGGAGGACAGGGCTCAGGGTTGGGGGACTATCAGTTACAAGGTCGGTATCCTCGCGCAATGTCCTGTAATGCTTGTTAAGTAGCAGAACGGAAAGTGCCTAAAATGCCTAAAGTTTAAAGTGCCTAAAGTTAAGGAACTTCGTGACTTTTTATAAGGGTTGATTTCACAAGGCCAGGAAAGCCATTGATAGAGCGAGCTTTGCGCATTGCGAGAGAGCCTAAAATGACAGGAAGAGGATGTTTGCATGTTACCGAAGGATGGGCAAGTTGCTTGCCATGATGTGATGGCCATTGACTTTTCGTTGATAGGCATGGCGATACAGCGCCGGGTCAGGGGGGGGATGAAAATTCTCTGCTTATCCCTAATGTTGGTGATGGCTTTCCTGGGATGCAACAAGGCCATGCCCGAGTTGGGCCCTGATAAATTTACTTCCACGGCTCCGGGTAAAGCCTATGTGGTTCCTAAGGAGAAAAAACAGGAAGCACTTCCTGCCAAAAAACTGCCGGGCCTTTCTGATGAACGCCAGCCCTCAGGACAAGACTTCACCCTGGCTCAGCTTGTGGATGTGGCGCTTCGCATCAACCCTTCCACGAAGGTAGCATGGGAAAGGGCCAGGTCTGCCGCGGCCCAGTGGGGCGTTGCACGTGGGGACTATTATCCCACTATCAGTGGCGATGTCAGCGGATATGGTGCCGGGGGGTCAGCCCGCGGTGTGTTTGGGCAGGTAGGCGTCAGCCTCAGCTATCTTCTGTTGGACTTTGGGGGTCGTGAGGCCTCGGTTGAGAGCGCCAGACAGGCACTTGCCGCTGCTAACTGGAATCATAATCAGGCGATTCAGGACGTTCTTCGAAATGTGCCACAGGCATATTACGAATATATCGGATACAAGGCTCAGGTTCGGGCGTCCGAGGCAAGCCTCAAAGAGGCCTTAACCAGCCTGGACTCTACGGAACAAAGACGAAGAGCGGGTGTGAGCACCATCGCGGATGTGCTGCAGGCCCGTTCCAACGCTGATCAGGTGCGTCTTACCCTGGTGGCCAACCGGGGAGGAGTGAAGGTTTCCCGGGGAGACCTGGCAACAGCAGTGGGCTGGCCTGCAAATATC
>JACKQG010007888.1_pt1 | contig 10555 bp, 18 predicted proteins | sample 8237621 | NCBI WGS metagenome assembly JACKQG01 (sample SAMN15677084, study PRJNA649215) | marine metagenome | biome: marine; feature: Black Sea; material: saline water; isolation source: suspended particulate matter (SPM) from the Black Sea western gyre | collected 2013-06-09/2013-06-10 | depth...
CCAATTTTTTAATTAAGCTTTTCTTTCTAAAGAAACCAATCACCATAAGAAAATCTAGCACCCTTCCTTTATAAATCTTTCTCAATAAAGCAATAAATCCTTCAATTTTAGCAGCTGTTTAAAGAAAAGAGCAGGCTGTTTAAAACACAAACAGCTACAATCATCGTCGATAAAGGTCCTTTTTAGGTTTTTCTATCTAAACACCTAGCCAAACACTTGTTTGCTGTCCAAACAGCACCCTTACACTCAAAAGAAACCCAAACAGCTGTTTGGACAGCTGTTTATTGACCTCAAAAGAAGAATTTATAAACAATTCAAACTACAAAGTAATATGAAACTTATGAAAAAAATTAATATTTCGTTAATAATTACACTATCTTTTTTTATTTTTTCAATGCTTTTGAGCACCATTCCCTGTCAAAAAGCTCCAAATATTCTCCCATTAAATTATGACTGGAAAGTCTGTAATTTGAACCCGGACAACTATATGAATTTCGAAGGAAAAATTCTTTTCTTAGGATATACAGAAAGTTTGGCAGAAACATACATTTTAATTCTCGCTCTTTCTTTTTTGGTTCCTTTCACAATTTTAAATATAAAAAAAGGAGGTAAAAAATAATGGCAAAAAAGACAAAAATAACTAAAAAACTAGCCCACTTTTTCGTAGGTTTGGTTAGCATTTTAGTATCTCTTGCAGTTGGTGCTGGTATGATCCGAGCAGACAAGATTCTTAATGTTGGCCTATGGATTCCAGGAATTCCAGACATCATAACGGTCATTGCAGGATGGGTAGTAATAGTCGGCGCAGTTCTTAGTGTGATCTCTTTAATGTTCTCTGATTAGAACTAAGCTAACCTAAGTGCACAGAACCAGATACAAACACTTAAAAGTGAAATGTGGGTTAACAATTAATGGAAGAACAAATAATTTACCCAGATTGGAAAACTGGCAAAGACGTAATTAAAAATATTGGTTTAGTAGGGGAAGTAACAATAACAAAAACACCTTTGATATGTCCTTTTGATGAAACTCCTATCTTAAAAAGTAGTGCGCATGCCTGGGAGTCTTATGAGTGTCCAAATTGCAAGACAGTTTACAAGACAGATACACATACTCAAAAAGAAGTAGATGTTTATGCAAGGAATCATTTTCCTAAACTTCTTTCGAAATTGAAAAGATTAGATGAAGGCAGACAAAACTTAGTTGCAAAGATTCAACAAGCAACCGAAAAAGGATTAATTGAACTAAGCCAACCTAAGTGCACAAGGGATGAATTTTTACAATTAGGGGAACAAGCGAGGCAAGAAATAGCTAATTGGCCAGAGTGGAAACAGAAAGAAGGAAAAAGGTTTATGGATCCTAAATCTCTTTACGCTCCTGACTTTCATTCAAAAAACGGCTAATTTCTCTATTTTTCCTTAAAAATTGCAAAAGATGTATAAATATTCCTAAAACCACCTAAAAAGCCCAAAAACCACCATAAAGCTTCGTACAATGTATATTGTGTGAACCCGCCTTTTTCGACCAGTTTATGCACTTTGTTCACCTTAGTACAAATAAACTATTTTTTAAAATTGGTTACCTTAGCTACTCTTTCTAATTCTTGTCTAATTTTTATCAACTGACGTTTTGTAATCCAGCCCAAAAGAAAAGCTCCCAAAAAAACAAAAACCCAACCGGGCAAAATAGGAAAGGGAACAAGAATCAAACCACCTATAATAAGAACCCAACCAAGAAGCCCATTCAGAACATGTTTCAAAACCACTCCCATAAATTAGTTAATAATTTTCAATTTAAAAATCTTTTCTAAAATTTATGCACAAAGGGAGCTTAGTTATATTTATTTTTATTCTATTCTCCACTCAATAATTGGTTTTTCATTTTCCTCTACTAATTCTTCAAAAATCCAATTTTTTTCAGGTAATGGCCAAAATCTCTCTCTTAATTTAAAAAACATTTCCTCTGCTTCTTTTTCAGTTATTTTTTCAACAGTATAAATTTCTCTAGCCTCCTCTTTAGTAAATCTTTTATTTTCGTATTCCACCCATAACCTTCCCCCAAGCCCATAAGCTTGTTGATAAATAAAAGTGTCTGGGGAAAATTCTCTTGTTTCTTGTAGAATATCTTCAGGAAATCCCATGATGTCTCCAACATTTCTAAGGCTATCTAACCTTATTGGACTAATAAATTTAGATCCAAAAAATCCAATCATTTCTATTAAAATCTTTTTATAGTGTTCATTTTCCCCAAGGTTATTCGCTATTTTTGAATTAGTCACATGTAAAAGATGGGAACTTTCTTCCCCTACATGGGATCTCAGACCAGTAGAAAGGACTATCGCATGATCATAAGGGAGATAAACACTTTCATTATATCTCTGCATATATAGAAAGTAACTTGGATCAACTATTTCTTTTAAACTTTTTTCTCTTTCAGAGTATTTAGGGGTTCCAACACCAATATAATATACTGTGGGGTAATAAGGAACTTCCAAATCAAATTCGTCTGCAAGTTCTTCAATTGCCTCAAAGACTCTTTCTTGCAACCGCTCCTGTTTTTTCACCCAGTCCATTTTAAATTATAAAAATATTCCAAAACATCTTCAATCCATAGAAAATTAAAAAGATTCCCGCAATAAGCGAAACATATTTTACCCGTTTTTGATTCATGAATTTCTTACCAAAACTTCCAACCACAGCCACAATTAGGTAAGCTGTTAAAACGCCCCACAAAACGCCGCTTGTAACTACAAAACTTGGGCTAGAGTTCATAGCAACAGCAATTATTCCAGCCCACAGGAATACATTCAAAGGATAAAGGAAAGTTATTAAGAAGCCCGCGAAAAACGGATGCCTTTTAGGATCTTCTATTTCTTTCAAAGATTTATCAAAATAGTCTTTAATATTTCCAATTCCAAGGTATATAAGAAAAACCACACCCACACCTCCCAAGACATTTTGGACAATAAAAGTTTCCGCAATCTTGCTTAGTCCAAAAAACACTAATGAAAAATAAATTAATTCAGCAAGCATTGTACCTGCAACAACCCACAAAGATTTCCTTAATCCACCTTTTAATCCCCTATTTAATGTTTCAAGAGTCACTGGACCAAGGGGTAAAGCTAGTGCAATTCCCAAAATGAAGTTAGATATAAATGATGTCATGCTCTTAAGTGTAAACCAATGGCCTCTTTCAACCAGTACAAATCAAAGATATTTAAGGTTTCTGCCCGGGGATGATGCAAGCCCAAAACAGGGACACCAATATCTAATGTTGAAAAATGATTTCCAAATATGTCTGCCATTGTTGCTGTTCCGAAAGGGGCGTCATTTTTTACAAAACCCCCTAACACCTGATATCTATCTCTTACATTTTTCACACCTAAATTATTATCTATTAAATCCATGAACTGGGCAACTTGTTTAGCAGAAGTTTTTGTTTTATCCCAATCAGAATCAAAACCATTAAGAAAAAATCCCCAACCAATTTTAGGCGCTTTTCTAAAATCAAGATTTAAATCATCAGTTAGTTCTAAATCTCCAAAGGCCACATCAGTATCAACAGAAATAACTGGACTGTTTTCTAACAAAGACTCTATTCCCCCCCTAGGTTTTGGCTTTCCCGCAAAAACAATATCTGTCGTCTCATCTAAAACTTTTTTTATCATAGAATCATAAGAACAAGTCGAGCTTCTATTTCCTACTTCTTCTCTATCTAATCCAAGAAGGATCATTGTGTTATCACTTTCAGAAAAAAATGATTCTTCACCAGCTATCAAACTTGCAAAAATTCCTGCTCGATCATCATGCCCAAAACCAGAGATTTCATTTCCGACCACAAAGCCATTTTTTTCTATATGGGGGAAAGCATACAGATCGGATCTAGCAAAATCCATACCATCACTAACTTTGAAAGTCTTATATAATTCCTTCAAAGTCCTTATACCCGTAAAAACTTTCAAACTATCTGACGCTTTTTCATCACCTTCGTCAACATGGTATGAAATCTGGCGGATTATTCCAGGAACATTGATTTTCAATTCCTTGTCATTCTTAAACACTTTTCCTTTTATATTAACATTCATACCTAACCAATCCCCTGTTCTAATGCCTCCAAATTTTTCAGTGCTCAAATAAAATCCTGGACAAAGCAAACATTTTTCAGCATCGGCCTCAATATAAACTGGCTGGCTACTTACTCTTAAACAAGGAACATCGGTATGAGCCATAACAATTTTAAGCCCTCCGGAAGGTTTACCTGGTTTAACAATTGCATAAGATTTCCCCTCAGCACCACCAATCCCTAAATCAACATCGTCTACAAAAAAGGGTTTTTGAGAAGGCTTTCCAACAACGACACCCTCTAATTTAGAAAAACTTTCTCTAGCTTGGTCCACACATTCAGTAGCCAATTGTACTTGAAAAAAGTCATGATATTCTCTTAAAAAGTCATTCATTACATGTTCTTTAGTTTTTTTGGAAAGATTGTCTACTGCAGGTTGATATCCTTTAAATCCAGTTATATTTTCACACTTATCAGCATAAGATGCCATACATCTCCTCAACAAAGACCCCTTAATAAAGAAATATATCTTCTAATATATACTTTACAAAACAGTTTTAAACAAAGTTCGCATAATCAAATCATGGAAAAAGAGGAATTTCTTAGAAAATTAGAGGTAGAATTAAAGATTGCAAAAAATTCACCATATACTCAAAGAAATTATCTTGATGCAAATAGAAAGTTTTTGTCTTTTATAAAAAAAGAACTTGATAGTATAGATGAAGACGATGTTAAAGAATATATTGCTGAAAATCTTTCAGAGAGTTCAGCATCTTCTATTGTTGTTTTTCTTTCTGCAATAAGATTTTCATTCAGCGCAATTCTAAAAAAAGATTTAACTCTCAATATAAAAAGACCAAAAAAAGAAAGAAGAATACCTGCCGTTTTAACAAAAGAAGAAGTCAAAGTTTTATTAGACAATCTTCCAAATAAAAAATCAAAGTTAATGGTCTCTTTAATTTACGCATGTGGGATGAGAGTTTCAGAATTAACCTCTCTCCAAATAAAAGATTTTGACTTTGACGAAAGAGTGGGCCACATTAGACAAGCCAAGGGAAAAAAAGATCGTTTGTTTAACATTCCGGATTTTTTATTTGAGGATTTAAAAAATATTAAAGAAATCCAAGAAGAAACAAAACAAGAATATCTTTTTTCTAATCCAACAACTGGAGAAAAGCTCACCACAAGAAACTTGCAAAAAATAGTTTCTAAAGCAGTACAAAGAGCAGGAATAAAAAAATCAGTACACCCACATACCTTGAGACATTCTTTTGCCACACATCTTTTAGAAAATAATGTAGACATAAGAAAAATTCAAGAGCTATTAGGTCATGCAGATTTGTCTACGACACAAATATATACACATATTTCAAATGAAGAATTGAAAAAGATTAAAAGCCCATTAGATAGCCTATAATCCAAGACATATATTCTTTTAAAGACTAAACACAAAGAAGATTATGGGGCATTATAACTTCGCGATAGGTTGCGACGAGTTTAACAATGGTTTTCATCTTAAAAATTTTCCACATTTAATTGTTGCAGGAGTGTTAGGATCAGACGGAAGAGAGTATGGAACTCCTAAATATGCTGGTAAACACAATAGGAAATTTTTTTCACATATTAGAAAAACAGATATGGAAAAGGTCTTAGAATGTTCAAGATATTTCTTCGAACAGAACCCTCATTTTTTGTATGTTACAATAAATAAAGACATGATTAAAACTAAAACAGATTACGAACTAATGAAAGCAAAAGCAGTTTCTACGATTGCCTTAACTTTCTTGAAAGAGAAAAATCTAAATCCTAAACAAACAGCCCTGTATATAGATAAAATGAATGGAGTCACAGATTTAAGTTTTATAGAGGATACGACTAATCTTTTGTTAAGCTGTTCAAGTAATGAGCCGGCCAAAGTAAGATTCATTGAACACGGAGAAAGAACAAAAAAAGTCATAAAAAAAGCAGACATGGTTGCATATTATTTGGCTGCTCAAAAAGTTCATGGGAGCTGTAGTTGTTGGCCACACAGAGACAGAAGACTCGATGTAAAAAATCTGGCCACATTATTTTGTTAGTCAATAATAATTTAAACTCTTTCTTTCTTTCTAATATATGGTTTGTGAGAAGTGCGGTTATTTAGATAAAAAAGAAGTAATAAAAAATGGAAGGACTCTTTGCACAATTTGCAATTTTCTCTCTCCAGAAAGTTTAGAAGATTTTAATAAATATTTAGAAGAAAAAATCGACTGGAAAATCTTAGAAACTTTTAGAAAATATAATCAAAAGATTGGTAAAAAACAAAAAGAGGGTATGGCTCTGAAAGCACAAGATGGTAAAATTGTTACAAGACCGCCATTCGGGTACACACTTACCGACGGAGAGCTAGTTCAAAATGAAGAATCTTCAAAAGTTCATTCTATATTTAAAATTTATTCAGAAGGCGAAATTTCTCTAAATCAACTTTCAAAAAAAAATAGTCTTTCTGTAAACGGCCTAAAAAAAATCCTTAAGAACAGAACTTATCTAGGAGAAGTAAAATTTGATGGACAACTCCACAAAGGAACACACAAACCAATTATCTCCCAAGAATTATTTTATGTAGTACAAAGAAGATTAGGAAGTTAATTTTTATTTTTTTTAACTTCTCCCCTAAAACCTATCTCTTTCAAATGTACTCGAAGAATTTCTATTTCATCATCCCCAAACTCCCAAGCTAAAATTTCGAGTTGATTTCTTTTCCGATTCTTTTTCATCTCATCACCCCTAAGATAATCTATTAAGGTACTATAATCTCTAAATTCTTGTCTTTTTGAAGGATCATAAACATTGCTTTCACTAAATAAATAACTCTTTCCCAAACCTTTTGCAATAGATATTCTTTTCATTTTTATTCCAAGCTCCTTACAAAATTTCTTTCTCCTTCTTCAATCCAACCATCTAAACTTCTCCAAAAACCTTGTGCTGTTTCTGTAGCCAGGGCATAGGCAGTCATTTCTGTCAAACCCAACTCTCCACCAAGATTTCTCAGACTTTCTTGAACAATTCTTGTGCCAATTCCTTGTCTTAAGGGCAATGCATGCCTAATCCAAAGATCATTAATAAGTAAGGTCTTTCCATCAATTATTGAAAAATCTACGCAAGCATCTTTTCCAAAATCATATGTGTCTTGAGTTAATCCTTCATCAAATAACACAAGATAATTATCTTTATACAAATAAGGTCTTGTTTGGCTTTTCAAACCAATTTTTTTAAAAAATTCATCACTAAGACTACAAATCTCTTCAGACCCATAATTTAAGGCCATCATAAATCCTCTAATCTCCTAATTGCTCCGGTAGAGGCTTCCTGAAGTACTAGGGCTCCTTGATGTTGAGGAAAACCAATAAAATAGTTAGCTTTCTCTCCAAAAAATTCAAGGTATTTATTTAATTGTTTGGTTACTTTTTTACATCTGAGACTTGTAGGCTGTCCCTTAACTTCTACAACATTTTCAACCCCCTCAGAATCATAAAAAACAACATCAGCAGCGCCCCTTCCGTATGGAAGGACAACCTCACTTTTTACAGTATATCCTTTTTCTTTAAGGGCTCTAACTAAGATCTCACAGTAATTCTCATGTTTTTCTTCCTTAATATTTTTCCCCATGATATATATAACTCAAACGAATATTTAAACCTTTTGTTTGTGTTGTCCCCACTAAATGATAACAGATTTGAGCCAATTTGCATAGAAATCTGACATTGGATAAAGATTTAACACAATGAAGTCAATCTCTTAAATTTCTAAATAAGTCTTATCTATAAGAAGTCTGACGCTTTGCTCTAGCCTTGGAATCACCTGGCTTATAAGTTTCTTTTCTCCTTGTATCAGCAACTAAAAGATTTCTATCGTAAGCCAAGAAAGCTAATTTGACTTCTTCTTTTCCAGTATAGGCAACAATAGCTCTAGCAATTGCTAATCTAGATGCTTCAACTCTTGAGGCATATCCGCCACCAGTTACTCTAACAGCAATATCAAATTCTAATTTACCCAAGACTTCTTCAGCAATAGCAACAGGCTCTTTCAATTCTAATCTCTGTAATTCACTAAAAGCACTAATTGCCTTTTCATTCACAGTAATTTTGCCATTACCTGCTTTTATTGTAGCCTTAGCTACAGCGCTTTTTCTCTTTCCAACGACAATCATAGCTTTTTCAATTTTCATATTAATTCAATAACTTTTTTCAAAGTAGTATATTTAGCAGGTACTTTCATTTCTAATTTTTTAACTTTCTTTTGTTCTTCTTCAGTCAAAGGATTTCCTTCAAAGCATCTTAGTCTCTTGAAAGCATCTCTTCCCTTAGCTCGGTCCCAAGGCAACATTCCTCTAATCATCCTTTTCAATAATCTATCAGTTAGTTTTGGAAACTTAGGGCCTTTCTGTGAACTTCCGCCTTTTTGTCTAAGAGTTCTTATATTGTCAACTACCATTTTAGAGTTTCCAGAAATAATTGCTTTCTCAGAATTTATAACTACGACTTCGCTACCTCTCAATAATTGTTTAGCTACAAAAGTTCCAAGTCTTCCAACAATAGCCATATCTGCATCAACATAAATTTTTTCCATTTTATCCAATTACCCTCAATCCTTTTAATTCAGCATTCTTTTTGATCTCTTCTGCAACAGAAACAAATTCAGATTTAGCTTCTTTGATTTTTTCTTTTGCTTTCTCAGACGCAGACCAAGCAACAATTTTTATTTTTTTTGTTAAATTTCCCGAAGACAAAACTTTTCCAGAAATAAAAACAGCTTCGCCATCCTTTACTAACTTGTCTAATTCAGAAAGATTTATCCTTACAGTTTTTTTAACTGGTCTAGCTAATAATTTAGCAATACCAACATTTGTCTTTTTCAGTTTAACAATAGTATTAACTAAGATTGGATTTCTCTTTTGTCTCATCCTGTGTTCTATTTTTATTTTGCTTATTGTTCTTTTCATTTTTTATTTTTTATGGGGGAAGAAGGATTCGAACCCTCGTAGGCTTAAGCCAACACGCCCTTAACGTGCCCCATTTGACCGCTCTGGCATTCCCCCGAACGGATTTATTTTATTTGCTTAGATAATTCGTTTAGTTGTTTGTCTAAGGATTTTATAGATTCAACAAAAATGTCTTTACAAGACATTTGTTTCCAGGTTTCAATGATCATAACAATTTCATCTGTTGGAGTAATTGTAATTCCTTCAAAATCTTTCATATCACTTTGGTCTAAATCATCTTCCCAACCATTTTTAACTTTTAACTTTCCATCAAATTCAAAAGTTCTGGGATAAATTTCTGCAAGTTCTGATTGTTTTTCTCCTTCCTTAGAAATTTTTATATTATTCAATATTTTATAATAAACTAAACCCGGCAAATGTTTTGCATGTGTTTTTCCAATACCTGCTTTCGCTCTCGCCACAAGTTCTAATTCCTGGCCTTCTTTCAAATAAGTAATTGGAATAGAATCATAAACTACTAAGCCACCCATCTCACTTGAAAGAACATTATCTCCTTCTTTATCACCTTTCACACTTATTTTAAGTTCAAGCGCTTGACCTTCTTTCATCTTTTGATTTTTCAAAGGTACAAGACCTAATCTGTGGGCAATTATTTCATCATAAAGTGCAGAATCATTTTTATAGATATCTACTTCGTCAATTGCCAATGTTTGGATTTCCCCAACACTTCTTCTTATAGCATTTGCTAAGGTAACATTCATCTCAGTCTTAAAGACTAATTTTTGATCGTTTTCCATTATTTTTTCCATTATTATTGTTTGAAAAGTGAGTTTAAAAGATTATACTCTTCTTCCCCTTCGGCCTCCTTTCTTTTTTGGTCCACCCCTAGCAACCTTAGTTATGTCACTGATACTAATAACTTTGAAACCTTCTTTTTGCAAGGTTTTAACTAAAGCATGAGCTCCAGGTCCTGGCCCAGTCCCACCAGTTTGTCCTCTGATTCTTACATAAAGTGAAGTAATTCCATAATCTTTTATCATTTCTTTAAGTCTTTTAGCGATAAACATTGCAATGGTCGGATTTGCTTTAAGTCTGTTATGTTTTGTAACTTGTCCACCGGACAATCTTGCAATGGTATTTCCTGCTAAATCAGTAACTTGTACTAAAGTATTATTGAAACTTCCATAGACATAAACTATTCCAACTTTTTCATCTGTCTTTGCCATTATTCTTTTACCTCCACAGTTTCTTCTTCAACATTAGATTCTACGACTTCTTCTTTTACAGTCTTTATTTTGTCTTTTTTAGGTTTCAATGAAATTTTATTTTCTAAGTCTGTAGATACAAAAAATGAAGGAGCATTTACAATAGCACCATCAACAAAAACTTTTTTATGAACTACTAACTGTCTTGCTTCCCTCGGACTAGTTGCAAGATTTTTCTTAACTACAAAAGTCTGTAATCTTCTATCTAACCAATTCTCTGTAGTTAAACCAAGAACATCAGAAACTT
>JACKQG010007889.1_pt1 | contig 10553 bp, 6 predicted proteins | sample 8237621 | NCBI WGS metagenome assembly JACKQG01 (sample SAMN15677084, study PRJNA649215) | marine metagenome | biome: marine; feature: Black Sea; material: saline water; isolation source: suspended particulate matter (SPM) from the Black Sea western gyre | collected 2013-06-09/2013-06-10 | depth...
GGCCTGGCGCAAATCCTGGTCCAACGTTTCATACTCCTCCCCGGCCCGGCGAACGAAACGGCGCGCCTCTACGAAGCTGGTCATAGCCGCCCGCGTCCGGCCAGGCAAGGGCGAGGTAGCCGCATGGTCTAGATAGGTGAGTTCCTCCGTCAGAGGAAACTCTCGTCTGAGCTGGTTTAGGTCCATCATGATCCTTTCTTGTTTGGGATGGGTGGGAAAGCAACGGATCGGCAGGACTCACGGATCGGTGGTCTGTTGGTCAGAGCAATCCGCAAATCCTGCGCAGCGGTGTTCTGAACCATTATAACACACCCTAACCCAAAGGACAAGCTGTTGACTAAGGACGAAAAAGGTGATATACTTGCAGCGTCAAAATCTAACAGGAGGCGCAAAATGCTTGAGAACATCCATTGGTTAGGGCACGCCAGCTTCAGGATCGAGAACGACAAGACTATCTACACCGATCCCATCAAACTGAAGGGTAAGCCGCCAAAGGCCGACCTGATCCTCATCACTCACGACCACTCCGATCACTGTTCCCCAGATGATGTAGCCAAGCTGGCCAAAGACGACACCATCATCGTGACCATCGCTGCGGCGGCGCAGAAGCTAAAGGGCGACGCGCGGGTGGTGAAGCCGGGCGAGAGCCTCGTTGTGCAGGGCATCCCCATCGAGACAGTCCCCGCCTACAACGTGAGCAAGTTCCGCAGCCCTGGCGTGCCCTTTCATCCGAAGGAGAGCGGCCACGTGGGCTTCATCATCACCGTGGGAGGGGTGCGCATCTATCACGCTGGCGACACCGACGTCATCCCCGAGATGGACGATTTTGAGGTTGACATCGCGCTGTTGCCTGTGGGGGGAACATACACCATGACGGCTGACGAGGCGGCCGAGGCAGCCAACAGGATCCAGCCCAAGGTGGCCATCCCCATGCACCACAGCGATATTGTGGGATCCGTCAAGGACGCTCAGCGCTTCCGCGACCTGTGCGAAGTGGAGGTGGTCATCCTCTCCCAGGAGGCCAGTATTCAGTGATCAGTATCCAGTGAGCTGTGGAGCCGGATTATCCGAGATGCGCTGGACGTAGCTGTCCGGCGGCAGCAAACATAATGCAAAGAAGGAGGAAAAAATGAACGAGAGAATGCAAATTTTGGTGACGGTGGGAGTCTTGGCATTGATGGCCTTGCTCATCCTGGCCGGCAGCGCCGTGGCCAGCAACCCGGACTTCCCACTCGACGTCTACCCCGACGCTGCCCGGCAGTCCAACTCCCATTGGAGCAGTGGGTGGGTAGACATCGCCACAGACACGGCGAGGGTGTTCACCCACGATCTGGGTGGAGACCCGGATGACTACGCCGTTGAACTGTGGTTTAGGGACACGACACCGAATGGCAAGGGCATCAATGGCTGGGGTGCTGGCGGGCTGGAAGCCGGCGGTAGCTTCTTTGGGGGCCATTGGCAGAGCCTGACCGATACGACCATTGAGGTAGTCCGTCGCAAGGACGACGCCTTTGCTGATCAGGTACGTGTGAGTGTCTGGTTCGCCGATCCTCCCGTCTGGGACAGCGACTGGGTGAGCATTGCCACAGATGAGGTGAGGTCCCTCACCCACAATCTGGGCGGAAACGTGGACGACTACGTGGTCGGCCTGTGGTTCAAGGACGCGACGCCGGATGGCATGGGCATCAACACCCGCTGCTACGGTGGGCTGGAAGCGGCTGGCCAGTTCCGAGGGGCGGCCTGGCAGAACCTGACGGACACCACTATAGACGTTTTGCGTTACCCGCATGATCCTTGGGCCGATCAGGCGCGCGTCCGTATCTTCGCCCCCGACCCGCCTGACTGGGACAGCGGCTGGGAGAGCGTTGCTACAGGCACGGCGAAGACGCTCACCCACAGCCTGGGCGGGAACCTGAATCTCTACGTTGTCCGTGGGTGGCAGAAGGACACCGACGATGGCATCGGCATCAACCACCGGTTCATTGGCGGTTTCGAGGCGGAGGGCAGCTTTTTCGGAGCCAACTGGGAAAACCTGACCGATACGACCATCAACGTTTCCCGCCATGCGGACGACTGGGTCGCCGACCAGGTGCGCTTCCGCATCTGGTTGAGGGAGTACAAGGTCTTGCTGCCCCTGGTCTTGAAGGCCCACTAACCAGCGTCCCCTGCTCCAGCTCGTCGAGCGAGAGACCTATCCCCAGGGTGGCCCTTGCGACTGCCTGTGCCCCTACGACCTCAGCGCGCGGATCGCCAACCTGCCCCCAGGCGCCTACCAGGTGGAGGTCTGGGACGAGAGCAAGACCCACATCTTCGGCTCCGCCTGGGTGACCATTAAGTAGCAAGCGGAGATATATTCACCATCTAGCGTCGTGAATAGCAGGCCGGAGTTCCCAACTTGTTGGGGTTTGCCGCGTCGTATCCCCAAACAAGTTAGGGACTCCGCTACTGTGACCCTGCGAAATCCCAAAGAGCCAAATTCGGTGAATCCTTTGAATTCGTTGTCATACCTGCCTTGAGGCGAACCTTTGTGAAACGGTTAGCCTGCCAGGAGGTGCTCAGATGTCACGAGAAGTTGCGCGCATCACCAGGAGGGACTTCCTCAAGAAATCGGCGCTGGCCGCCGGCGCTGCCCTGGTGGGAGCACTGCTTCAGGCCTGCGGGCGGAGAGCCAGGCTTGGCACGCCCACATCGGCTCCCCCATCGCCGATGCCTACCGCTACCGAAACCCTCGCGCCGCCTACCGCCACGCCTCTTCCGCTGCCGACCGCCACGCCCGACCTGGCAGCCGATATGGTTTTAGTGGGCGGCAAGGTCATCACCGTGGACCCAGCCGACACCATCGCCCAGGCGGTGGCTATCAAAGATGGGCTCATCCAGGCCGTAGGCGACGACGAGACCGTCCGCGCCCTGGTCGGCGAGAAGACGAAGGTGATTGACCTGGGCGGCCAAGCTGTGACCCCTGGCTTCGTTGACCCCCACAACCACTTGCAGGTCTGGGGACAGTTGCAGGGTTTCTACGTGGCCCTCATGCCGCCGGAGGTCAAGACCATGGACGACCTCAGAGAGCGGCTGGCCGAGACCATTGCCCAGACCCCAGAGGGCGAGTGGGTGCAGGGCTATTTCCTCTCTGTGGGCGAAAGGCTCCCCAACCGCCACGATCTCGACCCCGTCTCGCCACGTCACCCGGTCTGGGTCATACAGCAGGGCGGACACTACGGCTCAGCCAACAGCCTGGCCCTCCAGATGGCCAACATCACCGCCGACACGCCAGACCCGGTCGGTGGGGTGATCGAGCGGGAGGCCAGCGGCGAGCCGAGCGGGGTGTTCTACAACCACCGAGCCATGGACGTGCTGCGGCTGCATGTCCCGCGACCCACGATGGAGATGGTGCGCGGCTACGTCGCTGCCGCTCAGCCCGTTTTTGCTGCCAGCGGGGTCACTACCTTCCACGACAATAACGTGCGCGGCGTGGACACCATCGGCGCCTACTTTGACGCTGACCGCGAAGGGCAGATGCTCATCCGCGGCCAGGTTCACTATACCCTGGAGTGGCCCGGCGACCTGGAGCGCGCGCTGAAGGAGATCGAATACTACCAGGGGAATGGCTACATGCGCTTTGCCGGCTTCAAGTTCCTGCTCGACGGCCAGGCACAGATGGCCTACTGTCACGAGCCTCACAACGGCGTGCGTTGGGATACGCCTACCTGGGACCCTGAGCGATTCAAAGAAACCGTCCGCGCTCTGCACGACACCGGCCTGCAGATCTGCGTCCACTGCATGGGCGATGCGGCGGTGGACCTGACGCTGGACGCCTACGAAGAGGCGATGAACACCAACCCTCGCCCCGACCCCCGCCACCGCATCGAGCACTGCATCCTGAGCACGCCGCAGGCTACCGGGCGCATCAAAGACCTGGGAGTGGTGGTCAGCACCCAGCCGCAGTTCATCCGGCTGGGCGGCGACCATTACGCCGATATGTTCGGTGAGGAGCGAGCAAGGCGGGTGATCGTCACCCGCGAGTGGCTGGAGGCGGGCGTTCCGGTGGCTCTAGGCTCTGACTCTCCCACCACTCCCTGGCTCACGCCCCAGGTGACGCTGTTTGGGGCCGTGGCCCGGATCACCCTTTCCAACCAGAGCTACCAGCCCGAACAGAGCATGACCATTCAGGAGGCGCTGCGCGCTCACACCATGGGTTCGGCCTACGCCGGCTTCGAGGAGGCCATCAAGGGTTCTATCGAGCCGGGCAAACTGGCCGACCTGGCGGTCTGGAGCGAGGATCCGTACACGGCGCCGCTGAGCCGCCTGTGGCAGATCCCCATCGCCATGACGCTGATTGGCGGGGAGATCGTCTATCAGGCGTGAGAGGGTGTTGCGTGGGGCACTGGCAAACAACTCTAGAAAATAATTTTAAGGAGGGAAATCATGAGCACCAAAAGATGGTATATTGATCGAAGAGTACGTTTCTTCTTGCTGATCGGGGGGCTATTTGCCGCCTTGCTGTTCCTGACGGCCTGGGTGTTGCCCCTGGCCGACTATGCCGACGCCACTTTTTTGGGGGAGGACACCTATGACTACGCTGGTGAACGCGTGACCATGGTGGGGGACGTGAACGGCGACGGCTACGATGACTTCCTCATCGGGGCCTACGGCGCCCGCATCACCGGGATTCAGACCGGGGGCGCCTATTTCTTTCTGGGCCGGCCAGCGGCTGATTGGGGCGCTGGCTTCGACATCACCCAGGCCGATGCCTCTTTCGGTGGCGAGCACTATCTGGACAAGGCCGGTCGTGACGTGGCCGGTGCCGGAGACGTGAATGGCGATGGTTACGATGACTTCCTCATCGGGGCCTACCTTCACGTTGCTTCTGGAACGGTGACCGACACAGGCGAAGTGACTGAAACAGGCAAAGTCTATCTTATCCTGGGGCAGCCAGAGGCCAACTGGGGCCGGGGTTTCAGCTTGGCCAACGCCGATGCTTCGTTCGTCGGTGAAGCGGCCTATGACTACGCTGGCTACGCCCTGGCTGGTGCCGGCGACGTGAACGGCGACGGCTACGACGACTTCGTCGTCGGCGCCTACGAAAACGACGAGGGCGGCGATCGAGCTGGCAAGGTCTATCTCTTCTTGGGCGACCAGGACGCTGCCTGGGGACGGAGCGTGAGCCTGGCGAACGCGGACGCTTCATTCATCGGGGAGATCGTTTACAGCTACACAGGCCGGTCCGTGTCTGGGGCGGGGGACGTAAACGGCGACGGCTACGACGACTTTCTCATTGGCGCCTATGGGTTTCCCAACGACGGGAAGGCCCACCTCATACTAGGCCGAGTTGATGCAGACTGGGGACATGGCTTCGACCTGGCCAATGCTGACGCTGGCTTCCGTGGCGAGGTGGACGGGGATCGGGCTGGCTACGCTGTGGCCGGCGCCGGCGACGTCAACAGCGACGGTCTGGACGATTTCCTGATCGGCGACCACTATTGCGACGATGGTGACGCCGATGTTGGCAAGGTCTATCTGATCCTGGGCCGGACCGCTGCCGATTGGGGCACCAGCTTCAGCCTGGCGGATGCTGACGCCTCCTTCTGGGGCGCCCACGCCAGGGACTATGCCGGTGCCGCTCTTTCCGCTGCTGGGGACGTGAACCGCGACGGCCACGACGACTTCCTTATCGGAGCGTACGGCTTTGACGCCACCGAGGTGCTCACCGACAGCGGTCGGGTCTACCTGGTGTCGGGCCGTCCTGATGGCTGGCAAGTGGATGTGGACCTGGCTGACGCGGAGACGGCCGCCGACATCTTTGCCTTCGACGGCGAGGCGGAGGAGGACGAGGCCGGCACCGGCCTGGCAGGTGGCGGCGATGTCAACGGCGACGGCTTCGCCGACTTCCTGGTGGGTGCACCCTACAACGATGAGAACGGGACCTCTGCTGGCAAAGTCTATCTGGCGCTGGGCAAGGGGCTGGTCCTGCAGAAGACGGCCAGCAGCAACGTGGTCGCCCCCGGCGAGTTCATTAACTACACCATGCACTACACCAACACCAACGTGTGGAATGTGCAAGAGGTGCGCATCGGCGATGCCATTCCAGCTAACACGACTTACATCGGTTGCAGTGGCGGCCTCAACTGTGTCCGTCAAGGCCCACGGGTCTTTTGGTACCTGGGCAGCGTTGCCTCGCAGAGTGCAGGCGCGGTGCAGATGGAGGTACAGGTGCTCCCCGATGTGTCTGAGGGCACCGTGATCCTCAATACCGCCTGGATCACCGCCCCCAGTCGGGTCAACCCCGTGTTCAGTGAGGTGACCACCCTGGTTGAGGCCGGCGTCTTCAGGGTCTATTTGCCCCTCGTCCTGAAGGCCTACACTCCTGAGATCGAGCTGGCATACGACAATGGCGACATGGACACCAACACCTCCTGGGAGACAGGCAAGGGCTTCGCTGTGCGCTTCACCCCACCAGCAGTCCAGGCCCAGTTGATGCGGGCCAGGTACTACCTGCTGGATCCGCGGCCCATCAAGGTGCACGTGTGGGATGAGAATCACACCGACCTGATCGCACCCTTCACGGCCAACACCGACCAGGATGGGTGGAACGATGTGGACCTCTCGGCCTACAACGTCACCGTGAGCGGCGATTTCTACGTGGGCTTCTTCCACCTGGAGGACTACCGGCCCACGCTAGGGATTGACACCACCTCCGCCGATGGTCGCAGTTTCGAGGTAGACGGGGCATACTGGGAGCAACAGATCAGCGATTACATGATCCGGGCGGTGGTGGTGGAACAGTAGAAACGACACTCGCACGCTCGCGACGGATTGCCAAATCCGTCGCTCAGCGGCTGGATCGTCAGATCCAGCCGGAGCAAAGTATTGTGATGACGATGCGAAAGGGAGCAGATCTAGGCTTCGATCTGCTCCCTTTATTCATCTTTGCTACCGGACACTTCTCTAGACTTCCGAAGTTTCGGCGGTGTTTATGCGCTGTGGAGCGTGAGCAGCAAGCCAATGAATAGCGCAGCGTTGAACTTGTGGAAACTTCGGAAGTCTCAGTAGATCCAATTTCGCTCGGCCTGGATCTGGCGATCCAGGCCAAAAGCAGGGATTTGGCACTTGTCCTGAGCCTGTCGAAGGAATCCCCTCAGAACGATTTTGGATCCACTGAGTCTGGCAATGGACGCGAGGCGTCAGGCCGTCTCTTTCAAGGTAATGGGGCGCTCCGACTGGGTGAGGAGCAGAGGGGGCGCCTTGCCCAAGACGGCCTCCGCGCTGATGATGCACTTCTTAACGTCGCGCCGCGAGGGTATCTCGTACATCACGTCCAGAAGGGCTCTCTCAATGATGGTCCTCAGGCCCCGGGCGCCAGATTCGTGCTTCATGGCCTCCTCGGCCGCCGCAGCCAACGCCTCTTTGGTGAAGATCAGCTCGACGTTGTCCAGAGACAAGAGCCGCTGGAATTGTTTGGTGATGGCGTTCCTGGGACGGGTCAGGATGCCGATCATGTCCTTCTTGCCCAGAGGGTCAACACTGGTTATCACCGGCAGGCGCCCCACTATCTCCGGGATCATGCCGTACCTCATCAAGTCATCGGGAGTGACCTGCTTGAGGAGCCTGGCGATTCTCTTTTCTTCCTCTTCCCTCTGCAGCCTGGCCACCTCTCCCTTCACAAAGCCTACTTTCCCTTTCGTTCCGACGCGCTCGCCCACGATCTTCTCCAGACCATCAAAGGTGCCGCCGCAGATGAAGAGAATGTTGGTAGTATCGAGCTGGATGAACTCCTGGTGGGGGTGCTTCCGACCGCCCTGGGGAGGGACGTTGGCCACCGTGCCCTCGATGATCTTCAGGAGGGCTTGCTGCACTCCCTCGCCTGAGACGTCGCGGGTGATGGAGGGGTTGTCCCCCGTCTTGCGGGCCTTCTTGTCCAGCTCGTCAATGTAGACGATGCCTTTCTCGGCACGAGCCAGGTTGTGATCGGCAGCCTGGATCAGGCTCAGCAGGATGTTTTCCACATCCTCGCCCACGTACCCGGCCTCGGTCAGGGCTGTGGCGTCGGCGATGGCGAAGGGAACATCCAGGATCCTGGCCAGGGTTTGAGCCAACAGCGTCTTGCCGCAGCCAGTCGGCCCGATGAGCAGGATGTTGCTTTTCTCCAGCTCCACATCGTCGGTCGTGGCTCTGGCGTTGATGCGCTTATAGTGGTTATACACCGCCACCGAGAGCACCCTCTTAGCATCGTCCTGGCCGACTACGTATTCGTTCAAGCGGTCGTAGATCTCTTTGGGCAAGGGAATCGTTTCTAAAAAGAATTCCTCTTCGGGTGAGTCTGGGACTTCCTCGTCCAAAATCTCCAGGCACAAGTGAACACACTCGTCGCAGATGTAGGCTGAGTCGGGACCGGCTATCAGGCGATTGACTTCATCTTGCCCTCGCCGGCAAAAAGAACAGTAACTTTCTTCTTGTCGCATTCTGGCCATCTCGGCTTACCTTCCTTAATTCGGGTTTCGAGTTTTGTGTTTCAAGTTTCGGGTTTGTCATTCCTCAACTCGAAACTCGAAACCCGCAACCCGAACGGTTATTCCTCGGCGTTCCTCTCTGTCTCCTCGTTCCCTTCTGCCCCCTCTGGCTCCTCTGTAACCTTGTGGGGGGTCAACACCTCGTCAATGATGCCGTACTCGACGGCTTCCTGGGCGGTCATGAAGTAGTCTCGATCGAAGTCCGTGGTGATTCGCTCCACCGACTGTCCTGTGTGGTTGGCGAGGAGGTTTTTGAGCAGGTCTTGCATGCGCAACAGCTCGCGGGCCTGGATCGCCACGTCGGGAGCGTAGCCGCGCGCGCCGCCGCCGGCGGGGTGCATGTGGATGGTGGCATGGGGCAGGGCATAGCGACGGCCCTTCAAGCCAGCGGCCAGGATAACAGTGCCCAGGCTGGCCGTCCAGCCCACGGCGATGGTGGAGATAGGCGCCTGCACCTGCTGCATGGTGTCGTAGATGGCCAGGCCGGGATATATCTCGCCGCCAGGGCAGTTGATGTAGATGGATATCTCTTTCTCTGGGTCCTCTCGATCCAGGAAAAGGAGTTGGGCCACGATCACGTTAGCTACCTGGTCGTGGATGGGCGTGCCGAGGAAAATGATCCGCTCCTTGAGAAGCAGGGAATAGATATCGTACATCCGCTCGCCTCGGCCCGTGCTCTCGATGACATAGGGAATCAGGGATGTCATTTTGTTTCTGTTTCGCTCCTTTCACTCTCATTCTCGAAAGACTTGAAAGACCTCCGAGGTTTCTCTGTCAAAACCTCGGAGGTCTAAACTCTTACTCGTTCTCTACAGCTTGTTGCTCTGTGCTCCCTGTTTCTTCCTCAGCGGGGGGGTCTTCAGGGATGAGCTGAACCTCTTCCTTCACCTCCCCCCTGGCAATGGCTGCCAGGCGTCCCAGGGCTTTATCCACTTCACTAGATTCGCTCTCGAACCCTTCTAGCTCAACGAACTTGCTCAAGGCCAGAGAGCGCTTTAGCCTTTCCTGGACTTGCGGGGCGACCTCTGTACGCAACTCTTCTTCGGTCAGTTTTCTCATCTGCAAATAGTTTTCGAGGCTCAAACTTTGCCGACTTAGGCTCCGTTCTAATTCTTCGAGCCAGCTATCAACCTCTTTCGCCAGCATCGCGGGCGGGAACTCTATCTCGGACATCTCGACCATAGCTGTCAAAGCTCGATTAGCGAATTCCTGTTCGGCTTTGGCTTGCAGCTCACGGCGTATTTCAGCTTTGAGATCTTCCAGAGTTTCATAGCTGCCAACTGTGCGAGCCAGGTCGTCGTCAATATCAGGCAGCACTTTTTCTTTCAAGTCCTGGAGATGGACTTTGAAGTGAACTGGCTGGCCAGCCAGCTCCTTATCTTCTGACTCCTCAGGGTAGGTTAGCGTGAACTCCCTATCTTCGTTGACGGTCATGCCCAGAAGCTTTTCGCTGAAGCCGGGCAGTGAGTTAGGGGAATCGCTATCCAAGATCAGCTCTACCCCTTTGTCGTCAATTACCGCCCCTCCTTTAACGGTAGTACCCTCAATATCCACTATGACCAGATCGTCCCATTGGACAGATCGTTTCACAGGCTGTCGGAAGGAGTTTTGCTCCTGGATTCTTCTGAGCACCTCATTGACTTCCTCTTCCTCGTCTGCTCCCTCCTCTGGGTCCAGTCGTATCTGCCGGTAATCGCCCAGTTCAACCACGGGGGCCAGGGGCACGACCATCTTTAGCACCAGGGGATCGGTTTCGTAGTCGGTGATCTCCGCCTGGCCGAAGGGCTCGAGGCCAGTTTCCTTCAGGGCCTCTTCATAGACAGCGTCTCCCAACTCGTCCACGATTTCTTTGAACAAGGTTTCTTTGCCAAAAAAGCGGGCAACGACGTGGTAGGGGGCTTTGCCGGGGCGAAAGCCTGGGATCTTGGCCTGTCGCGAGATGCGGCGGGCAATGTTGCGCAGGGCCTGCCGGGACCGCTTTTCATCAACCTCGATGGTCAAGGCCATTTGACAATTCTCTAATCTCTCGGTTTCGATTTTCAATGTCTT
>JACKQG010007890.1_pt1 | contig 10553 bp, 10 predicted proteins | sample 8237621 | NCBI WGS metagenome assembly JACKQG01 (sample SAMN15677084, study PRJNA649215) | marine metagenome | biome: marine; feature: Black Sea; material: saline water; isolation source: suspended particulate matter (SPM) from the Black Sea western gyre | collected 2013-06-09/2013-06-10 | depth...
TTGAGGGAAATGCTGATTACATTGTTTCAGGTGACGAACATCTGAAAAGATTGGGAAGCTATCAGGGGATACCAATAGTTACTCCAGCGCAATTTGTAAAAATTTTGGAGGAGATAGGTTCATAAATTCTGTGGTGATACCAATGTGTAATTAAAAACGGGAAGGAAACAAAATGGAGAATTTTAACACAATCGAAGAAGCCATTGAAGCGATTCGCAATGGCGAAATGATTATCGTTACTGACGATGCGGATAGGGAAAACGAGGGGGATTTACTGATGGTCGCGGAGAAGGTGACACCGGCAGCGATTAATTTTATGGCGAAGTATGGCCGTGGCTTAATATGTTTGCCAGCGGCCCAAGAACGGCTTGAACAGTTGAAATTAGAGCCAATGATATGTGATAGCACCGCTCATTTAAGTACCGCATACACAGTTTCCATTGATGCTAAGGAGGGCATCACAACAGGAATTTCTGCGTATGACCGCGCGCAGACGATTTTAAAGTTCGTTGACCCAAATGCGAAGCCGGAGGATTTCGTCCGCCCAGGGCATATCTTTCCACTACGCGCTGTGGAAGGCGGTGTATTGAGAAGAACGGGACATACCGAAGCAGCAGTCGATTTAGCGCGTCTGGCTGGCTTCTATCCCGCCGGTGTCATCTGCGAAATAATGAACGAAGATGGTACGATGGCGCGGGTGCCTGAACTGCTCTCATTTGCCCAGCGACATAAATTGAAAATTACGACTGTTGCCGACCTAATCGAATATCGGAGTTTTACGGAGAGGTTGGTGGACTTGAAATTGATAACTAATCTTCAGACAATGTACGGCGAGTTTGCACTCCATGTCTACGAAAGCATTCTCGATGGCGAAGATCATCTGGCTTTGGTCAAAGGCGATGTTTCACACGGTAGACCGGTACTAGTGCGTGTCCATTCACAATGTCTGACTGGGGATGTGTTTGGTTCATTGCGGTGCGATTGTGGTGAACAATTGGAAAACGCTATGATGATGATTGAAAATGCCGGCGAAGGTGTGTTAGTCTATATGCGGCAGGAAGGGCGCGGTATTGGGCTTATGAATAAATTACGAGCGTATCAGTTGCAAGATGAAGAGGGATTGGATACCGTTGAGGCTAATGAAAAACTGGGATTTCCAGCCGACCTGAGAGATTACGGCATCGGCGCACAAATTCTCGTAGACCTCGGCGTGAAGAAAATGCGGCTTATTACTAACAATCCCAAAAAAGTGACAAGTTTGTCGGGATATGGTCTTGAAGTCGTTGAACAAGTGCCAACTGAAACCCGTCCGAATGAATTCAACCGCAGATATCTGGAAACGAAACGGATGAAATTAGGACATCTGCTGTTCAACAATTGATGAACAGTAGTGTTCGATTGTATGTCACCGAAGTGAAGAAGTAGTTTCCGCCTGGTACAGATGCCCGTCGATGTTGCGGCATTAGTTTTGCTTCCGTAATTTTCTGATTGATTTCGTAGGGCGGGCATTGCCAGCCAATCCACTATTTCGTATTCGGGTTTCGGTGGTGGAGTTGTGGCATGCCCAAAGTTTTGTGAGCGATGCCCACTCTACAAACTACAAACTGAATTACTTGAGTCCAAGTTGCTTTCGGATTCCTTCACAAAGGCTCTCTTTAATCTCTGTGTGGCGAGGGACTGGTGCTTTCTTTCCATTTTGCAGATTGATGTATATGTTGTGGCGCTTCCCATGACGCTTCAAGTAGCAACCTGACCTTACCAATTCTCGAATCAAATCGCGACGTTTCACAACTCCACCCCAATCACTTTTGTCTGTACTTCACCATAAGATAAAATATTCTCATATTCCTCTTCAAGCATGAGTTGATAAGCGTCCTGGATGTTCTCCTCTAATTCTTGTAGGGTTTCTCCTTGACTGAAGACGCCCGGAACTTCCTTGAGACGACCGACATACCAACCTTCATCGAGCCAATACTCAAGCGTGAAATGTCTCAACACCATCTCCCTCCTCATAAAATGTCGGATTAGAATCCACTATGCTGGTAACACAGACTAAGTATATACAATGTAACATCATTTGTCAAGCAGAAGCTTGACGGCTACAAACTAATCGGGACTTATTTTACCGTGCATAAATTCCGCATCCAGGTCTTTCCAGGTGTTTTCTGGTAACGGGTCGAGAACTGATGATACAAATTCCTCTACCTGTTCCACATTTCTAGTTCCTACTATCACTACCGCCACGCGCGGTTCGCGCAGACAATATTGTAACGCCAGACTCATTAATTTGATATTTCGCTTTTGCACCCATTGGATAAGTTCGCGGACTTTTGGTGCTTCCTCACGTTGTCGATGTCGCTCAACTTTTTCAGAGGCACGATTGGAGAGCAATCCGAACAGGATGGGCGAACCGAGGGCAATCCCTACGTCGTGTTTTTCGGCGGCAGGGAATAGTGTGTCACGCGCTGTTTGTCGCACCAGATTGAAGTCTGCATATGTCAGTATGGTATCAAAATCTCCGTGTTTAATCGCTTGTAATAAAAATTCATGGCTACGGACACCAAGCCCGATAGCTCGGATGACACCCTGTTCCTTCAAGTCTTTCAGAGCTACTAACGCGCCATCCTTTGCCAGAGCAGGTTCCAAACTAGCCGGATCATGAATTTGCATCAGGTCAATCCAATCAGTGTTGAGCAGTTTCAAACTTTTCTCCACACTGCGATACGTCCAATCTGCGGTGTAATTACTTGGACGAACCCCCGTGCCAGTCTTCGTGGCGAGAAAAAAGTGTTCACGCAGTTTGCTATCATTTTTGAAAGCCAGGCCGATTCTACGCTCACTTTCTCCATATCCGGGCGATGTGTCAAGGTAAGCAATACCGAGTTCCGCCGCGCGATTGACTGCCGCAATAGCATCTTCGTCGGTACTGGGAGTTGTATATCCATGACTTAACGCCGCACCGCCTATTCCCACTGGCGTTACCATAACGTTTGTCCTTCCCAATCTCCGGCATGGTAAATCAGCTATACTATTTATATTCATATCTTCCTCTCTTTCCGGCAAGATAGTAGCCGAATTCGCCTAGACTTCGGGCTTCCCGAATTCTGCAAAAAACAACGCCTGCCTTCGGCTTAGCGGCGAATTCGGCTACCCACCTGCCTAATCTCAGTTATTGACAATCAATAGTTGCTCATATGCCTCCACTAGCCAGGGGTGAACCACACGCAAGGTGTTGCGCCTCTGCCATAAGTAGTCTAAATAACAAAAAGTCGCCTCGTCCAAAGACTGTTCCAGGGCGGCCAAAATACCATCTAAATATGGTGGCTCACCAGAACCATCCCACTTAATCTTGTCTGCAACGAATACGACTTTATCCAACATCGACGCGTTTGCTTTGAGCGTCGTATGGCAACTAATGGCGCTCAAAGCAGCTTTATTTGAAACCTCAAAGATTTCCCGTGCCACTACAACTGAGAGTTTCTGGTGGATAATCATTGGAAAAGTATCTTCTTCTGGCAAAACATCTACACCCAGTTGTCTGGCAATCTGATTGCGCTTATCAGGTGGAAATACAGCACTAATATCGTGCAACCATCCGGCTATCTCAGCCAGTGTCTCATCGGCACCGAACATGGCGGCGAGCCGTTTTGCTTCTTCAGCCACTGAAATGCTATGGTCAACAGTTTTCGACTGCCCGTGGTGAACAAGAAATGTACGCATATCAGCGCGTACATCGCCGGTCAAGTGAACATTTTCTATAAGTTGTCTCAGAAGTTCGTGCATATTCCTAAGTCTACCTTTGTTATGTTGTGGTGCTTGTGCCCTTGATTACTTAAACGCCTGGTGTGAATTGTAGGTTATTAATCAAACCAAGGCGGGCATAAAGCCCGAGACTACGAACCGAAAACGTAGTCTAGCCCTTTATGCTCACTGCATTCAGTGGTTACTTCGTGAACCACGGCGTCCTGACGTGCTATTTTTTCGCCAAGCACCTAAAATTATTATAGCCAAAATGAATAATGCTGTCAAAATAAAAATTACCTTTTCAGTTCGATTTCAGTTTTTTTATTGGCAAAAACGATTGAAATACGCTAAAATTATAGCTAACAACGGCAGCAGAAATTAACGCTTTCTTTATATTGTGGAAAGGAGAACATGATGACCTCTTATGAACGTTACCAATGTGTATACAATCACCAAGAACCAGATAGAATCCCAATGGTCGATGGCCCTTGGGGAACGACGATAGCGCGTTGGCGGAAGGAAGGATTGCCGGCAGATGTTGATGTCGGGACCTTCTTCGGCTTTGAACGCATTGGCTCAATATCTTGTGACAACAGTCCTCGTTTTCCGTCAAAGATGGTAGAAGAAACAGATGATTATGTTATTGCAACGACATCTTGGGGCGCGACAATGAAAAATTGGAAACGCGCTTCCTCTACGCCGGATTTTTTGGATTTCTACATCAAAGATAGGAAAACCTGGGCTGAAGCGAAAGCACGTATGACACCCACGGAAGATCGAGTAAATTGGAAGCATCTAAAGGAAAACTACCACAGGTGGCGCGAGCAAGGCTATTGGATACAAGCGGGAGCATGGTTCGGATATGATGTTTTTGCAAGTTGGCAGGTGGGCACAGAGCGGATGTTGATTGCTCTGCTGGATGACCCGGAATGGTGCATGGATATGTTTAATCATGCTCTCTCTGTAAATCTAGAACTTCTTGAAATGGCTTGGGAGCGAGGCTACACCTTCGATTGTCTAAGTTTTCCCGATGACCTTGGCTACAAAAATGGTTTATTTTTCTCGCTGGACGTTTACCGTCAAGTTTTAAAGCCGGTGCATAAGCGAGCCTGCGATTGGGCGCATGAACGCGGCGCCAAAGTGATGCTGCATACCTGCGGCAATGTTATGGAGATAATACCAGACTTAATCGACGCTGGCTTTGACGGTATAAATCCATTGGAGACCAAAGCCGGTATGGATTTGGTGGAACTCAAGCGGAAGTATGGTTCACAACTGGTACTTGAGGGCGGCATTGATGTCCGAAAGATGACCAAGGCGGATGAGATTGAGGAGGAAATCCGAACAAAGATTACGGCAGCGAAGGTCGGCGGAGGCTACATATACCATTCTGACCATTCTGTTCCTGACAACATAAGTTTTGCCGATTACTGTCGCGTTATAGCGTTGGTCAAGCACTATGGGAAATATTAGTGAAATTTGAAGTTCTATAACTCAATCTGATCGGGAAGGAGGTGAACAGATATGCTTAAACGAATTACCTTTGCTACGGCTTTGATGTTGATTCAGGTTCTGTTGATTTCAATGTTTTCAATTGCGGCAGAAGAACCCAAAGCGGGTGAGAACTTTCTCTGGATTGACCTGGGGGAGGAAAACGAAGGACTTCTCCTAACCCAAGAGGAGCAAGGAGACGGTATTACTGAGCCAGCTATCCAAGGCGATGTCGATTGCCGGGAAAACCCATGGCCGTATAATGGGCCAGGTCACAACCATATGTACTTCAGGATTGATGATGGATTTTTGTTTGGTGGAAAGCATAAAGCATGGATTGTGATGGAATATTTCGACTCCCTTGAAGCTCCACAAATTGACTGTCAGTACGACAGCAACGGTGCCGGTCCAGTGAACGGTGCCTTTCGTGGTGCTGGTGATGGTGCCTTTCTTGCCTTGAAGCCTGAAGGTACAGATAAATGGCGAGTCCATACATGGTTCATCAACAAAGACGGTAGATTCGAAAATCGCGCCAACGGCTCTGATTTTCGTTTTTCCTCTCACGGACAAGGGCCAATCTGGATTAATCGGGTTTGGTTCAGTCTTATCGAACCGCCAGATCCATTTGACCCGGAACTACCTTTTGGTATTGGCAAAGCCGTTGAGCCAATTATGAAATTGGCGACGACGTGGGGAAATATAAAAAGTTAATTGGAAGGACAGTTTAGGTTCGTAGTCAGGCAATTAATTGCCGTTAGTCCCTTAAGACGGCGATAAATCGCCTGACTACAAACAACCGTAATGAAAGGCAGGAAGCTATGACCCAAAAACTAAAAATTGGCATTGTTGGAGCGGGAAATCGCTCTCAACCCCACGCGCAGGTATTTCAGGAACTCGAAGGGACGGAATTAGTTGGTTTTTGCGATGTTGTTATTCAGAAGGCAAAAGAGAAAGCGGAAGCGTTTGGGCTAAACCCGGAAACCGCTGCTGAAACAGATTACCGACAATTTGTCCGTCGTGATGACATAGATGCTGTAAGCATTTGCTCAAGTTCTAATGTACACGCAGAAATAACTATAGCGGCTGCGCAGGCTGGTAAGCATATCCTGGCTGAAAAGCCGATGGCGCAAACTTTGGCTCAGTGTGATGAGATGATAGAGGCAGCGCACGCTAATGATGTTGTGTTAGCCGTTGTCTTTCAAAACAGATTTCACCGGGATAACCTGCGGATTAGGGCACTCATTGAATCGGGACGTATGGGACACATCATGATTGCACGGGAATTCGGCTGGACAATTCATTCGTTCGATCTTTTCCGATGGCTATTCGGGCCGGTCAGTCGAGTATCGGCGGAATGGGATGGAGACGGGCAGATTTACCGCGACGCTCTTTTTTCGATGTTGCGTTTTGAAAGCGGAATCATCGGCTATACGCAAAGCAGCCCGCGACAAGTATTTGACCCACCTTGTTCGGAAACTGACCACGGCATCATGATTGTGGGTGAAAAACTTTATCTCTTCATCAAACTGTGGGGACACGAGATTATTTTTGAAGGGAAGGATAGCGATTACTTAGCGGAAACAAAAGATTGGATGGAATCGCTTTACACTGAATCAGATTATGACGGTTCACTAACAAACATTGTGGAAGATTTTATCAATGCAGTAAATAACAACACGAAGCCGAGGGTTACCGGTGAAGAAGGGCGTCAGTCTATCGAACTGACTACGGGCATACATAAAGCAGCCTTGACACACCAGACTGTCTCTTTGCCGATAGCAAAAATTGATCCATTTTATGTTGACCCAAGGCAGTTGGTGCAGTGGTGAGATATACCAATGTAAAAGCTTGGGAAGGGAAGGAATGAGGAAATCTCTTCCTTTCCATCATACGCATAAATTTGAGGAGGATAACAATGAAAAAAGTTGGGTTTGTTGGCCTTGGCAATATGGGTATAGAAATGTCCAAAAATCTCTTAAAAAACGGGTTTGAGCTAACCGGATATGATTTAAGGGAAGAACGATTGAAAGAATTATCCCGATTAGGGGGGAAACCGGTTGCAAACTGCCGGGAAGTTGCGGAAAATGCGGAAGCTGTTTTTGTAATGGTGCTCAATGGAAAACAAGTAAAAGAGGTCGTTCTCGGTGAACAAGGATTACTGGAAGGATTAAAGCCGAATTCCACCATAATCGTTTCAGCAACGATACATCCTTCAGAGGTCAGAGAGATAGAACCTCCAGTGTTAGACAAAGGAATCAACCTCGTTGATACACCCGTAAGTGGTGGCAAATCAGGAGCCGAAAATGGAACTCTCACTCTGATGACGGCAGCAAAAAAAGAGGTGTTTGATAACTGTAAGCCGCTTCTGGAAGCTGTCGGGCAGAATATCTATCACGTAGGTGAAGAAATCGGTATGGGCCAGACGGTAAAAGCCTCTCTACAGGCTCTTATAGGAGCCAGTTTTACCGCTATCTTTGAATCACTTGTTCTCGGTGTGAAAGCGGGAGTTAAAGCCGAAACTCTGTATGAGGTCTTCAGCACTAGCGGCGTAGGAAGCCCGCTGTTTGAGAATGCGGCGAAACTCATTATGGAGCGGAAATTCAAAGACACCGGAAGTCATATCGGGACGATGTATAAAGACCTCAGCATTTCCATGAATATGGCAAAGGAAAACGGAGTGGCGATGTTCACCGCAAGTGCGGCTTATGAGTTATTTCGAGCCGGCATGTCCCTTTTTCCAGATGAAGATAATTGGTCGATTGTGAAGTTGTTGGAGCAAATCGCCGGAACAGAAGTCAAGAAAGCTGAAAAATGAGTGGAGGTATAAGAACAATGAAACTTGGTGTCATTGCAGATGGTATTAACAGAGATTTTGAACATGCATTGAGAGTAATGACTGAGGCAGGCTTGGAATATGTGGAACTGCAGTTTCTCTGGGATAAAGAGGTGGGCGATCAAACTCCTGAAGAAATCCAACAAATAAAGGATTTGGTTGCTCAATATAAGGTGAAAGTTTCGTGCATCTCACGGCATAATTTTTCTGGACTTCCAGTGATGACAACCGAGCCTGAGGATGAAATCTACAAGGAACATTTGGGGGACCTTAAACGGTGCATTGACATAGCCAAAGAATTGGGGACCAACATTGTAAGAATTATGAGCTGCAGAAAAGAGATGATTATCTTTGGCTATAATGGTGCGGAAGAATGGGTAGCCAGCACTGGCTCATGGGATAAATTGTTGAAGCTGATGGAAGCTCCGGTAAAATTAGCAGAAGATTACGGTATTACGCTGGTCGTTGAGACTGGAAATAATGCGATGATTACATCATCAGTTCTGGCGAAAAAGCTTATTGATGATTTAGGAACAAAACATCTCAAAATTCTTTGGGACATACCTAATACTATGTATTGTACCGAAGTTCCCTATCCGGACGCCTACGAAGAGATTAAAGATTATATTGGTCATATCCATCTAAAAGATTGTCAGGCTGATATAGCGCGGGCTACCGTTCGCTTCTGCCCTTTAGGTGAAGGAGATGTGGCACCGTACCTTGAAGGCATAGCTGAGGCTTTAAAGAAGGACGGATTTCAGGAAGTAATATCTTTAGAAAGTGTGTACCGCCCTGATAATGGAACGTTCGAAGATGGATTTAGGGAATGTTTGCCTGTGTTTAAGAAATTATTTGGAAATTAGGTCTCAAAATATGGAGTCAAAGTTCTATGAAATTGATAAAAGAATTACCTAATCCTTTTAGGATGCGAGATGGTAAGCGTGTGGTAACTGCCGAGGACTGGAATCACCGCCGAGAAGAAATCAAAGATATGATGTTGAATATCCAGTACGGTACCATGCCAGATTCACCGGAAGAAGTGAAAGTGAAATTTTTAGAATCCAGAACACTTGATGAGGGTGAGACTTGCGAGAAATTATACTTTGAATTCATCCCCAGAAAAAACCGCCCCGATCTCACATTCGGTATGGATGTCACGATTTTTCGCCCCTCACCAGATGCAGTAGAAAAGCGTGGACATTTGGTCAAAGGATTTGGTCAGAACGGCATTCCTGCCCTGGTATATGTGGGAAAAGCGGTATTCCATAACCTTCTCAAAAACGGCTATATGATGATTTGCTATGAGAATAATCAACTGGAGCCGATGGAGGAGGGCAATCCTATTGTCGGACCGGCTAAAAAAGCCTATGAATATTTGGAACCAGGGAAATATTCTTGGGGCTCAATCTCCGTTTGGGCTTGGGGAGCCATACGCATGTTGGAATTTGCACTCACACTGCCGGAGGTGAACAATGAGCGGATTATGGTCTCAGGACATTCCAGGAACGGTAAAACGGCGTTATTAGCAGGTGCTCTTGATGACAGATTCGCCATCGTAAATCCAGCCGGGTCCGGGTGCGCAGGAGCAGGTTCGTATCTTGCTTTAGGTGACGGTTGCGAGGATTTGGCGGCCCTTACCGACAGAAAGCGATGGTGGGCTTGGACCCATCCTGATTTCGAGAAGTGGGCTGGACGTGAAGGGGAACTACCCTTTGACCAGCATTTCCTCATGGGACTTATAGCGCCCCGACCACTATTGCGAACAGAAGGTACAACTGATTACTGGGCGAATCCTGAAGGTACTTGCGCCTCATTCTTAGCCACTGAACCCATCTACGAATTTTTGGGTGTGCCAGAGCGGAATGGCATCTACTTTCATGAGGGTGGTCACTACCAGGGGGAAGAGGATTCTGGTGCGCTCTTAGCCTTTGCTGATTGGCATTTCTTTGGCATTAAACCCGAATGCAGCTTTAAAGAACTACCCTACGAGGAAACGGAATTCCCCACATTTTTTCGCTGGACGCGGGCAGAATGAATGAGATGAACTTCCAGAAATCGTAGATTTCTTACAAATGAGAAATATACCATTTTTCAAATAGGATATAAGGACTATTAACCATAATGCAAAACAAAAATTTAAAAGATAAATCAACAGTAGCAATCGCTTCATCAAACGACGAAGAACTGGGAAAGATGAGAGCACCGTTAGATGCAGATTTAAGTTGTGAGCAGATAGATGCTGTAGTGCGAAGGACATTGGATTTGGATACTTCGCCGAACTCTTTGAAGAATATCATTTTGGGAACGGATTGGGTGGTAATCAAACCCAATATCGTCACGAGCCGCAGCCACAAATGTTCGTATTGGCATGATGGAATAGACCACCCCGGGCAGGTGACGGACTTACGGGTTATCAAAAGCCTCATCGGTTATCTCATCGAGAATTGTCGTCCGAAACGGATTACCATAGCCGAGGGCGGTGCGG
>JACKQG010007893.1_pt1 | contig 10551 bp, 4 predicted proteins | sample 8237621 | NCBI WGS metagenome assembly JACKQG01 (sample SAMN15677084, study PRJNA649215) | marine metagenome | biome: marine; feature: Black Sea; material: saline water; isolation source: suspended particulate matter (SPM) from the Black Sea western gyre | collected 2013-06-09/2013-06-10 | depth...
GTGCATTATCCGCTGCTTGACGCCCGGTGTGGAGACGGTTGGACAGCACGTTGACTCTGCGGGCGCGGCCAAAGAGTTGCACGAGGTCATTGATCAGGTAGATGCCAAGGCGGAACACCGGAGCCACCGGGCAGCGTTGCGGATCGTCGTACCAAGAGCCGTCTGCTTGATCGCGGTAATGTGTCCAGACGTCGGCGCGTGCGGCCACTGCAGCTCCCAGATCAAATTCTTTTTTCCAGTCGTGGATCGCTTGCATCGCAGGGCTCGGGGCAACTGTGGGGGAATTTAAATGAATGACACGTCCGCATTGCTCCGCCTCGTCGAGGACTGCAGTCGCTGCGTCGACGTCCACTTCAAATGGTTTCGTGGTCATCACATCTTTACCCGCACGAATGATTTTGCTCAGTAATGCCGCACGGCCGTTGGGGCGGGTAAAGAGGCCGACGCTTTGCACTGAATCATCGGCTAGCACTGCATCGAGGTCATCGTAAATTTTCAGGCTGGTATACTGTGCCTGAACGGCCACGCATTTTTCGCGATCCATGTCGCAGATGCCGATGAGTGTTACATGCGGATTGCCGCCGTTATCGAGCAGACGATCGACGATTTTTCGGCCGAATCCGAGGCCCACGAGGACCATGTTTACCGGAGAGGTGGAGGTTGTTGGAAGTTTCATACGTGTATCAATTAACCGGTAACACTCAGGTCGCGATTGAGCCCCGCTTCCCATGTGGCAGTGGTACCGGCTGGGGCGTTGCCGCGTTCGATTTCTACGAGTGCGGTCTGTAAACTTTTCAGGAGTGCCGTGTTTTTGGCATTTACAAAAAGTGGCACCCCCGGGCAGGGGGCGGGCCAGTTCTTGAGGTGTCCTGTCTGTGCTTGACCCGTCCAGGCGTCGATCCACTCGCCGGGGGGCAGTTGAATGTCGCGTGTGCGGACACCTGTATCCAGCACGGGGGCCACCAATAAGTCACTGCCGAGCAGAAAGCTGTCGTCGATACTGTAGAGTTCGGTTTGTTCAGGATAGTGATACCAAAGCGGACGCAGTAGTGGTGCCTTGCGATCTGCTGCCTGTCCGGATAGGTAGCCTTCGAGGGCTTTGTGAACTTTAGCAAAACCAGCGATCGCGCTTGCCGTTGGTTCGGCGTAATTCCATGGGAAGTAGGAAAACTGCAGGAAGGGGAAGAAGGCGGAGCACTCGGTCCAACGTAGCATCAGTTCATCGCTGGGCAGGGCGTCGTCGGCGTTCATGGTTTGCACGCGTCCGGGAACCATGTCGGGGATCAGTTGATCGTAACCGAGTAGACTCAGGTGTAGTCCGAGTGTGAGCAATGCTTTGAGGCCGTTATCCGCTCCCCAGTGGGAGTCTTTGCCGCCTTCACGCCAGAGAATGGCGCGGTTTTGCGAGATCCATGCGGCCCGTGCTTCACAGCGGTTCGGCACGAGTGCCTCGAAAATGGAGAGCAGTTGATCCGAGTAGCCGGATGCGCCGGGGTCTCTGTGCCAGGCGCAGGCGTCGCTCGCGGGTTGATACTTGTGGTCGCCGCCATCGATCTTGAAACCCTCGGCCCCGAGTGCCAACAGTGCCTGTAGTTTTGCTGTATACCAGTCGCGACCGGCGGGCCCGGTGACGTCAACGAGTCCAGCCGTGCCGCCCCACCAGCGGAAGGTTGCCGCGCCGTCGCCGGAGCGCTGGGGCACCAGCACTTTGTCGGCTGCTAACTGATCGAAGTTGGCCGCTTCCTGATTGACGAAGGGCGTGACCCATAGCCACACCTCGAAGCCCATGGCTTTGAGTTCGGTAAACATCGCGGCTGGGGCTGGAAAGTCACTCTGCGAGAATGCCAACTCACCAAAGCAGTTCTCCCAGCGGTCGTCGATCAGTAGGCGCTTGCAGGGGAATCCATGTGCTCTGATTTCACGCGCCATGCTGAGGATGCGCTCTTGAGTGATACAGCGGGGGAATTGCGTCCAGGTGCAGAAGAAAGAGTCGCCGAAGAGTTCAGCCGCTGCCGATTGGTTGGGCCAGCCGATGTGTTCGAGCCAGCGTGCATGTGCCTCGGGTAAGTTCGAACCGCTGAATACGCGCACCGTCAACGCCTCGCTGGGGCAACTGATGCGCAATCGGCCGTCGTTGTTGGCATTGATGCTGACTTGCAACGGGGCGACTGTGTCGGCGAAGAACACGCGACCGGCGGAGCACATCCATACGGGGCTTTGGATGTTGTTGACCGCAAAGTGCTTGTTTTCGGCTTGCCCGCGTTCCAGGGGGTAGGCTTGGTCATGGCTGAAGCCATGACCATACCAATGCCCCCCTGAATCGAGTAAAATTTCCAATGTCCTGCCAGCAGCTAGCTGGATGTCGGTGGTCAGTTGTTGGATCGTTTGTGTCATTTGCAGGTGATGGGTCATTGGCGCTTGTAAGTTCAATAAAGTTATCCAATTGGCGTTGGCGTCAATCATTTTTACGCAGCTCTGTGTATTTATTGCCGATCCGGCGCTCTGGTTTTTTCCGTAGAATGTAAAACTATTATTTTTAGTTCAACAAAATTCACTTGCAATTCCGGCGATTGTAGCTGAATCTTCAAATACTATGACAAACTTTATCGGATTGATACCAATATGTATGCGCGATTGGTGCGCCGGTTGATGGACTCAATCGCTCCGAACCTTTCTTAATTTAATCAAGATACAAAAAACACGATGTTTACTTACCAGAGAAATGAAATCGATTTAAACGGCGTCTGGAAATTCAATCCGGATCCTTACCAGCGTTGCCGCCAGCAGTCTTGGTGGGAGAAGGAGGGCGGTAACGATGGCTTTTTTCCGTGTTGGAATATGGATGGCCTGTGGGACTGCAAGGTGCCTTCGACCTGGAAGAAAGAGTTTGAAGAACTCAAATGGTATGACGGCCATGCAAACTACGTGCGCGACTTTGAATTGGAGTCCGTGCCGGAGGATATGGAAGCCTTTTTGTGCTTCGATGGCGTGACGTATCGCTCTGAAGTGTATCTCAACGGCGAGGCAGTCGGCACGCACGAGTGGGGCTACAGTCCCTTCCAAATGCGGGTGACGGGGCTACTCAAAAAGACCAATCGCTTATTTGTGCTGGTCGATAATTTCATGCAGGAAGATCGTGTGCCGGGGATTCGCACCGATTGGAACAATGACGGTGGTATTACCGGCGGCGTAAAATTAATCTTCGTGCCGAAGACTCACATTGAGAATTTCCGCACAGAGACCACGCTTGCAGACGGTGATGCGATCATCAGCTGTAAGGTATCTGCCGCGGGGGAGGGGAGTGAGTCGCTGCCGGTTACGTTCGAGATTTCAGAATTGGATATAAAGGAAACACTGCAGGTCCCGGTTGGTGGTGATGCAACGCTGACTGTGCGCGTGCCGCGTGCCGTGATCGAGCTGTGGTGCCCCGAGAATGCCAAACTATATGCGACCCGTTTGACGACTCCTTTTGAAACGCTGGAGGATGAGATCGGCTATCGTGAGATCAAGACCGAGGGCGCCCGTATCCTGCTCAACGGTGAAGAGCTGCGCCTCTATGGTGTGGCGGTGCACTCAGAGTTTCCGGAAACCGGCCGCACTGCGACGCCGGAGGGCATTGAGTTGATGCTTGAGAAGGCCCGTGAGTTGGGCTGCAACTTCCTGCGCTGCGCACACTATCCGTTTGCGGACATCTTTGCCCGCGCCATGGATAAAGCAGGTATGCTGTGGTGGGAGGAGGTGCCAGTTTATTGGTTGCCGAATGTGCATCAGGAGCCGCAGTGCGGACTCGCGCTCGGTATGCTGCGCGAGATGATCGTGCGTGACTGGAACCGAGCGTCATTGATTTTCTGGTCGGTCTCGAATGAATGTGCCGGCGATGGATTGGATCGCGGTGCGGAGAAGACCCTTGAGGATGGCAACTACCCGTATTGGGTGAAGGCTTGCAAGCTGGTGCGCGAACTCGACACCAGCCGCTTGATCAGCTCGGCCGACTCCGGCTATCGCCACACCACCAAGTCCAAGTGGACACCCGATGCAGGCGATGCGTTTGATACCGACATTAAGGGGGAAGAATGGCACCCCGCGCACCCGCATGAATTTTACGAATTGCTCGATGTACTTGGCGCCAATTTGTATGTGTCACAACTGGGCGACAATCCGACGGCTACAGAGAAATTTGTGGAGATGCTGGCCGCGCATGATAAGCCACTGATGATCACTGAATTTGGCTCGATGTCCTGCACGGATGATGCCGTTGGAGACCGCACCGCTGAAGACCTCGGGCATCCGCAACGCCATGCGCAGATTCTTCGTGAGGCCTATGCCGCGATGGCAGCCCAACCCAATATCGTGGGTTATATTCCCTGGGCGCTCATGGATGTGCGCGTGCCGATGCACTGGCGTTGGTTTAACCGAGGCAGCGGCACCTTTGCTTATGGCCTGCTGGATAATGACTACAACAAGAAGGCGGTTTTCGACGTGGTAAAGACAGAGATTGAAGCACTGAAAGCACGCTACGAAGCTGTCGTGGAGGTTTAAATCGATGCATTCGACACCTTGCAAAGGCCTTGAGCTCATTACAGATGCAGCGCTAAGGCCGGATGCGAACGGTATTTTGCGCGTGCAGACGCTGGTGTTGCCAGCATTCAAGCGGGGAGCCTACTATCGCCCATTTGGGTATAGTGCTGCGGTTGGCAATGATGGTGCTGCGGGCAATCGTGTGGAAGCGCAGGCATTTACATCACTGAACGACTTCATTGAGTTTAAACCTTCCAAGGTGCGCGCAAGAGCTTGTCCGCCACGGCGTGGTCAACTCATCATTCTTGAAAAAGAAGCAGGGGGGTATTATGCGATCTTACCCATGGCAGGTCCACTCACTTTGACTTACTTTGAAGTGGATGAAGCAGGCTTAAAACTAGTCACAGAAAATGGCGGTACGCATGAGGTGAGGGGCGCGATCCCTCTGTATGCATGGGCCCATGGCGACTCTATTTATGAGGTGACACAGCAAGTGTGGGGCTTAGCCATCCACTCTGGTTTTATTTATGCAGACTGGCGAAGGCGCAAACCCTTTCCTGAGCAGTATGAATACCTAGGTTGGTGCTCATGGGAACATTTTAAATGGGATATCAATGAGCAAAATATGCGTGCATCCATCGAAGCACTGGAACGCAGTGAGGTGCCGTTTCGCTGGGTGATTATCGATGATGGCTACCTCACTCACAAAGACCGACAGATTCTTAGCTTTACACCGGATGTGAATAAGTTTCCGAACGGTTGGACTGTGCTCACCGATTTAAAAAAAGAGTCGCACATCAAATGGATGGGGCTGTGGTGTAATTTTCTCGGCTATATGCGTGGCATTTCACCGGAGCATAGCATGCAGGATATTTCAGAGCACTTAGACGGGCACGAATCCAGCGAAGGCCTGATGATTCAACCCAATGGCACGCGCGAGGCGGCGCAGGCATTTTACGGAAAAATGGTCAAAAATACCAAAGTGAATGGCTTTGATTTTACCAAGGTCGATTTTCAGTCGCGGGCGTATGATAATTACAAAGGCCGCCCCAATGCGGTGGAGGCCATGCGTTATAATAATGAGGCCTTGGAGGATGCTTGTCATGAACATGGGATCGAGTTGCTGAACTGTATTGCCCAAACCGCAGTGAATTCTTTTCAGTTTCGCTACTGTGCAGTCGCTCGGAACAGTGAAGATTATACCATGGGTAATCCGCGTAACAACCTTCGGGCGACCTATCAGTCTTTTGCAAACAACCTATGGATGGGACAAACTTGCTGGGGAGACTTTGATGAGTTTCATACCCACTGCCCCGATGCAGAACTGATGGCAAAGGCCCGCGCACTCTCAGGAGGCCCGATTTACACCTCGGATGAGCCAACTAAGACCGTGCCCGAGGTATTGCTCAAATTCTGCGCTGCAGATGGTCAACTCTTTCGCACCTTAGCACCTGCCACGCTACTACCCGATAGCTTATTTATCGAACCATTTAATGGAAGAAAGTTGACCCGTACAATGGCGCCAATGGTTGGCAAGGTCACAGCGATCGGACTCTATAATTTGGATGAAGACGATACGACTTTATCTGGCACCGTGTCAGAAGCTGATTATGCGTCTGCGGGGGAACTCTTACAACCCGCTGAACACTGGTCACTCCCTGAGGGTGGGTTGCTACTCTATGATTGTGAAACTCAAACCGCAGAATTACTGCAACAGGATTATCCTAAAAAAATTCCAGCAGGTGCCGCACATCTCATTCAGTTGCATTCGATTGTCCATGGGTTTGCGGTCATAGGACGCGTGGACAAATATTTACCTGGCGCTGCTGTGGCGGATTTTGAAGCAAACAGTCAGGGTATTTGTTGTGTCCTCAAAGAAAGTGGACCGACGTATCTGTGGAGTCAACAAGGCACACCTACCATTCAGGGCTTCGAGGTGCATGCGGTCAGTGCGCATTTGTATCGGATTGAGCTCCCTGTTGGGCATAAGAATTTCGAAATAAAGGTAAGTCTTTAAGGTGATTCGTGGAAGGGCTTCAGTAGCGCCCTGAATTATCTGATCAGAATCAAAAAAACTATGAAACAGCGCCCAAACATCATCCTAATCAATTGCGACGATCTTGGTTATGGTGATCTGGGTTGCTATGGTTCGACCAAGAACCAGAGTCCGCATATCGATGCTCTGGCTCGTGGCGGATTGCGGCTGACTGATTTCTACATGGCCTCACCCGTTTGCTCGGCATCACGTGCTGCGATGTTGACGGGGTGTTACCCGCCGCGGGTTGGATTTGGTGAACGCCCGGTTCTGTTTCCCGGCAATGCAATCGGGTTGAATTCGCAGGAAAAGACGATTGCGGCTTACCTTCAGGATGTCGGCTACCACACCAAGCTTGTCGGTAAATGGCATTGCGGTGATCAGCCGGAATTCCTGCCAACTAAGCATGGATTCGATGACTATTTTGGACTGCCTTACAGCAATGATATGGGGCGACAGTCGAACAATCTTGAGAATCCGCCACTACCGTTGTTACGAAACGATCAGGTGCACCAGCAGCAACCGGATCAGCGCGGTTTGACGGAACGCTATACGGATGAGTGCCTGCAATTTATACAGGCGAACAAAGACGCACCGTTCTTTCTCTATTTGGCGCACATGTATGTGCATGTGCCCTTGTTCGTGCCGAAGCAGTTTCTGGATGGCTCTGAAAATGGCGCTTATGGCGGAGCGATCGCTTGTATTGACTGGAGCACGGGCGTGCTGGTGGATTGTCTCAAACGACTTGGCTTATTCGAAAATACGCTGATTATTTTCACCAGTGATAACGGTTCACGCGCCCGGGAGGAGGGCGGTAGTAATACACCCTGTCGTGGCCAAAAAGGGACCACTTGGGAGGGTGGGCAACGTGTGCCTGCGATTCTGCATTGGCCAAAAGGTATTCAGCCGGGGCGGCAAAGCTCTGCGGTGACTTCGGCGATCGATTTACTGCCGACACTCTGTGGGATCGCGGGAGCCGATTTGCAGGCCGATCGTAAGATTGATGGCATTGACTTGGCTCCTCTCATTGAGGGGGACAGTGACTTTATTGGCCGTGAGACATTCTTTTATTTTGCCGGTAACGGATTGAATGCCGTGCGCAAGGGAGATTGGAAGTTGCACCTCAATCAGGGAGGCTGCCACGGTCAAGCGCCCGGCATCCCGGTTCAGGAACTGTATAACTTAAAGGCAGATGTCGGCGAAACCACTAACTGCACTGCGACACATCCCGGGATCGTCGCCGACTTGGAAGCCGAATTACAGCGGATGCGAGGAGAACTGGGAGACCGCAATCGAGGAAGGGCCGGCTCGGAGAATCGCCCGATCGGACGTGTTGAGAATCCTCAGACCTTGACGGAATATGATGCCTCGCACCCTTACATGGTGGCAATGTATGATCTGCCGGACATGCCGACAATGTGCGGCTAAACAGGGATTGAGCCCTTAATCCAACCGCAGCACGGACAAATACTGGTTTTGGTCGTCGATGATGCGTTGCACGCCGAGTTGTCCATCCTTGGCAATAATGAGCACCAAGGGGCTGGTTCGCCTTGCCATTCTCCACCTAGTTGGGAGTAGAGACCAAAGTGGATGAACATTCCATAGGGCGAATCCACGTACCATGCCATGCGGGCATTGTATGCTTCGAGGCTTTCTGATTTCGGCTGATTGCCAAAGGCGCTCGCGGCTGTAAGTGCGATGAGCAGTGAAACTAGGAGGTGTGATGTTTTCATTGTTTTCATTGTTTTTTGTCCGCCAAGGCCTGAATTGCCTCCACTGAAAGAGCGGCATCAAAGAGTCGCACGTCGGCGGCCTCCCCCCGGAACGAGTGCTTGAGTAAGTTGTTTTCAAGGAAATCCTCGTAGCCCAGTTGCTGGGTTTCAAACAGATTGGTGTGTTCCCGGTCCACCTGGGCGAAGAGTTCCATATAGTAGGTTGGGATGTTCAGCTGATGCGGATGTAACTCGCTCCAGATCTTTTCTCCATTCAACCACAGTTCGGCTAATGCCCGTTGTTGAGGGACATCTGACTGGATGGTCATGGCAATGTGGTGCCACGCGCCGGGCGTGAGTTGGGCGAGTTTCGGGGGGCGATTACGCCCATGGAAGCCGGGGGCGATCTGGTCGCCGACGATGCGCAGGAACGCGCCGCCGCGCTGCGAATACACCCAGCCCACTTTCTGGCGGTTCCACAGGTACTGGGTTTTATTTTTTTCGAATGCATCCGGCTTGATCCACATGCTGAGGGTCAGGTCTTCCGACGTCTGGCTCAGCTCACGGACCAGGATCATTGATTGGTCACCGGAGAAGCGATAGGCTCCTGGGCGATCCTCGTCTTCAACTGGCTCCGCGCCGAAGCGTTCACTGCGCATGCGACGGTCATCCTGCACCTGATCCTTTTGGAACCAAGCGCCGAGCAGGAAGGACTCCGGCTTGCCCTCGGCATCTTTCACATATGCGATTTCCTCGATGTCGGCTGGATGTTTGAAGTCGCTGACCAAGAGCGCGCGTTTGCCAGCCGGTCCCGAGAGGGTGATGCCCGGGTAGCAATTCTCGTAGAGTGCGTCCAATTGATGCCAGCCTGCTTCCAGTAAGACTGTCCCTTCGGGGCGCGCGTCCAGGTTGTGGTTGCTGGTCACATGCACGCCGTCGATGAGCAGTTTATTACTGCCGTCGGTATTCATGGTGAAGGTATAGACGCCGGATTCCGGCGCCCACCAGTAGCCGCTGTACTTGCGGATGATGCCGCCCGTGCGATCAGGCAGCATTTGCTGGACGACCACAGACTCCTCTGGTGTTAGGTTGGACACCAGTTCGAAGAGATCGCCGTCGGTCGGTTTGGGGTGCTTGATGACTTGTTTCCCATGGCCGCCAGTATGCGAGCCGTCGAGATCAAACTCGGCGGTCACTGGTAAAATGAAACGCTCGCGCACCATGCCGCGGGACAGCGGGGGCACCGCGTCCAGCGCCGGTAGCCGCTGAATCACTTGTAGCGGCTTGCTGAGTATCAGGCCATCCTCCCCGCGCCGGACGCGCAGTGGCACGGTCTGCACCTCATTGAATACCAGTGGCTTTGTATACGCGGCATAGGTGTTGCCGCCGTCGATACTGATGCTGAGTGGCTCCTCGAGCTGGTTGTCAATCCTCAGGGCTTGGCCGACTTCCAGCACCGTATCGGCAATATTGAAGGCTAGGTCTGGATCCCGATACAACTGTTTTTGCTGCACCGGTGTGAATGTCAATGCGCCCGGGGTCTTGACCTTTAGGTCGAACTCGACCACCGACAGAATCGGGCTGATGAAGAAGGACGGATCGGCGAAGATGGCCTCGAAGCGGTGCAGTCCTGCTTGCAGGTATACGTCACCTTCACGCTCGGTCAATCGGACATGATAGGGACCAGGGATATCAATCAGCTGTTTGCCGCCGACAGTGAGTCGTGTGGGGCCGCAGGAGCGCATTGCAAAGTGATAGTTCCCGGCTGTTTCGGCCCGGAAATAGCCGCTGAAGACATACAGCCCCTGATACATGCTCGATTCGTCCACCGTGGGCTGGACACGGGTTACGGATAGGTTCTGCTGATAGGTGCGGAAAATCGGCGTCTCGTTGGCAAGGTTTGCCGGCATCAGTGGCGATTCCAGGTCGATCGCGGTGCCACGCCAAACAGAGATGGGCAGCTCATACACCGACAGGGCGACGCCGAGGGACTTCGTGTCGCTGTCTGCGACCGGTTCGGCGGGCGGCACCTGAGTGTATACAGCGGTAATGGGCGGCGAGGCCTTGGCATTGATCTCGCTGACAACCTGACGGTAGGCTTCCGGCTTGTTGGCGAAGAAGTGGATGTCGACCAGTTCGTGGTAGGCGTCGCTCGCGGCATCGCCAAAGGTCCAGTCCGGAGCATAGGTGATTGCTTTGACGGTGGTGCTCGCATCAATCGTAAAGGGCCCGGTGTAGAGAGTGGCAGACGGTGTCGGTTTGCTCTGTAGAGCTTCGTTGTGTGAA
>JACKQG010007894.1_pt1 | contig 10549 bp, 7 predicted proteins | sample 8237621 | NCBI WGS metagenome assembly JACKQG01 (sample SAMN15677084, study PRJNA649215) | marine metagenome | biome: marine; feature: Black Sea; material: saline water; isolation source: suspended particulate matter (SPM) from the Black Sea western gyre | collected 2013-06-09/2013-06-10 | depth...
TTTTCGTCTCCCGGAACCCATCGCCAAATACTTAGTTGTGAGGGGGAGTACTGTGATCTTTCACAATTCAAAGAACAATGGTCTCCTCAGCAAATAGGTTTTGTTGACCTAGAACATGAAGGTGATTTTAGGAGGCCGGTTGTTCATCCGCACACCAACCGAGATAATCTGCTCCGCCATCAGAGCCCCCAAGGCGCTCGGCGAATGAGTTCGGCGGAACCCGCCTCCAATGACATCGATAGGCATGGCAGTTAATATAAGACATCCTCTGGTCGGCAATGCGACCTCTTGGGATACGACTCCAGCTGCTCTCTGATCGGTATCGTGGTGCACCTTGTCGAGGCTGTGCCCGCTTCGAATGGACTGTTCTCGACTGGAACGAACCTGCGACCCAAGCTTACAATTCAATCGATGCCGCCTCACTCGACAACTGGACTATCCGCTGGCTCTAGGCCGAAACTCTAAGCAAACTGGCGGCGAATTGAGGTGTTACCTTCCTTGTTACCGCAAGTGCTTCAGGGACCACCCGATAGGCGGCGCTTCAAGCCTTCGCTCAGTTCATGAATTTCAGTTTCCAGAAGCGGTCCGCCGGACTGTTTCTTTTTCTTGGGCGGAAGTTTTCGGACGACAACGGCATGTTCGCGCACCTCGTAGGTATAGCCTGTGAGTTCGGTTATGAATCCAAGCAAGACACCCAAAGTAAGATTTCGAGTGTTAAGGGTAACTGTCGGCGGAGGATTCTCCCGGGTAAGCAAAACAATATTTACACCTGCAAGTCGTGGATTGTCGGCGGATTGAGGGTCATGCTTACGGGCAGCCGCACTTAGAAAGGTGAGAACTTCAGGCAAGGGAGCTTCAACGAATTTCACCTCGGGGATGACGATTATTTTCAGCTTCTGAACAAGCTGATTGTGAGAACTGGGCTCAGACTTCCCGTGCAGGGCCGAAGCTCCGAAAGCAAAAGCCAAATAGATAAAGATCGAGGTTATCGACAAAGTTGATTTTAAATAGCCCATGATTGATGGGATAGTTTCAGGTTAGGAGAAAGTCAAACTAGGCAGTTTCATTCATCCTCAGCTTTAACAAGAAAATGCTCGCACTGGAAAACATGGGAATGAAGACGGCTGACCCAAGTCTTGCCCTCCTGCGTCATCCGTAGCAAACGAACGGCATGTCCAAGATACTGATGAGCCACATCCCAAAAGAACTTCGCATAACCTCGTCGCAAATCTCCAGGGTTTTCGCAACCTAGTTTCCGGTTGGCTCCCAATTCCTCGAATTCGTAATAAAGGGCCGGTATCTTGTGAAGGTATTCGGGATCGCCCAACTGGCCGATGAAATCAGCTGCACGAGCCAAACCCGGCAAATCGGTGCAGTTTTGGTAAACTGCTTTGTCGGGAACCGGAAAACGCGTACGCTCAATGCACGCTGACACAAGCTCGAGATCCAAGAATGAATAAGAATTAAAACGTTCGTGCACAAAAATTTTACCGCGAGCAACATGATGCGGCGTAAGTATGGCACAAGTGCCGGAATCAGGAAGTTCAAGCAGTTCGTCTTCTCCTACTTCAAAGTGATTTCCGTCGTCTCGCTCGCAGGCCCATTTGACGTAACCAATATCGTGGCAAAGTAAGGCCAAGAGGTAATTGAGGGCATCCTCCGCACTTACACGCCCTTCGAAGAGGTGCTTCCCTCGAATGATTTCAAGACCCACCATCGTAACCATAATCGTATGATCGACATTGTGGTAGAGCATATCGCCGTTAGCGATATTCTCGAGAGAAAGCGAGGAGGCCATACGAAGAAAATCGACGTATTCAGGATGGAGAGAGCCAAAGGTAGCCTCATACCCACTGGCAAGATGCTCAGTGAAAGGTTCGATCTTGAGTGTTTGAAGATTGAGCATGATTCTAAAGAACCGCTCAAAGCCAATATGCGCAAGCGGCAAAAAATCCAAAACAAACTCTAATTCGCCTTTAGGCTCGAAAGGAATTCGACTAAATCCACCAGTTCTTTTTCCGACATCGCGAGATGCAAACCCTCCGGCATGAGAGAGGCTTTCATCTTTTCCCGTTTCGCAACATCCGACTTTTTCACCTTTTGAGTGACGCCGCCAACCATGCGGATGGTAAGTTCTTTATCGCTTTCAGTCACGATACCGGCAAGTACTCCGCCCTGATTGGTGTGAACAATCCAACCTTCATAGTCGAAACTGACCCCTGCGTTTGGCTTGACGATGGCCAGATAAAGTTCGGTCTTTGGAAGCTTGCTCCCGATTTCAGATAAGCCGGGCCCAAAATCGATGCCCACATCCCCGGCCTTGTGGCATGCAAAGCACAATTTTTGAAAGACAGCCTTTCCCGAAACGGGGTCACCTTTCCGTTTGGCCAGCAACGCAATATCTTCGGGTGTTGCCAGTAGTGCCGGGGCCGCAGCAGCAACGGTCGAGGCTGGCTTGTTTGTAGCTCTAAATTCCGCAAGCAGTTTCTTCGCTTCGGGAGTTTGAATGAAACCAACAAGCTTGGCGATGACATCCGCCTTATCCTTAGGCCCGGCAGCCAGTGCATTGACGATGCTCTGTTTCTTATCCAGACGAAAAAGCAGCTGCACCGCCTTGGCGGCATCCTCTGCGGAAGGATTCTTTTGGACGGACTGAATCAACGCTGAAGCCTCGGCCTTGACTGAAAATTGATCGACTAGTTCGAAGTAACCCTCTTTGCCGCGCAAAGAACGAGCGTAACGTTCTACGGCCCCCTTCCACTTTTCGTTTCCCGAAACGTCGAAACGCTCAAGGCGCGTGAGCGTCTCCACAATAAGACGATCCTTCGGCGAAGCCTCTTCCTCGGCAAAGGAAATGTTTACAAAAAGGGCAAACAGTAAGTTCGCGAGGATGTTTTTCATCATCGAAGGAATGAATTCACCTTAAATAAAATGCACCGCCATGCTAGCGGGCCATTGTCGCAAACAGCTGTTCCAAAAGAATCTTAGATGTCCAACAGTGCTTCCAACGCCTTGTCCTTTTCAGGACCTGAATGGAAATCCAACGCGCGAACGTAGCGTGGATGGCTTTCGGCAGGAGTCTTCTCGTCTTTGAGAATCTTTGCCAAGTAACTTGGGGCGGCTTTTGAGCGCACTCGCCATATGATGTCCCGACCGGGAGAGGTGTTCCACTTGTCGCCCACCTTGGCGAGCCATGCGGCGAAACAGGCGTCCGCATTCAAGTCGGAGGAAAGGCCGAGTGCTTCGAGATACCAACGATCTTCGCCATCATGACGGCTCGCAAGCTCAGCCCAAAGCTTGGCTGCTTGATCCGTTTTTGTGTGGCGCAGCGCAATGGCGCACTCGCGACGGACTTGAGCGGACTTGTCGCCAACTAAATTCTCGACCACCTTGAGTGCGTCCACGTCACTTAACTGTCGAGCCAGTCGGAGTCCCACGATGCGTATATCCGAATCGCTGTCCTTGATAGCAAGGTCGACGTAATGCTGACCACGCCCCTTGGTCTTGCCAAGAAGCCAAAGTGCTCGAGCACGATAACGTGGATTGGAATCGGCAAAAAGCTTCTGAAGAGAGTTCTCGGCTTTTATGCCCTGTTTATGCAGGGCGTGCCAAGCGAGATAGCGCGTAGCCTCGTTTGGGCTCTTGAGAGCGGCAATGGCGCCATCGACACTCGCAACATCGACTTTCGACGCTTGGTACTTGTGGCCTTCGGGAGCCACAAGAAAAAGGCGTCCGCGATCCAGATCTTGCATGTTGTGCCCTCCGACCCCGGGGTCATACCAATCGGCGGCAATCAAGGAACCATCGGGTGCGGTAACCACGTCAGATGGTCGGAACCATTTGTCGCGTTGAGCACCATTGAGGACGTCAACGACTTCTGCGGAGTAACCGGCTCCGTTCTTGGTCGCAGGGTATGCTCGCACAACGCTGGGCCCGGCATCACAATGGATGACTTGACCTTGAAAGACTTTGGGCAAGAGCAACCCCTCGTATACGATAATTCCAGTAGGTGAACCTGCACCTGTTTGGAGTAAGTTGGGCATGACACCAGGATCGTTCAAGTGCCAGTGTCGCAGAGGAACCTCCTTTTCGATGTTGGTACGCTTATCGCGCCAACCTTTACCGGTAAATTCCCCGCGATAACCGTAGTTGCCAAACTCCATCACATAGTTGATGCGAACACCGCGGTTGCCGTCGTCATCGTTGTCGGACTGCCAGACGGAACCAAAGCTATCCACCGCAACTTCCCAGTTGTTGCGGAAGTTCCAGCCGAGAGTCTCGAAATCCGAACCATCTTCGTTACAACGGAAAACCATGCCCTCCTGATAGGGTTTCCGACGGTCGTTCACCTCGTTGCCGGCTTTGTCGACGATAGGTTTGCCATCCTTATCCTTGATCTGCCGTCCAGCGTTGCCGAAGTTAAAGTAAAACTTACCGTCAGGACCAAAGTGAATGGCGTGTATGCCATGATCGTGCTGGGAGCCGGATATGCCGGTAAAAAGATTGGCCTTGGAATCGGGCTTGTCGTCCCCGTTCTTGTCGGTGAATACGATCACGCGGTCTCCCACCGTTACCACTACCTTGTCCCCGAAAACACTAACGCCATGGGCAGAATCGATGTCACGGCCTTGATAAAAAGTCTTTACCTTGTCCGCCTTGTTGTCGCCGTCCGTGTCCTCCAGGATAAGGATACGGTCACCCTCGGCTCGCTTGTTCTTATGCCTACGATAGTTAGTCACTTCGCAGACCCAAATGCGACCACGATGATCGATGTCGATGGCGGAGGGACTCAAGATCATGGGTTCGCTCGCGAAAAGGGTAGCTTTAACTTCTTCATGAACATAGAGATTTTCAACCGCATGGGCAGGATCACCTTGATCGCCGACACGACCACCGGAACCTTTGGGGCCGGATACTGAAGCACCGGCAAAAGTGGGCTTTTGGGCAAATACTTGAAACTGCACGCTAGCTTGATTCCCGCAGGCCCCTTGATTGACACCGCCATCGTCCAAAGCTCCCTTGGCCAGAAATCGAGTAAACTGGTGGTTTATCGGCAATTTGTAACTAATTAACGAATCGGCATGGGTTCCTATGCCCTCTACCAATTTGCCGTCGACTTTCATGTCTTCGCCATTAGCGTTTTGGTTAAGCTTCACACTACCAAAACCTGCGGAAGAAGAATTCCATTTCATGGAGGTAAGTTTAGTTTCCTTACCACTCGAATCCACCAGTCTCGGGTTCACCCAATCCGCCCAGTCACAAGCAAAACCGTTGTCGGCGTCACTTACGAATAAGTGCAACTCCTTGGCACCCTTCAGGTCTACGGAAATATCAACTGCATGACCTAAGGTATTCTTCGTCACCGCCTTGCTAGTGAAAAGAGGTTTTACTTTCCCCGTCCCAGGAGAAGCCTTTTTAGGCGACAAGGAGGCGCCCTTGGGGGCTTTCCCGTTGAATTCTTTAAGCTTTTCCGAGATTTGGCCGGGAGCCCAACCGCGCGGGGAGTAGTCTTGATTAGACTGAAGATCGCCGACACTTACTTCACCGGCTGAAACACCACTTTTGGCGATATCGACTTTGGCAATCCAAGCGATGGCATTAAGGGTGAGGCGACGGAAGTCATCTGAGCCCCAATTGACGTGATTGTGTCCCCCTGTAAAGCCGAAGCCACGCCCATCGCTATAGTCCTTGCCGCGCTGATAGGCCCACGCAACATGCTGGGCTTCCTTGCGCTTAAGAACGGCCTCTCGCACATGCGGGTTGCCGCTGTGGGCACCGTCCCCACGCTTGAGCGTGTCGGCACTGGGCATGGCCGAAAGAATCGGCGTAACACCTTTCATGTTTTCGCGAAATCGCATGTGGTAGTACCACTCGTCATTGATGGCGAAAGGCTTGACTCCGGAACTGATCGGGTGGTTGGGAAACAACTTGAAGTCGGCCGTCCAGTGGGGGTTTACGGACCAGTGTGCCTCGAAGTAGCCTCCGATCCACTTTAGGAAGTGCTCGCCAGGAGGGCCTTTAGGCACCTCCACTCCATAGTGAAGGCAAGCCAACCCAACTCCTCGCTTCATTATCTTGTCAAACTCTTTCAAGTGGCTGTTCAACAAATGCCTCCCGCCACCATCGCAGTAGACAACCACTGCAGCGGCATCGTCAAATACACTAGGGTCTTTGGGATAACCGTTGTCTGTCACCACAACCGACTTGAGGCCAATCTTGGCGGCGTCCAAATGCTTGGCAAGCAGCTTGCTCCCGGCAATATGTTCGTGTGAAAAGTAACCATGACTCTTGGCCCCGGCCACGAATACGACCTTTTTGTCTTTGGCAAACGCTCCGAAAGCCATGCTTAGGGCGACCGAAATCAATATTGTTTTCTTTATCATAAGTATACCGATAGGTTGTGTAGGGAAGAAAGTTTGGAATAAGGATTTCCCTCAAGGATGGGAAAGGAATCAAAACTAGGTAGGACTAGCAAACCATTGCAAACGAAAACTCTACTTTGGGGTAATTCTGTCTTTGGATTGCGCTGTCACATCCTGCTCCTTACCTTATGTGATTCCTATCCACAAAAACTTTGAAAGAACTATTCATCGACATCATGATTAACATGTGGATCGCGGGCCGCAGGCAATAATGAGCAAGATCTGGAAAGTAGCGGGGATAAACTTCGACCACATGCACATGGGAGACCTCTTACGGATGGTCCAAGAGCATCCCAGCGCTGAAATCGTGGGCATTTGCGACGAGCAAGAGTCCAGAATGCAAGCCAGCGCCAACAATTTTGGCATTCCAACGGAACATGTCTTTACTGACTACAGAGCTTGTCTCGAAAAAACCCAGCCTGATTTTGTCATCCTCTGTCCCGCCACCGCCGAACACGGAGACTGGACGGAGAAGGTGGCGCCCTACGGCGTGAACGTGTTGGTCGAGAAACCTTTTGCCGCCTCTCTCGCGGAAGCCGATCGCATGATCGCGGCATTAGAAGCAACGGGCAGGAAACTCGCCATTAACTGGCCCATGAGATGGCATCCCTCTCACGTCACGGCTCATCGCATGCTCAACGAAGGCCTCATAGGGAAATTGACCGAGGTGCATTACTACGATGGCAACCGTGGACCTCTGTACCACCTGGCGGACAAGGTGGAAGTAAATCCAACGCAGAAAGAAAAAGCCAATAGCTGGTTTTATAAAAAGGATCGCGGAGGAGGCTCGCTCCTTGATTACTTGGGCTACGGCGTGACCCTCGGCACTTGGTATCACGGCGACAACAAGCCCTTGGAGGTAACCACCGTGACCGATCTGCCCAACGGACTCGAGGTGGACGAGCACAGCATGACTATCGTTCGTTACGACGTGGGTCTCTCCAAATACGAAACCCGATGGGGAACCTTCACCGACCCATGGATTCATCAACCTCAACCCAAGTGCGGCTTTGTCTTGAAAGGAACCAAAGGCACCATTTCCAGTTACGACAAGGAATCCACAATCCGCGTTCAAACCGAGAATTGTCCGGAAGGGCAAGACCTACCGGCCGACGACCTGTCGAAAACCTTTGAGAATCCAATCCAATACTTCATCCACTGCCTAGCTAACGATGCTCCCGTTGAAGGCCCACTAAACCCTGCAATTTGCCGAATCGGCCAACGCCTCGTCGATGCAGCGCTACGATCCGCCGAGGAAAAACGCACCATCATCTTGCCTGGCAAGTGAACCCCAGTGGCGTGCAAAGGCTCGACATAGTGACTGAATAACTGCAACAATCTCTCTATAGAAAAATCCGTCTAGCTAACCCTCCTCCTCCCATGAATTCAAATATACGTCTCCGCCTTAGCGTCATGATGTTCCTTCAACTATTTGTATGGGGGACTTGGTTCACCACTCTTAGTTTGGCCCTATCAAGCAATGGGATGAGCGGTGTCATAGGTGAAGCTTATGCCGCCGTGCCAATCGCCGCGATTATAGCACCTTTATTTCTAGGCTTGATTTCAGATCGTTTTTTCAACTGCGAAAAAACCATGGGCGTACTGCATCTAATTGGGGGCGGCCTATTGCTTCTGGCGCCTTCTTTGATCGCTGAGGGACAAGGGGGCAAACTGAGCTGGATAATCACCCTGCACATGCTTTGCTACATGCCCACTCTGGCACTCAGCAATACAGTGGCTTTCTCGAATATTGATGACCGCAACAAGTTTCCGGCCCTACGCGTATGGGGAACGATTGGATGGATTGCAGCCGGGTTGGTGGTCGGTGGGTTGGGAATGTCCAACAGCCCAAAAATCTTCACTCTTGGGGCCTTTTCAGCAATCGCTCTTGGAGTTCTCTGCTTTTTTCTGCCCAAGACTCCACCTCCCGCAAAGGGGAAACCGGTGAATGTTGGCACACTGCTTATGTTTGATGCCTTCAAGATGCTGGGAAACCCTTCCTTCCTCGTGTTCATTATTTGCTCGGCATTAATCTGCGTACCTCTGGCGTATTACTTCGCCTACACTGCAGTCTATCTTCCACAGATCGGATTCCAAGCCCCGGCCTCCACCATGGCCTTAGGCCAAGTGTCGGAAATTTTCTTCATGCTTCTAGTCCCGTTTTTCTTCCGCAAATTTGGGGTTAAAATTATGATCTTGGTCGGAATGCTCGCTTGGGTAGCCCGTTATCTGTTATTTGCTTTTGGTGCTCCCGATCAGGTTGTGTGGATGATTCTTCTTGGAGTTGTTCTCCATGGAATCTGTTACGACTTTTTCTTTGTCACCGGTTTCATGTACACAGACAAAAAAGCCCCAAAGGAAGTCAGGAGTCAGGCCCAGGCCCTTCTCGTGTTTTTTACTCAGGGCATAGGAATGTTCTTTGGCTACAAAATCGCCGGGGCAAAATTTGAAGCAGTTAAAGAAAGCTCTAACGCCCTTGACGGAGCCATCGAGAGTCCGTCTTTCGGCTTTTGGGAATCGTTTGGGAAAATGTTACTTGCCGAAAAGCCGGATGCATCGGGCACACTGGCGCAAGACGCGATGGCTAACTGGAAAACATTTTGGATGTTTCCATCCTTCATGGCCTTGGTAGTCGCGGGAATCTTTTTCTTTGCCTTCTTCGACAAGGGTTCATCCGAAGAAATCTCGACAAAGGAACAGGACTGAACTTTTATATGAATATTAATAATTTCTGGATCCGCAACCGACATAACCCAATGTTCCTGAAAGAAGAAAAGTGCATCGAAGAGCAAAACCCGCTTAACAAAATTCACCTCCCAATTAGACTTGGACTTTTTAATCAAGCAAATAGCTAACTCCTAGTAATTAAGAAACATGAAAGAACTCTCAAACTCCACACGCCGAAAATTCCTCAAGACAGGTTCCGCCCTTTCCGCGGGTACCCTACTGGCAGCTCCCCATGTGGCACGAGCCGCCAAGAACGACAAGACGCTCAAGATCGGACTGGTTGGCATCGGGGGACGAGGAAGTGGAGCAGCCGTTCAGGCCATGCTCGCAGACGACAATGTCGCCCTTACCGCAATCGGCGATCTCTTCGAGGACCGCATCAAGCTACGCAGTCGTATCTTGCGGGCACGGGGACGCGCCAAATACCAAGTGACCGAAGAAACTACCTTCACGGGCTTCGACGCCTACAAGAAGGTCATCGATTCAGGGATCGACGTCGTGATCCTCACCACGCCGCCAAATTTTCGCCCTTTACACATCGAGTACGCCATTGAGAAAGGCGTTCACTGCTTCTTCGAAAAACCGGTTGCCGTAGATGCCCCGGGCGTACGAAAGGTCATTGAGTTGGCCAAGAAGGCAAAGGAAAAGAAACTTGCTTTCATGTCAGGATTTTGCTGGCGGCACCACTATCCCAAGCGCGAAGTGTTCGGTCGCATACTTGATGGCGCATTGGGCGACGTTAACGCAATGTACAGCACCTACAATGGTGGTGAAACGTGGAAGAAGCCTCGTGAAGAAGGCTGGGGCGACCTCGAAGCCCAGATACGCAACTGGAACGCCCACCTTTGGCTTTCGGGCGATTCCATAGTGGAACAAGCCGTGCACTGCATCGACATGATGCAATGGGCAATGGGCGACAAGGCACCGGCGCATGCCGAGGCATCCGGCGGTCGACAAGTATACGACGATCCCGATAAGTATGGTAACATTTTTGACCACTTTGCCGTCGTATACCAGTGGGAGAATGAAACCGGCGGCGTCCGCGGTTTTCACCATTCGCGCCAGCAAAATGGAACCGTTGGCGGTTACGAAGTCGAAGTATACGGAAGCAAAGGTTTCTGCTCGGCTAAAAATCGACACGCCATTCTAGGCAAAGAGAATGCATGGCGTTCTCGCGGGGAAAACAACGATATGTACCAGACCGAGCACAACGAGCTCTTCGCATCCATTCGGGAAGGCAAGCCATTCAACGACGGTGAAATAGCCGCTCAAAGCACCATGGTCGCCATCCTAGGTCGCATGGCAGCATATACGGGACAGCAGATCACCTACGAAGATGCCTTAAACTCGAAGACCGACCTTACCCCTCCCCATCTCGACTGGAAGGAGCCACTGCCTGC
>JACKQG010007895.1_pt1 | contig 10547 bp, 9 predicted proteins | sample 8237621 | NCBI WGS metagenome assembly JACKQG01 (sample SAMN15677084, study PRJNA649215) | marine metagenome | biome: marine; feature: Black Sea; material: saline water; isolation source: suspended particulate matter (SPM) from the Black Sea western gyre | collected 2013-06-09/2013-06-10 | depth...
TGCAGAATTGCCTGATATTCAAAAACATTCCTTAGGTGTAGCAGTCCGTTATTGGTTTTAACTACTATTAATTGAAAGAATTATAAAAAGAAAATGAAAACAGCATTGGTTTGTGGTGCAGGGGGGTTCATCGGCGGACATTTAGTCAAACGATTAAAAGATGAAGGCTATTGGGTACGTGGTGTTGATATCAAAACCCATGAATATGTAAAATCCACAGCCCATGAATTTGTAAAAGGGGATTTACGAGACCCCAGATTGGTGGAAAAAGTGATAGATCAACCATTTGATGAAATTTATCAACTGGCAGCTGATATGGGGGGAGCAGGATTTGTTTTTTCAGGTGAGAATGATGCTGATATTATGCATAATTCAGCCATGATCAATTTGAATGTGATGGAGGTATCTGTAAAAGCAGATGTGAAGAAAATATTTTACTCATCCTCCGCCTGTATGTACCCTGAACGCAACCAAATGGATCCGGATAACCCAAATTGTGCTGAAGATTCCGCTTACCCCGCAGAACCGGACAGCGAATATGGCTGGGAAAAACTTTTCAGCGAGCGCTTCTATCTTGCGGCAAACCGAAATTATGGTATTGATATTCGAATTGCCCGTTTTCATAATATATTCGGACCTGAAGGTTCGTGGACTGATGGGCGGGAAAAGGCTCCTGCAGCAATGTGTCGAAAAGTAGCTGAAACTCCGGATGGTGGAGAAATTGAAATGTGGGGTGATGGATCGCAGACGAGATCTTTTCTCTATATTGATGAATGCCTTGAAGGTGTTAGACGATTAATGGATTCCGATTTTATAGGACCAGTAAACATAGGCTCTGATGAAATGGTAAGTATTAATCAATTGGCTGAAATGGCCATGGATATTGCCTGTAAAAAACAAACAATTAATCATATCCCGGGACCCCTGGGTGTCCGTGGTAGAAATTCAGATAATACACTCATTAAAGAAAAGCTGGGATGGGCACCGAGTTGGACTCTTCGTAAAGGGATGGAATTAACCTATAATTGGATTGCTGCACAAGTGAAAAACAAGAGAAGCTAAATAATCACCTCCATTACAAAACGTTTTGGACAGCACTGACATAAGGTAACAATAAATATTTTAATTACGTGGCAATAAATTGTCATTTACAACCCTAACCTTTCCCTCCTCCATTCAAATCTCTTAAACAATTCCCAATTCAAGTGTTTTGAGTAGATACCAAATTGCCCTAATTTAACCTCCTCAATTTTACCTAAAATAACATAATTAATCATTAAGGAAACAATGGATTCATTTCCAAAATTATTTATACCAGGACCGACTTTTGTACCCGAACATGTGATGCAAAGTTTAACCAGTCCGCAAATAGGGCATCGAACACCGGAATTTTCAGAATTAATGTCCACAGTTGTGGAAGGAATTAAACAAGTCCTCTATACTCAAAACCATGTTTACCTCGTATCTCATGCAGCCACAGGATTATGGGAAATGGGTATCCAGAATTCAGTAAAAAAGGGTATATTGCATACGGTGAATGGATCTTTTAGTTCTAAGTGGGCATCAGTTTCTAAAGAATGCGGTCATGAAACCGGGGTGTTGGAATATGAATGGGGAAAAGGGGTTATACCAGAAGATGTTGACGCACACCTTTCATCAGGGAAGTATGATGTTTTTGCTATGGTCCATAATGAAACATCCACCGGAGTTTTTAGTCCATTAGAACCCATATCAGAATTACTGAAGACTAAATACCCTCATATAATTTGGTTGGTGGATGCGGTGAGTTCTATGGCAGGAGTAAAAATTGAAACCGATAAGCTGGGCATTGATTTTCTTTTGTCTTCTACACAAAAAGCCTGGGGCTTACCTGCCGGATTCTCTATTTGTGCAGTATCTGACCGGATGCGTGAAATATCAAAAACCATCCCAAATAAAGGCTATTTTCTGGATATTGCTGTTTATGAAAAATATTATGAGAAAATGCAGACCCCGTCCACGCCATCCATTCCCCATCTGTTTGGTTTGAAATATGTTTTAGAGCAAATTGAAGACGAAGGCTTTGAAAATCGTTGGATGCGCCATATTGAAAATGCAGAATATACACGAAATTGGGCAAAGGATAGAGGACAGTCATTATTCCCTGAGGCTGGTTTTGAATCGCCAACTATAACCTGCATTCAAAATGACCAGAATTGGGATATAAATGGGATAAATGACCAATTGCTGAAAAGAGGATTTCGAATGGACAGGGGCTATGGAAAACTGAGGGGAAAAGCTTTCCGAATTGCCCATATGGGAAATGTAATGAAAGAAGATTTAACAGAATATTTAAATAATTTTGATGAGGTATTAAATGGTTAAAGTATTGGTATCAGACCCAATTGCAGATAAGGGTATTGAAATATTAGAGGAGGCAGGATTCGACATTGTCTATAATCCAAATCCAACAGATGATGAGTTGCAGGCATTGGCTAGTGATACAAACGCCTGGGTAGTTCGCTCTGGAACAAAAATTACTGCAGAATTATTAAAAGATGCCAGAAACCTTCAGGTCATTGGCAGAGCTGGTGTTGGGGTGGATAATATTGATATAAAAGAAGCCACCAACCAGGGTGTGATTGTGATGAATAATCCGGATGGTAATACCATTTCTGCTGCAGAACATACCGTTGCCATGATGATGGCGCTTTCCCGAAATATTCAATTGGGACATATGGGAATTGTTAATGGTGAATGGAATCGAAGTAATTTAGTAGGAAATGAACTCAAAGGTAAAACGCTGGGTGTAGTGGGCTTAGGCAGGATTGGTAGGGAGGTGATTAAGCGTGCTATTGGTCTTGAAATGAAAATTATGGGTTATGATCCCTTTGTTAATCAGGATGTATTTGACCAGGAAACTGTAACATTGGTTGATTTGGATACACTCACCCAGAAGTCAGATTACATAACACTTCACATGCCGCTGTTGGATTCCACTGAAAATCTTTTTAACGCAGAACGGATTGCTACAATGAAGTGCTCTGCAAGAATAATAAATGTTGCCCGTGGCGGTATAATTAATGAAACTGATTTGGCAAATGCTCTAAATAATGATGTAATTGCTGGTGCCGCCATTGATGTTTTTAAATCTGAGCCTTTAGATATGGACAGTCCCCTGATAAAAGCAAAGAATGTATTACTCACACCCCACTTAGGCGCATCCACCGTGGAGGCTTCTGAAGGAGTTTCCTTTGGAATATGTCGTCAAATTAGGGACTTTATATTAGATGATAAATTATCAAATCCCATAAATATGCCAATAACTGATATGGCGCAGTTAAAGCAGATTAAACCATTTTTAGAATTGGCAGAAACTCTGGGTAAAATAGAAATGCAATTGGCAGAATCGCCGGTGAAATCAGTATCTGTAGAATGTTTTGGCAATATTGAAGACTCCAAACCCATTTCTCTATCATTTTTAATTGGGCTGTTTCACGATATGACGGATAATAGAACAAATTTTGTAAATGCAGGGGTAATTGCAGAAGAGAGGGGCATTTCATTTTCCCATAGCTTGAATACGGAACCGGTTTCCTTTGCTAATTTAATTGTGGCACATATTACAACTGATGAGGGAACGATTGAAGTGGCAGGGTCTGTTTTTGGTGATCAACATCCAAGAATTGTGGATATCATGGGCTATGAAGTGGATGTTCGGCCAGAAGGAAGTATGCTTTTTGTCCAGAATAAAGATATACCCGGTGTAATTGGAAAAGTTGGTATGCTGCTTGGCGAAGGTAGCGTCAATATTGCCGAATATTTATTGAGCCGTACACCTAATAATGATTCAGCCTATTCCGTTATTAAATATGATGGTGAAATTAATGAGAACTTATTAGAAAAATTGAAAAATATGGATGAAATTTTAACGGTAAAACAATTGCATGTCTAATATATTTGACAACCTATCTGATAAACTTCAGCACCTGTCAAACAAGGTAGCAAAAGATGGTAAAAAATATTTAAAGACTGCTGTTTCTAAGGGTGAGGAAATTGGGCATAAAGGGAAAATTCAAATTGAAATAGAAAAATTGAAATGGGAGCTCAAACAAAATTACAATAAGCTAGGTAAATATGTTTCTGAGAAAAAAATCACCAAATCTGTTACTGATTTTTCCCATGATAATGATTTTCTTAACATCGTGAATGAAATTAATAAGCTGAAATTGTTTGTTGAAGAGCGGGAAAAGGAGAAAGTAAAAGGGAATCAAATTAAGTGAATTGGAAACAGGACACAGAAGTCAGGAGGCAGGAAACAGGGAATAGAGAATGATGATTAGTGAATGTAGATTTGTAGTGAACAGTACTTCATCTTACCATCATTCCAGCACCTAACCTCCAGCAACCAATACCCGAATCATCTAATCAAGTTTTTTTCTTCCTTTGTAATCAATCCTTATTTTGTTCTAAATTTTCCTATCCAATTCCAGTAAAAATTTGTGTTTAAAAACGGCTATAAAATAATATTTATTAAAGAGGGCAAGTTTGACCTCAAACAGTTTACCATTTCGCCCCTCCAGGTTGGACTCATTGCGGGGGCAATTATTCTCCTCACATCATCTTTTTTCTTTATGTTCTCTGACCAGTTTGTAGAATGGGCGGGTTCTCGTGAAATTGAAAAACACCGTAAAAATAACAAGGTGCTGGTTCAAAATATTGAAGAAAACCAAGAACGAATTGAAAATCTTTTAGATGAATTAGATGAAATAAAAAAGCAGGATAATATTCTCAGAAGACTGGTGAAGTTGCCTCCCATTCATGATGATATACGTAAAATGGGATTTGGAGGTACCCATAATAAAACGGAGACTGAAGATGTAAACTACCTTCTTCCTGAAGACCATATTGATGTGGATGAAATGATAGATGAAATTAATTATGTAAATCGTCTCATAAATCTTGAAAGGCTCAGTTATGATGAAATTGCAGAAAAGGTAGAATCAAATAAAGATGAAATATTAGCCCATCCTGCCATTCATCCCGTTGAATTGGGGCTAGACCGCCTATCATCGAATTATGGGTATAGAAGAGATCCGTTCTCACAAAAATTTAAATTTCATGATGGACATGATTATTCTGCCCGCATTGGAACGAATGTGCATTCCACAGCCAACGGCAGGGTTAAAAAATCAAAATATTGGGGTTCCTTTGGCAATTATATCGAAATTGACCATGGCAATGGCTACATCACCGCTTATGGACATTTATCAAACCGCAGTGTGAAAGTGGGTGATAAAGTAAATCGTGGTCAAAAAATTGGTGAGGTTGGCAATACCGGTCGCTCTACCGCACCCCATCTTCATTATGAAGTGCAGTACAAAAATAAAGCAGTGGACCCCTCACCGTTTTATTTTGACATTCCTGTAAACTAAGTAATAATTTCCAATATGCCTTGTGATTCTCAAGGCAAATAAAATTTTAGTTTCCTTTCGGTAAATGTACTTTCTATTTAAAATAAAAAAACCCCGTATTCTCAATCCATAAAACTGCCTAAATTATGGAGATGCTAAACCCCCAATATTTTATAGAAACCTTTGGCTGCCAGATGAATGTGGCAGACTCTGAACTGGTTGCCGGTATGCTGCAGAAATGTGGCTACTCTGAAACTCGGGATATGACTCAGGCGGATATCATATTTATGAACACCTGTGCCATCCGAGAAAAAGCAGAAGAGACGGTGCATCACCGCCTGGACAGCATTCAACATTTAAAAAAACGCAAACCGGAGATGATTTTTGGTGTGTTGGGCTGTATGGCACAAAATCTAAAAAATGACCTCTTGGAGTCTAAACCTTATGTGGATGTTATTTTAGGTCCCGATTCCTATCGCAGGATTCCTGAAATTATTAATAATCGCAAAAAACAAAATGGGCATGAGGTGGACACCCGCTTATCAAAGTATGAAGTATATGATAACTTAATGCCCTCTCGGCAGGAGGGAGTAAATGCCTTTGTTTCAATTTCCCGAGGATGTGATAAATTCTGTACATTCTGTATTGTACCCTTCACCCGTGGCAGAGAGCGCAGCCGTTCTAATGATAGCATTATTGGAGAAGTGAAAGACGCTGTAAATAATGGGTTTGCTGAGATTACGCTTCTGGGTCAAAATGTAAACTCCTATCGAACTGAAGAGGGAAAATTCCCCCATTTACTGGAAGCGGTTGCCATGGTACCGGGTGTAAAACGCATTCGCTATATGTCTCCCCATCCCCAAGATATGGATGATCATTTGCTCCAGGTTATGAGTGAACATGAGAATATATGTAATTATGTGCATTTACCCTTGCAGGCGGGGGCCGATAGAATTTTACAGCGGATGAATCGTACCTATAGCAAAACTGAATTCTTAAATTTAGTGGATACTATCCGCAAATATATTCCCAACTGTTCAATTTCAACCGATATAATTGTGGGGTTCCCTGGTGAAACCAATGCTGATTATGAGGAGACCCTTGAAGTTATGAATAAGGTGGTTTTTGACCGAGCCTTCATGTTTAAGTATTCCTCCCGCCCGGGAACCAAAGCTGCTGAATATACAGATCAGGTTGATGAAGATATTAAGCAGGAGAGGTTGGCGCGATTGATTGATTTACAACAGACCCATACGTTGGAGGCAAACCAGCGTCACATTGGTAAAGTGTTAAAGGTTATGGTGGAGAAGGAAAGTAAAAAATCTCCACTGCAATGGTCGGGGAGGACGGAAGGGAATATGGGTGTTATATTTGATAAAAATGAGGAGCAGATTAAGGATATAGTGAATATTCTCATTCAGGATGCGCAGGGAGTGAGTATGTTCGGTAATCGAGTCTTAGAAAAGGAAATGATTCATGAAATTAATTAAATATTTAGTATGGATACTTCTACTCATGGGCAGCTTGGTATTTCTAGTAGAGTTAAACGAATTAAATCAATTTGAAGGAAATGCACTTGCTATAAAAATCCCCTTTCTAATTGACATGCCCGAATATGAAAATGGCTTTAATGTGTGGATGGTGTTGGTAATGACATTGACGGCTGGAGTTATAATTGGTTTCCTATTGGCATTATTTCAAATTATATCTCATAAAAGTGAAGTTTTTTCTTTAAAGTCAAAACTCAGAAGGGTTCAGGTTGAGCTGGATAGTCTGAGAAATGAAAGTATTGAAGATGATTTTGTGCTTACCGATGAAGTGGATGACGAAACTCTATGAGTAATATCCTCATCACATTACTGATTTTAGGGGTGGCAGTTGCAAGTATTTCTGTGTATGTTCTGAACTATAAACCTCGACGCAAATCAAAAGTGAAAGACATTTATGCTGAAGGTTTAGATCTGATGATTACAGGAAGGCGAAAATCCGCATATAAGAATTTTAAGGATATCATTCAAAAAGACTCTGATAATATTAAAGCTTATCTTCGACTAGGGCAGGTTTTAAGGGAAAGTGGAAATCCGACGCAGGCGTTAAAAATTCACAAAGGACTTTTACATAGAAGAAATTTAAACTTTTTTGAGCAAGTTGAGCTCCATAAAAATCTGGCTATGGATTGGTATAAATCCGGAAATGTTGATGCAGCCATTAAAGAATTGCATGCATTATTGAAATTAGAAAAAAATAGTGAATGGGCAGTGTCTCAGTTAACCGCTTTCTATCGTGAAAAACACGAATGGGATAAAGCCGGTGAGTATTTAGAAAAATATCAAAAGCAAACCAATAAAGAAGATAAGAATAAACTAGCGCTTTATAAAATTCAGGAAGGTCGAATTCTCATTAAAAACAAAAAATTTAAGGATGCACGCCAAACCTTTGAAAGTGCCCTGAATATTAGCAGTGACCTGGCTGTAACCTATTATTTTATTGGAAATTCCTACAGCAGTGAAAGTGAGGAAGAATATCAGAAATCTTTAGAATCTGATGTCGCAAGTCAGACCATATCTCAGGAAAATTCTGACTATATGGAGAGAGCCAAAGAATTATTGGGGAAGGCTATTCCCATGTGGATTCGCTATGCAGAACTCAAGCCGGAACAAGCCTGGATGGTAATCCATTTATTAAAAGACGGATTATTTGCCCTTGATAGATATTCTGAATTTGAAGATATATTGAAACGTATATTGAAATCTGATTCTGACAATATTGAGGTCATCGCAAGTCTGTCTGAAATTTATTCTCACAGGGGAGAAAATTCCGAAGCCATAGAGCTTATTGATTCCGCAATTGAACAAGACCCCAGTTCACTTATTGTAAAACTGATAAAATTGAAACTTCAGGCAAAAAAAGAAAGTAGCAACCCGGATTTCGCACGCAGTCTGGATGATATTATTCATTTTCTGGTCACCGACGAACGTTTTCAACGGTACAAAAATACAGCAACGGACCCACATATCATTTGGTTGTATGAAGCCAGTGATGAGAAGGAAGTTCTAAAATAATGAGAACAATATTCAGTATAATATTTTGCTTTTCCATTATGCCAGCTCAAGATCATTTGGATGCATTAATACAGGATGTGCTCCATGGCTCTCGAGACAGTGCTGTTGTTTATCTACCCGCAATGGAGCAGAGATATCCCAATAATCCGTCTCTAATATATCTAAAAGGTTTGCTGGAAATTAATGGAGAGGAGGCGAAGGATCTTTTTACCAAATTGTATAATACCCACCCCACCAGTGAATATGGTGATGATGCGGTTATGAAAGTTGCTGAATATTATTATGCAGCAGGACTGTATGAGCACGCGGCAAAATGGCTGAAAAAAATGCCCATTTATTATAGTCGATCGGAGCACATTGAAAGGGCTGTTAAACTATTTCTAAACTCGCTTATAGTTTCGGGTCATAAAGATACAGCTGTTTTTTATTCCCGAGTATTTAAACGACAGTTTCCCCATTTGGATGTAGATGGTAAAATAAAAGACTTGCTCAAAGATTTTGAGAAATCCGATCAGGAGAAGGAAAACGCAAAAGAATTTGCTTCTAAATTTTCAGCACCTGAAGTTAATTCCATTGAAATTCTGGATGAAACACCATTAGCAAATACCAAAGCGAATAATACTCCCGGAAATTACTCCCTTCAAACTGGTGCTTACAGTGTACGGGAAAATGCTGAGTCGCAGAAGATTAATCTTATAATTGCCGGGTTTAGCGCAAGAATTAATGAATTATATAAAAGTAATCGGACGCTTTATGCCGTTCGAATTGGGCATTATGATAGCAGGGAAAATGCTCAAAAGGTAGGTGCCCAAATAAAAGCCGAATTGGATATTAATACCATAGTCATCACCAATAATTAATGAAAATTTCTCTTAACTAAAAAGGAGTGCTCCCATGCGATTTATACCCTTATTATTAATATTTTCACTATTTGCCCAGGATGATACTGGTACTCCGGAAAAGTCTGGTGCTACAGGAAGTATTGGAACTGTTACCCTGAATGGACAGATATATAATCAGCTATCCATTCGACCCGAAATACCCATTGGCAAGCTGGGTGTTGGTTTGGATATTTATTTATATTTCAATGATGAAGGCATGTATTGGGACAGTTGGGATTTTTCTTCTGGTGGATCGGCTTACAAAACTATTATTGATAAAATTTATTATTTGCGCTGGGGTAAACCTGGTGATAATCTTTATTTCATGGCAGGGGCATTACCTTCGGTGACCCTTGGGCAGGGAATACTGGTGAATAATTATGCCAATATAATGGAGTATCCTCAGGTACGGCAGGTTGGTCTGAACCTTCAAGCGAAGGTGGCAGGTTTTGGAATTGAACTCATCCATAGTAATTTTAAATCGGCAACACCCGGAATATTAGGAATTAGAGGCTCACGATCAATAATTCCGAAGTTAAGTTTGGGCGTCTCTTTTGTAACTGATTTAGATCAATTGGCAGGATTACCCGATTCTGATGGAGATACATACCCAGATTATTATGACTTTTATCCGGATGATGAGAGTAAGTGGGATGATGAAGATAAGTGGAAAAAAATATATAATTCTGTACCAGGGGCAGACCCAGATTATTTTACTGAATGGTATGAATCCAAAGACTTTTATAATGCTTATAATCCGGATGACGCAAAATCTGATCCCATCTCCGGTATGGCATTTGATGCTACCTATTCCTTAAGTGAAAAAATAACCCTTTATTCCCAATTTGGACTTTTAAAGGGAGAGATTATTGACCCGGAGGATCCTTCAAAAATGGTTAAGCTTGGGTGGGGATTGGTTCCCATTGGTGCCAGAGCAAAGGTAGGTCCTGTAAATCTATTGGCAGAATATCGCATGGGATCGCGCCGCTTTGTATTTAATTATTGGGACCGAGCCTATGATGTAAACAGAGTATCTGTAATTAACTCGGACATTGCCACCCGTGAGAGTCAGCTCTACCTCTATGGCAAACTGAATGGTTTTTATGCTCAGGCAGAAATGTCAGTGATGAATCTTTTTATACTGGCAACTGGATATCAAAATATGCAGGGTGAAAAATGGGATGATGTTTTAAATGAATATAAAACGGGTA
>JACKQG010003793.1_pt2 | contig 10545 bp, 14 predicted proteins | sample 8237621 | NCBI WGS metagenome assembly JACKQG01 (sample SAMN15677084, study PRJNA649215) | marine metagenome | biome: marine; feature: Black Sea; material: saline water; isolation source: suspended particulate matter (SPM) from the Black Sea western gyre | collected 2013-06-09/2013-06-10 | depth...
CCTATTGGGGAAAACGGCAGCGGTTGGTGTAGCGGGATTCGTTGCGGGATTTTCTGGCAACGCAGACCATAAAGGGTCTTAAATAAATGTCGGTGGTTTTCGACCAGATCATCGAACTGATTGACAACGACGATGAGCCGCAATGGTTGCGCGCTCATAGAGTCGGCATCAATCCGCACACGATCACAAGGATTAAGAAACGCAAGGGTTCCAACGTTTTGACGATGGAAGCCCTTGCGAATTCTTATGGTTACGATCTCAGATTAGTTAAAATTGAGACATGAGATCGGCGGTATCGCGGTCGTCGGCACGGTCGATGATGTGACCGTATCGGTTGAATGTCGTTTTGATGTCCTTGTGACCGAGCTTCGTCTGCACATATTTCGGTGATTTGCCGATTTCGATCATGCGCGACGCCGCCCAATGGCGCAGCGTATGCCAGCGGCGTTGCCAAACACTCTCAAGATCCGCGCGAACAAGCGCCGGCTTCAAGATGTTTTCCCAGCATTCCTGGTTGCCAATCACCGTTCCGTTAGCCGTGGCAAACACCAGGCCGGCTTTGCGCATTGGTTCGACCACCGACGAATGCAGATGATTTGATATCGGAATAAACGGCGACCTCGGACAATCAAGACGCCACTTTTTCAGCAGATGCACCAACGCCGAATTGATTGGAACGATCCGCCGAGCTTGCCGCGTTTTTGGCTTGCCGATTGTCTGGTGGCGATCCGCGTCCTTGTTAATGCGAATTTCGCCTCGATCCAGATCCACGCAATCCCAGGACAGCGCACGGATCTCACCAATCCGCATTCCCGTCGTGGCGGCGACGGTGATCATAATTTGACCACGCAAACCCATCGGCGTGTTGCTCTCCAAATTGTCCATAAGCCGGCGCATCATTTCGGCTGTCGGTATCCAGGTATCGACATCTTCCTGAACTGGCAGCACCACGCCGGCACTGGGATCGTGCAGGAGAATTTCCTGGTCGACCAGCCATTTGCAAAATGAACTGATCGTGCCGCTGATGTTGGCGACTGTTTTCGGTGAGCGTTCAGCTTTGACGCCATCGATGAGATTTTGGATATGGGATTTGTGGAAGGTTCGGATCTGCACATCCGTGAACGCCGGCAGCAGATAATTCCGTACATGACTGCGATAGTCATCGATCGTGGTCATCTTGATGTGACCGTCATGCGCGCGTGTCTCAAGATGCGCGATCCAGCGTGGAATATATTCGTCAACGCTGCCTCGCTCGCTAGATGAAAACGACAACGTGTATTTCCCCAGGTGCAGACGCAGCTTGAGATCATCAAGGCGCGCTGTGTACCGGCGCTTGTCACCGCTGCTGATACTCCGCGTGCGGTGGGTTTTTGGACAGGTGTACTCGGCAACGTATCTGCCGTCTGATCGCACATATTCATTAATTTTTGAGTTCGCCATATCGCCCTCCATGGCAATAATACCAAGATGGCGCATTGTTTTTGCGGTCATTTTGACGGTGCCGCTTCAATGCGGCGAATTCGTTAGCGTAAGTTTGCCAAACTTAACCAATTGGAATGATTGTTAAACTACCATCAAGGTTCCGATGACCGTCTAAACGGTGATTATCTCGTCCTCGGAGTGAATAGTCGTTTGTTTCCAATGAGTTAAGTGGCGACCCCTACGGGACCCGAACTCGCAGTAATATGTATAAATCTTAATGGCTTAGATGTCAATTGACGGTTCTTTGACGGTTGTTAACTTTTCCGCCAGACGCAAAAAAGGCCGGGGTAAGTTTTGAGACCCCCCGACCTTAATTTGGATTTGCTGCGCTAGGCGCTGTTAACGATCGAGGTAAAGTTTTGGAACCCCCCGACTTAACGATCGAGGTAAAGTTTTGGACCCCCCGACCTTAATTTGGATATCCTGCTTATTCTGCATTAGTTGCATAGGCGTCAAACAATTTCATTAGAATCAAAGACAGCGAGTCTGTCAACTATTTGTCTTTCGTGTTCCACAAATTGAACAGCACGGTGATTTTCTGTTTCACATGCTCGACATCGACATGCAGCTTGATCAGGCTGTAAACGATGACCGCAAGGCCAGCCAAGATCGGCCAAATCGCGGCGAGCGCATCAAAGATTTGATCCATCGCCACTCGCAATCATTTCCGATATTCTCGCAGAGCGATGAGGCAATTGACGCGCGTAATTCGAATCAAGCAATTCAACGCTAGCGGCAAGATATTCGCCAGCCTCAAGCAGCATCAGCGTCTGGGAAAATTGCGACAGGCGACCGATCCCCATATTGAAACACAGGTCGATCATCGCAAAACGCACCGGCTCTGGAGCATCGATCCACCAGGGGAAGCTGCGATCGAGCTGGTCGCAAACCAGCGTGATGTCGTTTTCAAGCAGATACCGCGCCTCGTCTTCCGTGATGCCGCGATCTTTAGTGATCAAGCGACCAACACCGATCGTCGCGTTGCCCAGGTGGTCGTCATACGCGTGCAAGACCATGCCCTCGTTCTCGATTAGCTGGCTTGTTATTTTCTCAAAATTCATTTCGATAGTCCCTTGAATTTCTCAAAGCTACGCAAGCCGCCCAAGCCGAGCATGCCGAGCAGCACTGGCATCATTTCACTGAGATCGATGGCGGGCAGCGCGACAAGATAATCTGCTTGAGCTAATCCGAATATCAGCATCGGCTGCGCCACATAGTTGTAGGCCATCGCCACGCCGCACACCCATCCGATAAACGGGCGCCAGCCGGCGACAAATATATTGCGCGACGCCGCCTCGGTTTTGTTGATCTCAAGCTGCCCTTTCGCAAGCTCCTGCGCGTGGCGCTCGGCCATCGTGGAGATCTCATGAGCCAGCTTGTTCTTGGTATCTTTGTCTTCGATGAACTTATCGAGGATACCGGTAACGGGACCGATTAAATTCCCAAGCAATCCGGCAATCATTTCCTATTCGCCATCCAGGCTGTCACGCCCATGAACGCTCCGACTATCCCGGCATTCGCAATATACATGGTCGAGATCAACGCGCTTAGCGCAGCTACACGGCTTTCGCTGATTATCGGCGGTAGCAACACCGCCGTGATCGCCAGCATGAATATGAACGACGCCACCGCTATCCGGCGCTGTGTCGAGAATTTTCGGTGCTGGTCCCATGCTTTCAATTCCTCCGCGTCAACGATGCCATCGTCATTCAAATCGGCATCGTCAACCAATTGGAATGACCTCGGAGTGATCCGCGCAAATCGCAAACACCGCGATGACGAAGATCACGATCATGGCGACAGCAATTTTGAATTGCTTGCCTTTCGCCCTGAACTCCATCCAGGCGTCTTGAAAATCTGCTTTCATGTCTGCATTCCTTTTTTCGTTGCGCACGCAAATTGCATTGGCACGGCGCGTTTCCCTGTCATTTTGTAAATTTGCGTCATAGCCGCGAGCGCCCCTGGACGGCTGGCGACATGGCACGCCGCCTCGCTCTCGAAAGGACCAAAACGGACGGTCGCGGTACTCGGCGCTTGCGGCTCTATAATCATCAGCATCACCAACAGCCACCAACTCATTTTGGTAGCAAGCCAGCCAATATGGTGACGATTGCGCCCATGCCGGCGCCGATCAAGATCAGCACCGCACCAGCTCCACGCCAGCGATTAAGCTGCGCGGATTGCTCACGAACGAGTGTGTGCAACAGGCTGACATCACGGCGCAGATCGGCCACTTGAGCGGTCAAGGCGCCAAGCGTCTGCTGCGAGTTGTCGGTCACCTAAAAGACTCAAGCGCCAAACTAAGCGCCTGTGCCGGCGTGCCTTCTTGTTGTGCCGCTATCGCTGGCGTAACGCTCTGCGCCAACGGGAAACTTCTCGGCGTTGTCGACCCTGGGTCCGTCATTCGCCTCGCCGCACGTTTGCTGGATATTTTTTGCATCTCACGCAAGCCGATATTCGTCGCCGCGCCAGCCACCGGTCCCGATGCAACCGTTGCCCCCGCCGACAGGCTGTTGCGGAAAAAGTCGCGCATCAATCCAGCAAAAGCAAACGCCGATCGTGACGGATTCAGAGCATCTTTCGGCGTGATCGTTTTCTCGACAATGGTGCCGAACCGCCGCATTTCCGCAAGCTGCGCGGGCGAGAATATTTTGCCCATGACAACGCGGTTGTCGTTCAGCGCTTTTTGCAAAGATGTGCCAAACTTTTGCGACGAGAAACTCTTGCCGCCGCCAATAGCCGTGTCAATTCCGCGATTGGCAATGTGTAGCCATACCATCTGTCGGACGTTTGTGAATTCTTCCTCCGGTAGCACGCTTTTCAAACGGTCGATGACCTTCGACATGCTTTGCGGATAGACTTGCCCAGCGCCTAACAACGACCGGGCAAGGTTGTCCGTGTTGTCTTCAGTCAGCAACTTTTGCACAAATTTGCCGCCGTCATCCTTTTGGTTAATTAAGCCGTATTTTTTGCCGTAGTCAGCGCGCAGCGCTCTTGCGTTCTTTAACGCTGTCAGAGCTTCCGTGTCCGTGCTTTTAAGCGTGCCTTCAAGTGTGTCATCAATGAAATCGTCCAAGCTTCTTTTCGCGCTGATCAACGCCCGCTTGTCTGTCGGATCTTTTGCGGAATCGATAAATTTGCCTATTTTCCGGCGATAGAAATCAGCTTGCGACAGCGAAAACGCGCCTTCTGTTTTCCGGTATTTCTTCATGTCGTTCATCAATTTGTGTGCGAACGGCGTTAGTGTCTCGTCAATCAAAATGTCATTCTCGCGCCAATTCGCTAAAACACGGCGCGGAAATTGACGCACCGCTTCAGCCGACAGCTTGACCCCTGGCGCTAGTTTATTAACGGTGTTGTAAGCGCTGGCGATTGCTTCATCAGCCTTTGTCGCTTGGTTCTGGATCGTCGCCTGGATCGTTCCCAGCGCAGTAGCTGGCACTGTTGCTGTTGATCCTTGCGGCACCATCCGTTCGCCAATTCCGGCGGCTTGTTCAAGCATCGCGTCTTGAGCCAAATCGTCACTTGCTCGCATTTGAGTCGATGCCGCGTCGCCAGTTCCGCCTTGTCTCGCAGCTTCTTCGCGTCTGAGCATGTTCATGTCTTGTGTGCGCTGTCCCCGTGTCAACGGTATCGGGAATTCCGCTTGCAAAACATCCGCGCCAGCTTGATTCATCGCGCCAGGCGGCACCGCGTCGGATGCCATCTGCTGCACTGTCCGAGGATTAGACATAGCCTGTTGAGCACGGCGCAGAGCGGCGTTGAATTGCTCTTTGATCACCGTTGACATCGACGCGACATCAAATCCAGCCGTTTCGGCGGCTTTGCGACCAGCTTCCGTGAACTCTCCGTTTTTGAGGTATTGGGCGTTCCCGATGATGTCTTTGATTTTTGGAATTGCCGAGATGCCAAGCCGCAATCCAGAACTGATTAACTTAGCTACCGGCTCACCGACGAAGCCGCCAGCCGCCGCCAGCGCCGCCCTTTCGCCGCTGATACCCTGCTCTGATCCAAGCTCGCCGGCAGCGACATCTTGAGCAACAGAAGTTGCACCGGACAGACCTCCAGCTAAACCTAGCCGCGTGACCAGGTTGGTTGCCGCCCCTGCAATTTTCATTGCTGGCACAAACGACGCAACGTCCGCCAAAAATTTGAACGCATCAGATCCGCTAAAACCTGGACGGTTTATGTAATATTGCTTGTTGTTCCAGGTGATGATCTCGTTGCCTTTGTCGTCTTGCGATCGTGTCGAATTAGGCAAGGTTTTGACGGCAATTTCCGCCAAAGCCGCCGGGTCCGGCGTGGTCGCGTAAGCCGCCGCCAACTTCAAGGAATTGCCGAAATCAAAGCCTTGCGCGCTTAATTCCTCGATTGCTGGGTCGTACTGACCCGACCCAGTGACCGTGTTCCAGGCGCGATCCCATGCGCTGCCAGGATCAGTCGGGACCGGACCCGTTGGTTGTGGTGCTTGCGGCGCTTGTGCTTGAAACATTGCGACAACGTCGTCAGGAATTTTCGGCTGTTCAGGCGCCGACTGTGGCGCACTAGGCGACGGGGCGCCGGTTGCTAGCTGCCCCCAAATTTCTGCATCCGTTGCCATTTTCAGACTCCTACTTCTTGTATTGCTTCACAAAATTTTTCCACAAATCGAATTTTTGTTGTCTCGTTAGGAATTCGCCGTTGGCGCCTTGTTGCGTAGTCTTTTCCATGTATTCGTCGAAAAACAGATAACTGCGAAACTTGCCTTTTTTGTCGGGGATCATCGTGTTTTTCCCATTTGCATCCTGTACAAACGCCGCTGTCCCATCTTTGTTTGCCTTGAACCGCATTTCCAAATAAATGGGAGCGCCTTGAAGCTTATCGTTCCAGGCTTTTCTGACGCCTTTGTTGGTGTTGTTATTTGCCTCGTATTCGGCGGCAAATTCGTTCCGTAAAAGAGTATTCGCCGTCAACGCGCGCGACGCGCGAAGCGTCACAAGGTTCGCTTCATTTTTATTAGTCAGCGTTGCTAGGCTAATCATTAACCGTTTTGCATCGCTTTCCGTTTGCGGCCCTTTTTGCAGCAATTGCCTCTGCAAGACTTGTCCGGTGAGCAATCCTTTGAACGATTGAATTTTGATTAGGCCGTTTTTGTCGAAGATGCTGTCGCGAACGCTGTCAAGGCCCGCATTACTTAACCACTCGGATAAGTTCGCCTTAAACTCCGCGTTCTGGAAAACGGTATCATCGGCGTCTTTCAGCATGTCGATCATCATTGAAGTGCTGGATTCACTCATTCTCGCCGCTTGCACTTGATCAGGATCGGTCGCTGTCGCCACCCATTTGTTCGAGAATTTTAAGCGATCCAATTCAGCCTTCGGAAGGTTTATGATTGTTTGTCCTTTTGTGGCCAATCTCTCCTTCCAAGCTTGGTAGGCCAAATTGGGCGAGCCGTCAGGATTGAACGCTTTGTTCGGATCGCGCATTGCGTCTTTAAGGAATTGAATCATTCCCGGATTGCCGCTTTTGACCGCTGCCGCATAATCAGCCGCCAATTTCCCCGCGGGCGATTGCGGGTCTTGCGCGCCGCGTGCAATAATTTTACCAGAAGCATCAAGCAACACTTCGCCACGACCTAATTTTGTCGTAACTGCCGGCTTCAGTGCTGCGGCAAGCAAAGAGTTACCAAGCGCGGGATTGTCCCCAACTATGGACAACGCAGCAGCAAGCTGGTCGCTCTTACTCGGCTGCACCATTCCCCTGACATCGGTGGTGCCAAGATCCGGCATTGGGACACCAACACCCTCAGCATTTGGCGGACCGGCAACAGTTGGGGGAACCGTATCTAGCGCAAAAGCCGATTTTCCGTATGGCGATAATTCTTGCATAATAGGTAGTGTCGTCGGCGGCGAAAATGGAGCGCCAAGACCATCATCGAAGCCTATGTCGCCAACCGCGCTGGCTTCTTCTTCTGTGCGGGGACGCGTGCTAATCACTCCCGGTTGCGGGAGAAACGCTTTGATTGCGTCCGTTGTTCGCTGTTCGCTGGCAAGCTGCGCGTCGTCGTATTTCTTCGCGGCTTTGTTTCCTAGATAAGCGCTAGCGAAACTAGCCAAAACATTGGCGATGCCTTGGGAGTGCGACTTGACCGGCTGCTGGCTTTGCTGCCTCAGCATGTTTGCAATGGCATTCTGCTGTTGGTAGGCGCTTTTCGCGCGGGCGAGAGACATCGGTACGCGAGCCATCATGGTTCTCCCACTACTGAATCAATTTTGCGCCGGCAATAGTGCCAGCCGCCGCGCCAATGCCGTACAATCCTGCCAAGTTCGTCTGATAAGCAGCGTTTTGCTGGTTAAACGCATTCATCGGTCCAGACATCACATCGATCTGACCTGGCGCCAATTGGATACTCGCATTCGGCTGTTGCGGACTTGCTCCCAGCAATTGAGCCAATTCAGCTATCCGCTGCTGGCGACCGGTTAGCTGCTCCGTTTGCGCCTGTGCGCGAGCCGCGTTTTGCATCTGCATGTCTTGCAAGCGCTCGCCAGACAGAACGCCACGCCGGCCAGCTTGATCCGCCGCCATCGCCTGGCGCTCGCCAAAGCCGATACCGCGCGCTTGAACGCCCTCGCCAAACTGCGCCGCTCGCGATGCCATCTGCTGCTGGAACATCCGGTTTTGCTCGGCACCGCCGCCTTGAATGGCGCGATCGCTGATGTCAGCGAGCTGCTGGCTTTGCTGTTGCCCTATGCGGTTCATCGCGTTGTTGTAAGCCTCGGAGCCAATCGGAATGCCGCGATTTTGCAGATCCGTGGCGACCCGATCCCGCGCTTGTTTCTGTTGTGGCGCCAGCAAGCGCTCGTAACGGCCTTGGATGGATTGCTCGATACGCTGTCGCGAAGCATCATCAACCGTTGGCATTGCTCCAAGATTGGGAATGTCTTGCAAACCTCGCGTCCCCAGCGCTTGCAGCGCCGGCAAGCCGCTTCGATCCATCTGATAAGAGTAATCAGGACCAACACCATCGAACGAAAACGGATCTGACGAAAGACCGCCAACACGATCACCAGCGACACCCGCTAGGTCTGTCGCTATGCCCTCTTGCTGCGCACGGATCGCCGCCTGGAATGGTGTTTCCTGCACTTGAATTGCGCCACGATCGCCGCCGTAATCAGGAACGAATTGCCCCTGATCACCGACGCTTCCGTAAACATTTGCGCCTTGCGGCGTATATACGTTGATCCGATTTGCTTCCTCTTGCGCTTGTGCGAGCGCAACGGGATCGGGCGGCGTCGGTGCTTTTTTACCCATTTCACATTATCCACTTACATTGATCAGCCAGCATTCCGTAGCTGACTAGTGACCCGTTGGCCGTGTCGTCAAAATATTTCGGCTGCGCGCCCTCATAGCTAAAGCCAAGACCCTCGATCAGCTTGCGAGCGCGCTTGTTGCCCTTGCGCGTGGTCGCGGTCATGCGCGTTAGTTTTAACTGACGAAATGGATACTCGAACAACGTGCGTAAATGATGCCGGCGGCACCATCGCGGATCTTCCGCAAACACGCTGACATGGATGTCGCGCTCTGTTCGATTGTGGAAAACAACGCCGGCAACCGGCTTGTCATCATCAATAAAACCAATGCCAACAGCACCAGCCGGGTCAAAGCCGACCGCATCCAGATGCTGCGCGGTCCAGGCGATTATCGCCGGATCGTTGGCAACAACTTGCAAGGTCACGGCGCGGTCGGCCAGGTAATATTGTAGGGATCGGCTTGCGTTGTAATGTCACGCAGCGCGGTGCGATACGTTGCCCAATTTGCTTTGGCGGCATCGGTCAGCGCCGTGTCCGCCAACTGTGTCCAGTCGCTATCAGCAAGCAACTTGGTGCGGTCCCGGCGGACATTTGACCAGGCGATAGCGAGCTTTGCACCACCGTCGTCATACGCTGCCAACGCCGCATCCAACGCGTCCTGAGTAACGCCTGGCACGCTCCAGACGTTGGTTTGCGCTATCGATGTCGTGTTGTGAGCAATGCCAAGCGCCGCCGAAATGCTCGGCAACGCCCATTCCAAATTGACTGATGCTGTTGCCATAATGCTACCTCAAAACAAACGCTGAAAATTCCCAGGCGATCACGCTGGTTCCGCTGCCGCCTGATTTGTCGACATAAATCTGCGCGTAAACATCGTATGAGCCATTGTCGGATGATCCGTTGTTTGGCACCTGCACGACATTTGAAACTGACGCAAAAAATAACCCAGCGTGGCCCGGCAAACTGTCGTGATTTGACGCGCGTTGGACGAAATTGGTGCTGCCGCCGGTTCCAGGCGTCGTGGCAACCGGAGAATAGCCGACAGTAACGCCAAGGCTGTCGTGACCGCTCACCGCTACCTGCGCCTTCATGCTCAGCAACGCGGCTTTCGTGCCAGTTGGCAGCGTAATTTTCTCGGAGCCGTCAATCAGCATTCCAGCACTATCGAAAACCTCGTTGCCGCTCGCCCAGGTTGCTTGCGTCCAGGTATCGTGCGTGACCGTCTGTTGAGCTACTGCGACAATGCCGCCACGCAACGGCTGGTTTCCAACAAGCAAGAAATCAGTGCCGTCATACATTAATCCGGTACAGCCGCCGGCAACGAGTTCGCCGCCGATGAGCGCGTTTCCAAACACATCTTTTATGGTTTTCGCGCCAACCGAATTGACGTTGATCGTCGCGCTGGCGGTATTGATTGCCGCGAACTCAAGGTACAGCAGCATACCCGTCGTATATGCAGTGATAGCCGGCGATAACGTCGCTACATAAACATTGCTGGAACTAGCCGTCGCGGCGGCATAGGTGACCGCACCATCCTGCAATTGACCAAGCGCCGTTCCATCGGTTCTTGCCGTACCGCTAGCCAAGCCGGTGATTTTTTGCGAGCCAAACGGAATTGCAGCAGTCGCCGCATTTTGGCCATCTTTGGTCAGGCAGTTGTTGATTCCCGTCGCCAGATCCTGATCATGGACATCGTGGTGCGCAGAAAGTATAGCCACTCCAGCGGCACGAGCCTGGTCCCATACCGTCGATCCAGTGCGACCTTGGCCATCCA
>JACKQG010007898.1_pt1 | contig 10544 bp, 6 predicted proteins | sample 8237621 | NCBI WGS metagenome assembly JACKQG01 (sample SAMN15677084, study PRJNA649215) | marine metagenome | biome: marine; feature: Black Sea; material: saline water; isolation source: suspended particulate matter (SPM) from the Black Sea western gyre | collected 2013-06-09/2013-06-10 | depth...
AGAATGGTGGCATTGGGGATATGTAAGATGAATAACGATATATTAGAAAATATTAATAGATTAATATTAGAGATGTCTTCACCCAAAGAATTATTAAAATTTATGAAAGATATTAAATATGGATTAGTTACCACAGATAATAAGAGATTATATTCTTCTGATTTAGAAAAGTTAGATTCTTCTGCAGTTGATTGGTGGAAAGATGGAATTAATATTAAATTATTAACTACAGATGAAGTTTTAAAATTTAAAATTGGTTCTTGTTATGATCAATCGTTATTAGAATATAAATATTTAAAACAAATGGGATATATTGTAAAATTTGTTTTTATTGAACCAATAATAACAGATGAAGGAAGTAGTCATAGTGCGGTATTCTATAAAGAAAATAAACAATGGTTTTGGTTTGAACATTCTTGGGGACCAATGAAAGGTATTCATGGTCCTTTTAAAACTATAGATCAAGGCATTTTAAAATTAGAATCATTGATGAAAAAAAGTGATCCGAATGTTTCTAAATATTACATTAATAAAGATATGAATGTTAATAATATTTTAGATAAGCACAATTTAACTTATAAAGATTTTCTTAACGAAGCAAGAGTAATTAAATGACAAATATATTAGAAAATATTAATAGTTTAATATTAGAAGTTTTAAGCGGCGGAATTCCAAATATTAAAATTATAACTAAAACTGGAAGAGAAGAAAAAATTAAAACTATGCTTATTGAATTATATAATCAATATCCAAGTATTCCTAAATTTTATAATAATATAGAAATTAAATTTGGAGTTACTCCTAATAGTTTTAATAACAAAATTACTTTAAATACCAGATTAAAAGAACCTTTAGGATTATTAGAAGTTTTAGTTCATGAACAATTACATGGATTTGTTGATAAGTGGGTTAATAAGGATGCCGATAATGAATATAAATGGTTATTTCCGGATTATTCAGATAATGGGGAACGATCATTTTATTTGCATATAATAGTATGTTGGAATACAAGAAATTGGTTATTAAATAATTTAACAAGTAAAGAAGTAGATTTTATTTATAGTAGTTGGCAAGCATATCCTAAGACAGAAGAGTTAGTCAAAAAAGATTTTAATAAGATTAAAAAAATATTAGAACAACATGACTTGGTGTATAAGATAATTTGATGTCACAACATAAATCATTACATAGTCAAGTATATCCTTTATGGAAGAATAGAAATAGTTACGAAGAATTTATTAGAGAAGCTATAGAGAGAGTCAATGGAAAATAATATATTAGAAAATATTAATCAATTACCTCCGACTAAAGTCGGAGGCTTGTGAGCTAGGAAATAAAATGAGTAATATCATAGATAGACGCAAGGATGGTGGAGGTAAATCTTCTCCTAATAGAAAGCGATTTATTGGAAGGATTAAAGGACAGATTAAAAAAGCCATTCCTGATGTTGTAAATAACCAAAAGTCAATTAAAGATTTTGCTAAAAAAGGGAAAACTGTCTCTATTCCCGTAAAGGGAGTTAATGAACCGATTCTTCGAAATGATCCAAAACTTGGTAAACGAAATACGATTATTCCTGGTAATGATAAATATATTCCTGGAGATACACATCCTAAACCAAAAGGAGAAGAACAAGGTGGAGGCGGTCCAGATTCTGATGAAACTCAAGATGAATTTATGGTTGATATAAGTATGGAAGAATTTATGGATGTATTTTTTGAAGATCTTGAGCTTCCAAATTTAACACAAAAACTAACAAAACCATCTATAGAAGATTTTACTTTAAAGTTCGCCGGTCAAACAAGAGAAGGAATTCCCCCAAGAATTAATGTATTAAAAACTTTCGAAAATAGTATTGGAAGAAATTTAGCAATTAAAGCATCTTTAAAAAGACAAATTGAAAAATTAGAAAAAGAATGTGAAGATGAAGAATGTGAAAAGAAGCTTAAATATTTAATTCAGAAACTTGAAAAATTAAAACGAAAAAAAGTAACATTTATTGATGATATTGATCTTCGTTATGATCATTATATATTAGAACCAAAGCCCATAACTAGTTGCGTTATGTTTGCGATAATGGACGTTTCTGGAAGTATGGGAAAAGAAGAAAAAAGTATTGCTAAAATATTCTTTCTATTATTATATTATTTCTTAATAAGACAATATAAACAAGTAGAAATTGTGTTTATTAGACACCATCATGATGCTAAAGAAGTTGATCACGATGAGTTCTTTAATAGTAGAGAATCAGGAGGAACAGTAGTATCTCCTGCCTTAGAATTAATGAGAAAAATTATAGATGAAAGATATCCTCTGAATCAATGGAACGTATATGGTTGTCAGGTAAGTGACGGTGGTAACTTTTCCCATGATTATAATAATAGTTACAATGTTTTGGTAAATAGTATTATGCCGATTTGTCAATATTTTACATACATTCAAATTGGTCAAAGTATGAATAATACATATTTTGGAAATACTTTATGGAATGAGTATAATAGAGTATCGGACGAATTTAAAAATTTTCAAATGAAAGCTATAAAAAGAAGACAAGAGATTTCTGGAATTTTTAGAGAATTTTTTAAACGAGGAAATTAGTTAATGTTAACCAATAATAGATTAAAATCTATTAGGATGTCTATTAGGAAAACAGACCCAACTGATATAAAAGAACTCTTTAATATATATTATTTATCTAATATTTTTACTGATTTAGAAATATCGCAAATTTTTTCTATTGATATTAATAAATTGAATGATGTTAATAAATTTGATATTAGTAAAGAATATAATTTTAAAAATTATTCAGATATTGTCATTAGGATTTCTAAATTTTATGAGAATCAAATTAGAAAATTAAGTAGGCACGAATTCTGTGATCTAATTATTAATGAAACTGGTTTTTTAGACGTTGAAGTTCCTATATTAATTAGAGTGTGGCATATTTTAAATGATAGTATCGATAGTCCTAAATGTATAGAATGTGGAAATCAAGCTATAATTGTAAAAAACAAATATTCTGATTTTTGTTCAGTTAATTGTTCAAAAAGTAGCAATACTACATTGTTGAATAGAAAAAGAGCAATGGTTGAAAAGTATGGAACTGAAAATATTATGATGCTTGATTCAACTAAGGATAAGATTAAGAAGACCAGTATAGAGAGATATGGTGTTTCTCATCCAATGAAAGATAATCTGAAGAAAGTATTTGTTGATAGGTATGGTGTGGATAATCCTTCTAAATTAGATTTTGTTAAAGAAAAGAAGGAGCAAACATTGTTTGAAAAGTTCGCCGTTAAAAATCCAAATCATATTAATATGAATAGTGAAATATTAAATAAATTAGAAGATATTAGTTTTTTAAAAGAACAACATATTGTATTGAAAAAATCTTTAACTCAAATATCTGACGAGTTAGGAATAACTATATCATCATTATCAAAAAGATTTGCAAAATATAATATACCAGTTAATCCAATATATATTTCAATTAAAGAAAATGATATCTTTAATTTTATTAATGGTAGTTGTACGTATGATATTATTCAGGGTTATAAATTATCTAATTCTAAACAAGAATTAGATATTTATATACCTGAGTTAAAATTAGCATTTGAATATGATGGGTTATATTGGCATTCACAATCTGTAAAATTAGATAAGAATTACCATTTAAATAAAACAATTGAATGTAAAAAACAAGATATTAAATTAATACATATTTTTGAAAACGAATGGATTAATCAACAAGATATAGTTAAATCTAGAATATTGAATTTAATTGGTAAATCTAATAAAATATTTGCTAGGAAATGTAAAATATGTATTGTTAATGATGAAGAAAAAAGAATTTTTTTAAATGATAATCATATTCAAGGAGATTGTGTTTCATCAATAAATATTGGGTTATGTTATTATGATAAACTAGTATCTATTATGACGTTTAGTAAATCTAGATTTAATAAAAATTATAAATATGAATTACTTCGGTTTTGTAATGTTTTAAATTACACTATTGTTGGTGGTGCTTCAAAATTATTAAAACTGTTTATTAAAAAATATTCTCCAAATTCAATAATATCATATGCCGATTTAAGATGGAGCAATGGTAATTTATATAATCAACTAAATTTTAAATATTCACATTTTTCAAATCCGAGTTATTGGTATTTTAAAGGAAATGAGTTAAAGTTATATAATAGATTATTTTTTCAGAAACACAGGTTAGAAGGTAAATTAAAGGATTTTAATCAAAATCTCACTGAGTACGAGAATATGTTAAATAATAGATATCGTCGAATATTTGATTGTGGAAATCTTGTTTATACTATGGAGAACATTAAATGAATAAAGCTAAAAAACAACTACAACAAGGACCTGCTTGGACATTTGCTGATTTACAGGAATATTATAAAGTAATAGAAGAAGTAGCTGTAGAGGAATTTAATTTAGATTTTTATCCTAATCAATTAGAAATTGTAACTTCTGAACAAATGATTGATGCTAATGCTTCTACTGGATTACCTGTTACCTATAATCATTGGAGGTATGGAAAATATTACAGTTACCAAAGTAATAGTTATAAGAAAGGTAAATCTGGATTAGCGTATGAAATGGTAATTAATTGTCTCAGGAAAGACACTTTAGTTTATACAGAAGAAGGAATAAAAGAAATATGTGAATTAAGTATAAATGATAAAATATGGAACGGTACTAGTTTTTCAAAAGTAGTTGCGAAAAAAGAACAAAAATCAAAATTATTAAAAATATTATTGAATAATAATACAGAAATATTTGCAACTAAAAATCACATTTTTCCTATTATTGATTCAACAGGACCTACTGAAAAAAAATTAGAAGATTTAAAAGTTGGGAATACTCTTATTTTAAACTCTAAAGGTTTTGAGAATATAAGTAGGTCTGAAGATAGATTAAATTTAGTTCCGGACTATTTTAATAAAAAATATTTAATAAGAGACTCTAGAGGAAAACTAATAGAAAGTGAAGTTGAAAAGGCTACTTTTTTAAGACAGGATCCAAAATTAGATCAGGGCGATAAGTGGTTATTTGATAATTTTAACTTTGTAAAAATAGTATCAATAGTTGATTCTGATGAAGATGATGTTGTAGATATTTCCGTTGAAGGTGAAAATAGATATTTTATAGCGAATGGGATATTAACTCATAATTCTAATCCTTGTATTAGTTATTTAATGGAGAATAATAATCTTGTTACTCAAGCTCTTGTTATAGCTCATGCAGCGATGGGACACAATGCATTTTTTAAAGGTAATTTTTTATTTAAAGAATGGACTCATGCAGATGCTATAGTAGATTATTGTTTATTTGCTAGAGATTTTATTGCTGATTGTGAGAAGAAATATGGGTATAGTGAAGTTGAGAAGATTCTTGATGCTGCTCATAGTTTAGAACATCATGGGGTTGATAAGTACAAAAGACCTCCTCAGTTATCTATAAAGAAAGAGAAAGAATTACAACAGAAACGAATTGAAGAAGATCAGAAGTTTAGTTATGAATTTTGGAATACTTTACCTAGTAATGATAAAATAGATATTAATTATGAAGAAAAAGTAAAGTTTCCAAAAGAACCCCAAGAAAACCTTTTATATTTCATTGAGAAACATAGTCCTATTCTTAAACCTTGGCAAAGAGAGATTATAAGAATTGTTCGTAAATTAGCTCAATACTTTTATCCACAAGGTCAATGTTTGGTTGGATCTACTTATATATCTACAAAAAAAGGTCTTCAGAAAATAGAAGAATTAATTCAAAACAGTGGTTATTTTGAAAAAGAAGAAGATGTTCTTTCTATTGATAATAAATTTGAAGAAACTTCTCACTTTTATAAAAAGAAAACTAAGAAAACTATAAAGATTAAAACTCGAATGGGAAAAGAAATTGAGGGAACGCCTGAACACCCAATTCAAATTATAAATAAAGATTTAAAATTTGAAATGAAGAAATTAGAAGATATATCCAAAGAAGATAGAATAGTTATTAAAGTTGGTTACGATAATGTTTTTTCTAATACTCCTTTCCAAATTAAATTTAATTATCCAGTTAAGAATACTTCTGTTACTTGTAATATTTGCAATAAACAGTATAAGAGTCTGAGTACTCATATACCATTACATAATATATCTGTTGAAGAGTATAAATTAAAATATTCTAATGAGATTGCTACTGATTCTGTAATCTATAATAGGAGTAAGAATTTTAATATTCCTATAGAAATGAATCAAGATTTAGCTAGACTTTTCGGTTATTATATATCGGAAGGACATTGGGAAGATGATGGTTTTCATATTAGTAATAGTGACCAAGATGTATTGGAAGATATTATTAGTATTTATAATAATTTAGATATTGTTTTTAGAAAAAATATAAGAACCGATGGAGCAGAAACTATATCTGTATCTAATAGAAAATTTTTCGATTTTCTTGAGTATTGCGGATTAGATAAATCTAAATCCTATTTTAAACAGATCCCTACTTCAATCTTACAATCTAATAAGAGTGTAGTTTGTAGTTTTCTTTCTACTTTATTTGAAGGAGATGGAATGAATACTTCTATTGGAGTTATCTCTTATTCTTCTAGATCCGAAGAGCTTGTTAAACAAATTCATTTGTTATTACTACATCTAGGAATACATTCTAAAATTCGACAGTATGAACATAAAACAGAAGTTCCACACAAGACTAATTACGTATTAACTGTTTCTAAATATCATTATGATAAATTTATGAACATCATCGGTTTTATTACTGATAGAAAGAATGCAGACAATAGGATTTCTAAAGATCTGTATGTTCTTGGATTTTCTGGAATTCCATATATTAAAGAGATAATTCATAACTTAAGGTCTGATTCTAAGAACAAAATTCCAGTAACAAGAAGATCTGAGTTTGGTTGGGAAGATGTAGATAATCAAATAGAATTATTTGAAAATATCAAATCTTTAGATTTACGATTGTATTATAGGTTAAAAGAAGTCATCAATAAAGAGAATTATTATGATGAAATAGTCGATATTTCTATTTGTGAAGAAGAGAAATATGTGTATGATTTTACTATTCCTTCTAATCACTTATTTATTTCTGATGGATTCGTTAGTCATAATACTAGGGTAAGTAACGAAGGATTTGCAACTTTCATTCATTATGAAATTATTTATAAGATGTTTAATTTAGGTTATCTTACTGATGGGTTTATGCAAAACTTTTTAGAGTTACATACTAATGTAGTATGGCAACCAGATAAAAGTTATTTAAATCCTTATTATCTCGGATTTAATATTTATCAAGATATTAAGAGAATATGTTTAAATCCCACAGAAGAAGATAAAGAGTGGTTTCCACATCTTATAGGTAAAGATTGGAAAAAAGAAATTATATTTGCAATGCAAAATTTTAAAGATGAATCTTTTATAATGCAATATCTTTCACCAACGGTAATTAGGAAAATGAGATTATTTAATGTATTAGATGATTCACAATTATCAGATTATCACATTACATATATTAGTAATGAAGATGGATATAAAGGTATTCGTCGAATACTTTCTCAAGAATATAACAGGGCATATCAAATTCCTGATGTTCAAGTCACTAAAGCTAATATTAACGGAGATAGAAAGTTAACACTAACATATTATCCTGTTAATAATATACCTTTAGATAATGATGATTTAGAAGCAGTAGAAGAACATCTTGATTTTCTTTGGGGCTTTGATACAAAAATTATAGAAGCAAGAAAGTAATACAAAATATTTATTCCGCTATCGAATTTATACCGATAGCGGGGTTTCTTTTTGAATGATATGGGTTTAAATTAAAGTTATTTTTACAAAGAAGGAAATAAATGAATAATAGTGATAACACTTTACCATTGCACGAGGTTCAAAATTTAGGATATTCAATTGAACAGTTTAGAGATCTTGGTATTTTTCCTCAAACGATTAATGAGTTTAGAGATAGAATTCCTCAGATGGTAGCTGGTAAATTTTTGGTTAATGGGAAGACTTATTTACAAGGGAGATATATTCAAGTAAAACGTAATTCGATATTAATAATGGATCTACTAGACTTTATTAAAATATATCATAGTAGTCAAGGAACAGCAATAACTGGATTATCTCTGGTTAGAGACCATTTTAGAATTTATCAAGGAGAATTAATTGGCAGTGATAAACTTTTATTTTGGAGTTTTGGATGTGGAATTGGAGATCTTTTGTTTATATCGACTATTTTAAATTTTATAAAAGATAAAAATCCAAAATCGAAGATAACTTGGGCTCTTCCAAGAGAATATCATAGTTTCGTAAGAAGTTTTAATATCGTTGATGACGTAATTAGTACCCCTTTTGATTCAAAATATTTAGTAACTTCTAAATTTCATTTACATTTTGATACATTAATTAATCATTTTCGAAAGGGTAAAGTCGGCAATTGTTATGAGCTGATGAATGAGTTCGCAAATACTAATATCCCGAAGGAAGATTTACGACCTGAAATACTTGTAATGCCACAGGCACAGAAATTTATTAATAAAATGAATTTAGGAAAATATATAGTATTACATCTTAATACTTCAAGTCCTATGAGAAATCCAAATATGAAATTTAAATTAAGTATTCTTGATAAATTATTAATGCAATATAATGATAATCTTAAAGTATTATTTGTAGATTCCGCCGATAAAAAGAAAGATATAGATTTATTAATAGATAGTTGTATAGATCCAAATAAATGTATTAATCTTGCTGGCAAAACAAGAAGTATGATGGAAGTAGCAGCAGTTCTTAAAAATGCAAAATGTGTGGTTAGTGTAGACACAAGTATTATTCATATAGCAACAGCAGTAGGAACTCCTATTTATGGAATATACGGACCATTTAGTGGAGAACAGAGATTATCTACTTATAATAATTGTAAATGGGTTAATGGTACTTGTCCAATATCACCATGTCGTTTACATCAACAGGAGCCGTGTCCTCAATCTGTAGACGCATTTTCACCTTGCTATAACTCTATTAATTTGGACAATTGTATAGAAGAAATAAAAACCCTCATTTAAGAGGAAAGGTTAAGAAATAAAATGGAATTATTATTTTTTATTTTAGTATGTTTTGGTTTAACTAAAATACTTGTTAGAAGTAGTATTATAAAACCTATTCGAGAATTTTTAGGATGGAAAATGTTAAATTGTTGTTTGTGTACAGGTTTTCATACAGGCTATATTATATATTTTCTAATGTTTCCTCAATTCAGTATTATTCAAGCATTTTTTTATGCTTGTATTAGTTCCGGCTGTTCATATCTCATTGATGCGATTATTGATGATAAAGGTATTCGTATTGAAAGGTTATAAGAAAGGTATTAAATATAGTTAGACAACAAAATTGGAATATTTTATTTAATAGGAGAAATAAAAATGATTCAACAAATAATAACTAAAAAGTGGTTACTCCCAGCTACAAGAAATTGTGGTAGAGGTTGTTAGCTACTTTATTATCAATTTAATTATATAGATATAGTATTGAGAATTACCTCTTCTTTTTTGAGAGTTTAAAAAAAAAGATCCCAATATTGGGAATCTGTTCTTATATGTAGGAAGATGTTCTTATTTATGGGAATTTAATTAACAATTTTAAATTAAGGAGGTTTATAATGAAGATCGAGAATAAGGGTAATCTATTGATGGAACACAAGCAATGGATTCGATGATTAATGCACCAGGTTCTGGAAATTATAGTGCTAGCGGTACTTCTGCATTTGGTTTTGGAAAAATGCAAGGCCGCCGCCTGAGTTAGAGAAGAACGCTACAACTGTTCCAAAAGAAGAATGGTTATGAATATTTTAAATTATACAAATACAAATAGATTAAATATCTAAATTAAAATACAAATAAAGTAAAAGACTAATATCACATCAAGGTAATTCAATAACCTTTTAATTACTTCTAACTAGCTAAGTTAGCGCATTGAATAAATCTTAATAATGATGGTTGTTCGGAAGTAAAATAGCCGAAGCTATTTTACCGCGAAGAACATGTGGAGTCATATCCTTCACTATATAATATCTATATGAAATATTTGAAAATAAAGCGATTTAAGTCAATTACCTCCGACTAAAGTCGGAGGCTTGTGAGGTTGCAAGCCTGAATTGACCAGCTTAAGTATTTAGTTACTACGTTATTGGTGAATATATAGGTACTTTGGGATGCTTCTCCAGTCCTAAACACTACGGTTAATGTTTAAACATGCTGAGGTAAAGCAAGTGATGTTAACATACAAACCACCGAATAACATTAGCGAGGAGACCATAACTGTCTTACTCTCTTTGAAGAGAGTAAGATAAGATTCTAGGTAAGGAATAAAAATGTACAGAGTATTAGTTATAGATACAAAGAAGAAAAGTAAACGTGTTCACGGATTTCAAACAGGAGATATAGTTAAAGCAATTGTTACTAAGGGAAAGCATATTGGAAAATATGTTGGAAGAGTAAGTATAAGAAGTAGTGG
>JACKQG010007900.1_pt1 | contig 10544 bp, 10 predicted proteins | sample 8237621 | NCBI WGS metagenome assembly JACKQG01 (sample SAMN15677084, study PRJNA649215) | marine metagenome | biome: marine; feature: Black Sea; material: saline water; isolation source: suspended particulate matter (SPM) from the Black Sea western gyre | collected 2013-06-09/2013-06-10 | depth...
TTAATCATCCCATTATGCATGGATGATCCGTCGGGTCCCGTGCGTGGAAACCGCTTTTAGCCATCAGGCTCCTCCAGAACACGGATCCCCCATGGAGAGATTCGGCGACGTCACCCTGGCCAAGATCCGGGATTCAGCGGATCTGAGAAAGGTTTTACCGTCGAGCCTGACGGGCTCCGAGACAGTCATCGTGAAGCCAAACTGGTTCAGCCCCCACCCCGCCAACTATACCGACGACCATGCCCTCGGGCTCCTCCTCGGGGCCCTGGACGGGAAGGCCATCGTCATCGAAGGTTACACCCTGGAGAAGCACGACGGATCCATGAAGTTCACCGTCGACGGGAGCGATGTGAACTGGAAGTGGGTCATGGAGAACCCGGACTGGGGCTGGGTCAGGGAGGAGGGACGCTGGGAGGAGATCCGGCGCCAGGACGAATGGTTCCTCGAGGAACATGGGCTCAGGGACCTCCTCCGGGAGCACGAAGCCGATTACGTCAACGTCACCGAGGAGATCTGGGCTGGGCGCACGGTGGACCCCGGAGAGGTGAAGGAGCGGGTCGAGGAGAGGTACGGCCCCGTGGGCGAGGAGAAGCTCTATGGCTTTCTCCCCGAGGCCCTGAAGGCCCATGAGGGCGCCCCCCTCGTCAGCCTCGGGAAGGTGAAGGGGATCGGGGGCACTTTCCCCAGCCTCACCCTCAAGAACCTGTTCGGCCTCATCCCCGATCCCCTCAGGTCCTGGTGGCACGGCCCCGGGGACGCCCGCCTCGGGGAGAGCATCGTCGACATCGCGAGGGTCTACGCCTCCTACTTCCGGCTCCACGGGGTCTGCGAGGCGTTCAGGGAGGCGACCGCGATGAGCCCCTAGGGGGAGGTGGAAGTGGAGTGGGGGAGATACGACGTCGTGAGGGATCTGGGCTTCGCATCCCTGGGGGGGAACCTGATGAACCTCGACGCGGTGACATCCGCCATCATGGGGGTGGACCCCTCCAAGGTCTCATACCTGACCCAGGGCGAGGACGCCTTCGGCCCCTACGACAGGGTCCAGGTGGAGAGGGCCAAGACTGCCTCGGGGGAATGGATACCGAAAAGATAGAGAAAGAGGGGATATGCTTCGAGCAGCGGGGGTGAGTCTATCCCCTGCCCCTGCTGTCTATCATTCCGTCGTGACCGTAGCCCATGCCGCCCCGTTGGGAGCTTCCGCCCCCCATGGGTCCGCTTGAGCCCTGCCCCTTCATCCCGTGCGTGCAAGCTTGGCTGTGACGGGAAGAAATGTTTCTCCTCGCTTCGAGTCAATATATATCTGGAAATGACATATATTTATTAACCCCCCTGAAACAATCTCCTTGACCATCATGGCACGAGACCCCGTGTGCGGGATGCACGTCGACGAGGAGCACGCCGCGTTCACCGCGGACGTGGATGGTAAGACCTACTACTTCTGCAGCGAATCCTGTATGCTCACCTTCGTCCAGCCGGAGATGGAGCGCGTAAAGCTGAAGCGGATGGTTATGTTCAGCTCCATCCTCGCGGCCGCCGGGATGATCCTTATGTTCTACAGGGGGCCTCTGCCGTTCTTCTCCAAGCCCATCTGGGCATTCCTCCTCGCGACTCCGGTGCAGTTCATCGCGGGCGGGAAGTATTATCGGGGGGCCTGGCTCGCGGCCAAGGCGAGGAACATGAACATGGACACCCTCATCGTGGTGGGGACCACCACCGCGTGGGCCTACAGCACCTTCGTGGTATTCTTCCCCGGGGTCGCCCCGAGCAACGACCTCTACTTCGACTCCGCCGCGATGATTCTGGCCCTCATCCTGGTGGGTAAGCTCCTGGAGGAGATCGCGAGGGGCAAGGCGTCCGAGGCCGTGAGGCGCCTCCTGGATTTGCAGCCCCCGGTGGCTCGGATTCTCCACGAGGACGGCACGGAGGAGGAGGTGCCGGTGGAGGAGGTTATGCCCTTCGACGTGTTGATCGTCAAGCCCGGGGAGAAGGTGCCCCTGGACGGAGACATCATCGAGGGGGCTTCCTCGGTGGACGAGAGCATGGTCACCGGGGAGAGCATCCCCGTCTCCAAGAAGGTGGGGGACCAGGCGATCGGGGGCACCGTGAACATGGAGGGGGCGCTCAAGATCGAGGTCACCCGGATCGGGATGAACACCACCCTCCAGCAGATCGTCCAGATGGTGGAGGACGCCCAGCTCAGCAGGGCCCCCATCCAGAGGCTCGCGGACACCATCGCTGGCTACTTCGTCCCAGTCGTCATCGCCATCGGCATCGCCAGCTTCGCGGTCTGGTACTACGCGCTGGGGGCCACATTCGGGTTCGCCCTCACATCCTTCATCTCCGTGGTCATCGTCGCGTGCCCCTGCGCCATGGGCATCGCCACCCCCACCGCAATCCTGGTGGGCTCCGCGAAGGGGGCCGAGAACGGGATCCTCATCAAGGGGGGAGACTACCTCGAGAAGACCCGGGAGCTCCAGGCCATCGCATTCGACAAGACGGGCACCCTCACCAAGGGAGAGATCGCCGTCACAGACGTCTTCGGGAACGACCCCGACGGCCTCCTGAGGCTCGTCGCCTCCCTGGAGAGGCGCTCGGAGCACCCCATCGGGGAGGCCATAGTCAGGGAGGCCCAGGAGAAGGGGCTCGAGCTGCCTGAGCCAAAGGATTTCGAGGCCATCGCGGGGAAGGGCGTCAAGGGCACCGTGGACGGGAGGGCCATGATCGTGGGGACCCCGAGGCTCATGGGGGAGATAGGGGCGGAGATGAGCCCCGAGATCAGCGGGAAGGCCGAGGAGTTCTACGACCAGGGGAAGACCCTGGTCTTCGTCTCCGTCGAGGGAACCGTGGTGGGCCTGATAGCGGTGGCCGACGAGCTCAAGGACAACGCCCCCGAGGCCATCGCGAAGCTGAAGAGCATGGGGCTCCAGGTGGTGATGATCACCGGGGACAACGAGCGCACCGCGGAGGCCATCGCCCAGCGCGTCGGGATCGACCGCTACCTCGCCGAGGTGCTCCCCCAGGACAAGGTGAGGGAGGTGAAGAAGCTCCAGGAGGAGGGGCTCGTCGTCGCGATGGTGGGGGACGGGATCAACGATGCGCCTGCCCTCGCCCAGGCGGACGTGGGCATCGCGCTGGGGAGCGGGACGGACGTCGCCGTGGAGACGGGGGGCATCATACTCATCAGGAACGACCTCATGGACGTGGTCACAGCCATCCAGCTCAGCAAGGCCACATACTCCAAGATCAAGCAGAACCTGTTCTGGGCCTTCGGGTACAACGCCGCCCTAATACCTATAGCCGCAGGGGTGCTGATCCCGTGGGGGATCCAGATGCACCCCATATTCGCCTCGGCGGCCATGGCCTCCAGCTCCCTGAGCGTGGTCTCCAACAGCCTCCTCCTCAGGAGGTTCAAGCCGGAGCTGTAGACTATGTCCAAAACATTGACCGTGAAGACGATTCCCATCCTCCGGATGGACTGCCCCACGTGCATCCCCCTCCTGGAGAAGGAGGTGGCGAAGCTCGAGGGAGTCGAGACCGTGCGGGGGGGCTACATGTCCAAGATTCTGAGGGTCACATACGACCCCGGGGTGACCCAGCTCGCCGAGATCGAGGCCGCCGTGGAGAGGGTGGGCTACCGCATCGCCTACAAGAAGTATCCCGGCGCCCTCTCGAGGCTCCGGGGCTTCCTCAAGAAGGAGGCGGAGGTGGAGCTGTCCTCCCTGACGGACTCGGATTTCCCGGGGAAGGTGCTCCACGCCTCGAGGACAGCGGTCGTCCTCTTCTCCTCCCCTACGTGCCCCACGTGCAGGGTCTTCAAGCCCGGGTTCCTGGCGCTAGCAGATAAACTCGGGGGGGAGGCTGATTTTTTCGAGATGGACATCGAGGCCACCGAGACCTGGAGGGACTACGACATCCTGTCCATCCCTCAGGTCATCATCTTCAGGGCGGGGAAGGTCTCCGAGAGGTTCACCGCGATGCCCGTCGCCGCCGAGATCGAGAAGGCCCTGGGAGCCTAGACCGGGCTGCAATCGGTTGTCTGACGCCCCATAAACGATGCTGTAAACCCATCATCGTTGCATGGAATCCATCATCGGGCATGCGGAGTTTTTATCCCGAAAATCGGGGTCTATGCAGCCAGAAGGATGTACGTGATAGGAAGAGTAGAGGTGGAGGAAACCGTCTCCATATTGAGCCTAGAGGAGCCCGAGGTGAGCTTCTCTCTGGAGGAGTTCGAGCGCTACGCCGACCTCTTCGAGGAGATGCTGGAGCGTATGGAGAGGGAGGATGCCGAGGGCGAAGAAAATGAAACATACAGAAACAAGGATGAACTCGGTTGGAGCTACCAGCTCGACGAGTTCGACCTGGCCGAGATAGAGGGCATGAGAGAGCGATACAGCTTGATCCGAGAGGCTTGAAGTATTAGGGCATATTTTTGGTTTATAATCAGCGAGCGTGAAGCCCTCATGCTCACGCACCACATAACCGTCAGCGAAAGAGGGGTATAGGCCTCAGAAGTTTTTCCTAATTATTGGTTCCCAGCAGATCCAGTGCGGATCTCACATAGGTCCTCGCGACGGGCGCCAACGATGAGATATTGACGTACTCGTTAGCCTCGCACGTGTTCCCCCCGGTTGGACCTAGGATCACGGTAGGCACGCCTCCATGGACGGCGATATGGTTGGTGTCCGCGACGCTCCGGCCCAGGACGAAGACGACGTCCAAGCCGGTCTCCTTCTCCAGGTTCCTCTTCAATGTCTGCACTAGAGTGGAGTCCCGGGGCACGACGAAGCTGGTGGGGGCGGGAGTGGGTCGCTCGTCCCATGAGATCTCGTAGGACCCGTCGATGCCGGCGCGTTCTATGGCGGACCTGATCTGTTGGGCCGCGCCCTCTACGGTCTCCCCGGGGAGGATGTGCCTGTCGATGTGGACCTCGGCGAGCTCCGGGACGAGGATCAGTGTGCCGCCCCCCTGGAGCCCGATGACGCAGAGGCTGCCGCCCATCCCGAAGCCCTCGTCGTAGCCGAGGTCGATGACCCCGGGCTCGGAGATGGAGGCCACAGCCTTAGCCGCGTCCACCACGGCGTTCACTCCCCCGCCGTAGGCCGCGTGGACGGTCCTCCCATGGAATGTGATGTGGAAGACGTGGCGTCCCCTCTGGCCGATGGTGATCTCCCCCGGGGAGGAGGGCTCGGGAACCATGCAGTAGTCGCAGCCCTCAAGGAGCCCCGCCTCGATGAGGGCGTGGGCTCCCCTGGACCAGTTCTCCTCGTCGGAGGTAGCGGTGACCAGGAGCCTTCCCCCCAGCTCCACGCCGGACTCGACGAGGGCCTCGACGGCGCCCAGGAGGCACGCCGCGCCCCCTTTCATGTCGTGGGCTCCAACTCCGTAGAGGCGGTCGCCTTTCCGCGTGGGCTTGAATGGCTCTGTCTCCCAGCCCTCGAAGGCGTCGAAGGTGTCCATGTGGAAGTTAAACATGAGAGTGGGGCCATCGACGGGCCCCTCAAGCCAGCCCGCTACGGTGTCCCCTGATTCCTCAACGGGGAGCCGCTTAACGCCCTCCAGCCCCAGAGACCTGAAATGATCGTAGATCCAGCCGGATATCTCGTGCTCGTTGTTCGTCACCGAGGAGATGGAGACCAGAGTCTCAGCGAGCTCGAGGAGCCTCGCCTCGTCGATCAGTTCAAATGGATGGGACATTCAATGCCTCCGACAGACCCAACCCCCTGAATCAGCCATATAAAATGACCCATTCATTGATTCCCGAACTTTCAGATCGAAGTAATCCCATGGATTACCATAATCGATGTTAACACCGTAGCATCATTCATGCGGAGCCCTTATGTGAAATCCACGCTCTGCCAAATTGAAACCGGCATGGATGATAGATGCGACGAACACTCATTCTCCATTGAGCTGAAATCCAAGAACCACATCAAGAACATCACCCTCACCAACAAGATCCAGAACAGGATCCTCATCGAGGGGTCCCTCGGAAAACTCGAGGAGATCACCCACATCGAGGGGCGAGTCTTAGAACTGAAAGGAGCCAACGGCACCCTCAGGCTCGACATCTGCGAAGACGAACTCATGCAACTCCTGAAACCCAAAAAGAAAAAGACCTGACAACGATCCACCGACACGGGCTATCCCTTTCGACGAACTCCCCCAACGCGCGATACGAGTACTCCAGAGAAAAATGGGGGAGAGGGTCAGGTCACCCCAACCTGAACTTCACACGGAACAGTGAACCACCGGAAACCCTTATCCTATGCCACACGGACAAGCCCGAAAACGATAGATACACCCCGACCACCCCATCCTAACATGAAACTCCTCCTCGACGAGATGTACACAGGCCTCAAAGACCACCTCACCGTCCTGGGATGGGAAGTCACAACCGTCAGAGACGCAGGCATAACCGGAAAACAGGACCGCGAAATCGCCGAACACGCCAAGAAACACGGCCTCCTCCTCATAACCCAGGACCAGAAACCCGCAGAACTAGCCGACCTCCTCCACGCCAAGCACATCCTCATAACCACCGCAAGCATAGCAGCCATGGTCGACAAGGAGATCAGAGAGAAATACCCGGAAACCAGATGAACGGACCAGTAATCAATATAGATGACCGTAGACATCTCATCTGAAACCCGAATCAAGAGGATCCAAATGGAGCAACTCATCCACAACGGAGTCATGGTCCCCCTCAGATACAAAGGACGAGGCCTCACCGTCAAGGTAAAAGGCCAGACCATAACCCTCACCGACGAACAAGAGGAACGGGCCATGGCCTGGGCCAAGAAGATCGGAACACCCTACGTCGAGGACCCCGAATTCGCCGCCAACTTCCACAAGGACTTCTCAGAGATCCTCGGAACACCCGTCCTCCCAGGCGACGTCGACTACACAGAGATCCACCAAATAGTCCTCGACGAACGCGAAACCAGGGCCAACATGACCCGGGAGGAGAAGAAAGCCCTCGCAGCCCAGAGGAAGGAGAATCGGGAGGAGAACAAGGAGAAATACGGCTGGGCCACCATCGACGGCGAACGCACCGAGTTAGGCAACTACACCGTGGAGCCCAGCAGCATATTCATGGGCCGGGGACAGCACCCCATGAGAGGCAAATGGAAGGAAGGCCCCAGACACGAGGACATCGAGCTCAACTACTCCTCCGCCCCTCCACCCCTCGGCGACTGGAAAGAGGTCCACTGGGAACCCGAAACCATGTGGATCGCCAGATGGAAAGACAAGCTCAGCGGTAAGATGAAATACGTCTGGCCCCACGACTCCAGCCCCATCAAGCAGAGGAAGGACATCGAGAAATTCGACAAAGCCCTAGAATTCAGGAAACAGATCAAGAAGGTCAAGAATCACATCGCCGAGAACCTGGATGCCGAGGACCCCACCCGGAAGAAGACCGCCACGGTCACATTCCTCATCGACCACTGTAAATTCAGGGTAGGCGACGAGAAAGACGAGGAAGAAGAAGCCGAGACCATAGGCGCCTCCACCCTCCGCCCAGAGCACATCAGCTTCAACGGCGACGGCACAGTCACATTCGACTTCCTCGGGAAAGACTCGGTGCGTCACACCCTATGCATTGAGATCCCCGACCCCGTCACCAACAACCTAAAAGAATTCAGCGTCAACCCAGAGCGTCCCCTGTTCGAGGGAGTAGACTCCAAACGGGTCAGCGACTTCCTCGACGAGGTGATGACCGGCCTCTCCGCCAAAGTATTCAGGACCCACTACGCCACGTCGGCCGTGGAGAAAAAACTCAATAGAACCCACGTCGACCCCGACGCCCCCGAGTACGTCAAGAAACACGCCGCCACCATGGCCAACCTCGAGGCGGCCAAGGTCTGCAACCACAAGCGCACCATACCCAAGACCTGGGAACAATCCCTCCAGAAGAAGAGAGACCGCCTGAAAGACAGGAGAGCCAGAGCCAGAGAGAACGAGAAAAAGATCAAGCAGAAAACCACAGAAACCGAGGAAAAATACCGGGAACGCCTCGACGGCTACCAGCAGAAACTCGAGGAACATCAGACGAACCTAGAGGAGTACAAGAAACAGCTGGAGGAGAATAAGCGACAGGAGAAATCCACGAAGGGCCTGGAGAAACGCATCGCCTCCAAGAAGATGGCCATCCAGACCCAGCGGGAACGCATCAAGAAACTCAAGATTACACACAAGGAACGCATCGAGAAGCTCAAAGTCAGGCTCTCAACCACCAAAGACAGGGACAAGAACGCCATCGAGAAGCTCAAACTCCAGATCACGGCTCAGGCAGAGACTCGAGACTACAACCTCGGCACCTCCATGAAAAGCTACGTCGACCCCCGCATCTACTACAACTGGAGCCGAAAAGTCGACTACGACTGGAGGAAATACTACTCGAAAACCCTCCAGAGTAAGTTCAGCTGGGTCGAGCCCGTGGAACCACCGGCCCCGTAACCACCTCACTCTTAAATCAACATACAACTAGACATAACCAGATTCAATCATGAAGAACCTGGTCAAAAGAAAACTCAAAGCCGGCAAACCCAGCATCGGCACCTGGATCAGCGTCGGCCACCCCGACGTCTCCATGTACCTCGCCGACCTGGGCTTCGACTGGCTCGTCTGCGACATGGAGCACGGCCCCTTCGGCCCCGAGACATACCACTTCATGGTCCAGGCCATGCTCTACAACCGGAAGAACTGCATGCCCATGGCCCGCATACCCTGGAACGACCTCATCTGGGCCAAGAAAGCCATGGACGCAGGCGCCACCGGCCTAGTCATCCCCCGGGTCGAAACCGCCGAGATGGCTCAAGAGACCATCCGCATCATGAAATTCCCCCCCCAGGGCGAGAGAGGCGCAGGCCCCAGACTCGCCGCATTCCACGACCCCGACTATTTCGACACGGTAAACGAGGAATCCCTAGTCGTGGTCATGATCGAGACCCAGAGAGGCCTCGACAACATCGACGAGATATTCGCGGTGGAAGGAGTCGACGCCTGCTTCGTTGGCCCCTCCGACTTCACCCTAGACATGGGAATCCACCGTCAGTACACCCACCCCAGATTCACAGAGGCTCTGGACAAGATAGTAAAAGCCGGAGAGGAGCACGGAGTCGCCCCCGGGATGCACTGCCAGACCACACCCGGCCCCACCAACATCAACAACGCAATCGAGCAGGGCTTTAAATTCTGCGCCATCAGCAGCGACGTGGGATTCCTTCGAGCAGCCGCCACCGACGCCATCAACAGCGTCAAAGGCTGGAAAGCCTCAGAGGTAGACGAGGTAGAGCTCTAGGGTCAGCCGCCTCCCTCACCCCCTTTCCCCTCAACCCACGAGCGCCATTAAATCAGATTATTAAGCCCCGCTCCCCCATCTCCAATTGGCAGACACCCCTATGCTCGACCACATCACCACGGTTATCCGGAGCAGGCAGACAGAGCCCGACGACTCGGCCCACGCAGCCGTGGTCATGCTCCTCACCGAGACCGACGGCACACTCAAGGTCCTGCTGGTGAAGAGGGCGACACGGGAGACTGACCCCTGGTCTGGGCACATGGCCTTCCCCGGGGGAAGACGAGGCCACGGAGACCGCGACCTCATGGCGACCGCCCGCAGGGAGACATGGGAGGAGACGGGGATCGAGCTGAGACAGTGCACAGCCATCGGGAGCCTCGACACACTTCACTCGGCGGTGAGCCCCGACATGTGGATACAGCCCTTCATATTCAGCTGCACAGAGCCCCCGGAGGTGACCCTCAACGAGGAACTCATGGCACACTACTGGGTACCCCTGGAAGACCTGGACCGCTCCCGGGGCAAGACCAGGATAGGCCCCAAAGAATATCCCGCATACCTCGTCGAAGGAGAAGCGATCTGGGGCCTCACATACAGGATGCTCGAGAGATTCATCGGCATACTCGACGGCGAGGGATGACCCTCAACCCTTGAGGAGCCCACCCAGCGCCTCGGCCACATCCCCGGGCAGATCACCCACGGCGACCCCGGCATCCCTGAGGGCCTCAATTTTACCGATGGCAGTACCAGCATCACCCTGGACGATAGCCCCTGCGTGGCCCATGCTCTTCCCGGGGACCGCCGTCCTACCCGCAATATAGGCAGCCACGGGTTTCGTGAACCCGCCCCCGGCGATGAAACCTGCGGCCCTCTCCTCTGCGTCCCCGCCGATCTCCCCGATCAGGGCGACGGCCTCCGTCTCATCGTCCGCCTCGAACCACCGGAGAACATCGATGAAATCTAGGCCCACCACCGGGTCACCCCCCAAACCCACACAGATGGACTGCCCCAGCCCCCGCCTGGAGATGTGGGACGCAATCTCATAGAACAGGGTTCCGCTACGCGACACGATGCCCACATTCCCCCTCCTGAACACCTGCTCAGGCATGATCCCCATCTTCACCTCCCCGGGCTTGATTATCCCGGGGCAGTTAGGCCCTATGATGGTGGTGCCCCTCAGCCGGGCATTAGCCACGATCTCCATGGTGTCCCTCACAGGCACGCCTTCGGTGATCACCAC
>JACKQG010007901.1_pt1 | contig 10543 bp, 5 predicted proteins | sample 8237621 | NCBI WGS metagenome assembly JACKQG01 (sample SAMN15677084, study PRJNA649215) | marine metagenome | biome: marine; feature: Black Sea; material: saline water; isolation source: suspended particulate matter (SPM) from the Black Sea western gyre | collected 2013-06-09/2013-06-10 | depth...
TTATATTGATTGGAAAACTTTCAAGTTTATTTTTGCTAATATTAAAGTTGAAGATGGATTAAATGGGAAAATAGAAATTCTTTCTGAAAATTATTCCATACCTGAAAATGAAGAAATAATTGATTGTTCGGGCAAATACGTTACCAAATCTTTTGCCTGCGGTCATCATCATGCTTATTCGGCTCTTGCACGGGGAATGCCGGCGTCGAAGAAGAAACCTCGAAATTTTTATGAAATCCTGAAATATGTATGGTGGAAATTAGACAAATGCCTTGACCCCGAATTGATTGAAATCAGCGCATTGGTTACGGCTATTGACTGTGCTAAAAACGGTGTAACTTTCATTATCGATCATCATTCCTCGCCTAATGCTGTTGAAGGCAGCCTGGAAACTATTGCCGGCGCATTTGATAAAGCCGGACTCTCTCATTTGCTATGCTACGAAATATCCGACAGGGATGGAAAAGAAATTGCATTGAAAGGAATTGAAGAAACTGAAAAATACCTGCAAAACAGGCAAGGACTGGTAGGTTTGCACGCTTCCTTTACGGTAGGTGATGACACATTACAAAAGGCGGTTAATCTTAGAGAAAAATTTAATACCGGAGTCCATATTCATATTGCAGAAGATATGTATGACCAAAAATACAGCCTGGCTAATTATAACAAAAGAGTGATAAGTAGGTTGAATGATTTTGATGTGCTGAACAGTTCAAAGACAATTCTTGCACATTGCCTTCATCTGAACGATTTTGAACGAATGCTGGTCAGGGATTCCAATGCATGGGTCGTTCAAAATACCGAAAGCAACATGAATAATAAAGTCGGTTATTTCAATTCTGTTGGCTTGGGAGATAATATTATGTTAGGCACCGACGGCATGCACGGTGATATGCTCAGAAGCGCCAAAGCTGCTTATTTTGTCGGACAAAATTTTGATAATATCAATTTTGTAAGCATTTACCAACGCTTCCGCAATATTCACAGATATATTTCAGAAAATGGTTTTAGCGGTGATGGAGAAAATAATCTCGTAATTCTTGATTATGATACTCCCACTGAATTTAATAAAGATAATTTTCCCAGTCATTTTATTTTCGGACTTGAATCAAAACATGTTCGGCATGTAATCTCAAACGGAAAGCTGATAGTAGAAAACCGCAGTATGGTAAATGTTGATGAAGAAACTGTTTTTAAAACATCAAAGGAATTGAGTAAAAGGTTGTGGAATTTATTTATAAGAGTTTAAAAACCTGTCAGGTTTAACTTACAGAATATGTAAAATGTATCAATCTGAAAAGTAGTTAATTAACAAAACCTGACAGGTTTTAACAACTATCTTTTCACCTTTTCAGACCGTATTCATTTATAAAATCGTAAACCTAGTGAAATATCAACCCTGGAAAGATTCTCACTTTCATTTAAATCTAAAGACTGCCCGTCCACAATTATTTTATCCAGGACTCCGAGCAAAACGGATGTCTGAATACCAAATGCAATGTTTTCAGAAATAATAATATCTCCCCCAATTGAAATGCCAAGACCAACTGTTGCACCCTTAATATCTATTTCTGTATTTACAACGTATGCGTTATCTTTATATGACAAATAACCCAAAGTAAAGCTGCCTAAAATGTACGATTTCCCTTCATTAGAAGATGATCTCATAGTATAAGAAGGTCCTATGTAAAAAAGCCGAATATCGTCCTTCATATCACCTACGGCAATAATATTACCATAACTGTCAAACAGTGCTACACCAGACATAGTATTTTTTGCCTGGGAAAAAGATATGTTAACTCCCAATGAGTTTTTTTCATTAATAAAATAATTGAAGTCACCACCGATGTTGTATCCGCTTTTTAGCCCTCTAATGTAATCTTCAAATTCCTTGTCCACCCCGCTTAGTATTTTTGCCAATCTGTAACTGTATCCTCCCTGCAGAGCAAACCTGAATTTTGGGAATATATTTTGAATAATCTCTCCCGAATCAGGATAATACCTTTGTGTTTTAAGATTCTTTATAGTATCTTGTCTTTGTTGTTCTAAGTTTCTATTGTAATTATTTTTTAATGACTTAAAATAATTAATTTGCCATTCCGAATCATTAAAATCATCCATGCACCTAATGATTGATTTCCTGATATTTTCTTTATTTGTTGTTTGTATCGAAGATAAGCCAATTTTATTTACAACTTCACTTATATAAAGATCCTGATGATCAGGAGTAAGAAATTTCAGGGTTATTTCGCATTTACTTATTTCTGAATTGTCTTTTTCTAATTCGGTAACCCAAAGTTTATTAACACTAATTATTATAGGTATTTGACCACTGTCAGGCGGAAAAGCTGATTTGAAAAAAGACATTAATTCTTCAGGCATTTTTGTTGTGAAATCGAGCATTACATTACCACCTGTTTCGTCGGACTTAACAATACCAATAGCGGACTTCATCTGACGATTATCCAAAACGTCCAAAATAAAAAAATTTTTGTCCGGCATCTCAACAGGTTCTTTATTTAAATTAATTAACCGGTAATTTTGTGAATATAATCCGCTATTACATATTATTAACGAAAAGAGCAAAATGAATTTGTAAACATTTTTTTTCATTATGTATATAAGTTATGTTTAGGTTTTTTCTATAATGCAAAATTGTGAAATTTTATTTCAACGAAGCAAGGAAATCCTCCTTTCTTCTGCGCGATACTTCTAACTCTGCTCCGTCTTCCATAATTACATAACCGCCCTCACCTTTTTTATAACGTTCTAAGTATGTAAGATTTATAAGATGAGATTTATGAATTCTGAAAAAATTGAATGGAGTAAGCATCTCGTCATATTCCTTTAAAGTCTTTGATACAATTATCTTATCGCCATTGTTCAGGAAAATGTTGGTATAGTTATTATCCGATTCGCAACGGGTAATTTCTTTAATCTTTACAAAAATGATCCCGTCAATTGTGGGCAGGGTGATTTTTTCAAAGCTATTCCTGTTGGTAAGCAAAACTTCCAGCTTTTTATTTATCTCCGAATATTTATCATCTTCCGATAATCGTGAACATGCTTCAATTAACTGTTCAGGCTCTACCGGTTTAAGTATATAATCTATGGCACTGAATTTAAACGCCTGTATGGCAAATTTGTCATAAGCAGAAACGAAAATGATTTTAAAGTTAATTTCAGGAAGTTGCTCTAACAAATCAAAGCCGGTACCATCGGGCATTTGAACATCGAGGAAAATAACATCAGGATTAAGATTTTCAATTTTTTCAACCCCTGCCTTTACACAATCTGCCTCATCAACAACCTGGATATTTTCACAATGCTTTTTAAGTACATTTTTTAAAGCATTTCTTGCTTTGCTTTCGTCATCAATGATTAACGCTTTAAACATACATTTTTAATTTGTTGATCTTGTTTTTCAGAATCAATGCTTCATTTATCAGAGCAAAATTACAAAATCTTTATTCATTTTCAAAAGGTATCCGTAATTCCACTTTTGTTCCTCTTGGATTACCCGATTCATCTTTCAGATCAATAATTTTCACCGAAACATCTTCTTCGGTTTTTTCATTCAGAATATCAAGTCTTTCCTGTGTAACCTTCATTCCCAATGACCTGTGCTTTTTACTACCTGATTTTCTCTTAATTTCCATTGCCTTCTTTCTGCCAATTCCGTTATCTTCTATTATACATTGCATTAACTTACCTTCAGGTTTAAGTTCAACTTTGATCCTTCCCCTGCCGGACTTACCTGCAATGCCGTGAATAATGGCATTTTCAATAAACGGCTGGATAAGCATGGGCGGTATAAACGTATATTCCTGATCAATTTTTTCATCCACATTAATCTCAAAATCAAACTTATTGTCAAATCTTAGTTGTTCCAATTGCATATTCAGTTCAAGGGTATTGATTTCATCTTCAACCGGAACAAAAGTTTTACGTGAATTTTCAAGAATATACCGCATCAGTCTGGCGAACTTCGATAAAAATGATTGCGCCGAATCGGAGTTATTATCAGTAATAAAGCTGTTAATAGAATTCAGGGAATTGAAAATAAAATGAGGATTCATCTGAGTACGTAACAATCGTTGTTCGATATCGATGTTTTTTCTTTCCAGCTCGATACGATAATGCTTTTGCTTAAGCTTATAACTGTTAAACAGCAACAGCGCCAGGATGATCAGTAAAACAACTGCAGAAATGATATAATAAAAGCGGTTCTGTTGTTTTTCAATCTTAAGATCCTGAATTACTATTTCTTTCTCCTTCTTGTCTAATTCATATAAAGTTTGCATTTCGGTTATTTCGCGCCGGCTGTCGCGGTTATAGAGTGTATCTTTTAAAACAGTATATTCAGTATAATTTGCATAAGCATTTTTATAGTCATTCACTTTGAAATAATAATCCGATAAAGCCTTATAAGCATCTTTGATAAGTTTTGTTTCTTCGATTTCCTTAGCGAGTTTCAGGGCTTCTTTCAATAAAGGTTCAGATTTATCATATTTCTTCTCTAATGTATATACCTCTCCAAGTTTTAAAGAAGCCAGTGCAATATTCGCTTTGTTTCCTGATTCCTCACTTGTTTGTAATGCCTGTTTGAAGTTATCAATCGCTTTTTGGTTATTATCTAATTTAACAAAAATATCTCCGGTATTTATTAATGTGTTGAAAATGCCTTTTTTATCACCTATTTGCACACTGACATTTTGCGATTGTTCAAGATATTTGAGTGCTTTCTCAAAATCACCCAGGTCGAAATAAGCGATACCTATATTTTGTAATGATGATCCAATATAACTTAGATTGTTAATTTCTTGTGCAATCATTAATGAATTTCTGTAATGCTCAAGGGCTAAATTGAACTTTTTCCATTCTGAATAAATTATACCGATATTGTTTGTGGCAAAATATAGGGCTTGTTTATTAGACATTCTTTTTGCAATTTCAATAGAATTCTGATATTGATTAATGGCTTCTTTATAATTCCCCAAATAATGATAATTTGTGCCCAAATTATTATAAGTAATGCCTATAGCTGCTGTATCATTTAATTCTTCAAATATTTCCAGGGCACGGAGTTGAGATTCAATGGCAAGAAAATACTCCCCTTTTGCATTATGCCCACTGCCTATCATTAGCATCCCCCTTGCAATACCTCGTTGGTTATCTGTTTCTTTCGAATAATCCAGTGCCTGGTTTGAATATTTTAAACTGCTATCCGCTGAAATCCTTAAATAATTATATGATAGTCCTATCAGCACTTTAATTTTGTCTTCGCCTTCAACCTCATTCAATCTTGTTTTCAAACTGTCAATAACGGTGTTTTGAGAAAAAGCTTTACCAAACAGTAAAAGAAGTACTAATAAAAAGTACAGTTTATAATTAAACCCGCAGAAAAAAGGTTTGCAAAATATCATGCAACTAACAAGCTGAATATCTGTATGTTTATATTCAATAATCTTTGCAAATTCCTTTTCAACGGGTTTAACTTTATATTTCATAATACTATGACTAAATAACCGGATATAAAATTACAACAAAAAAGATTCTGCCGTTAAATAATTTTATACTGCCGGTTACCGAAAAAAACTTCCATTTAATAATTCACACTTGTTTTTAAGTATTTAATATTCTATCTTTGAATAAATTTTTTTATAAATTTAAACAGTCTCTTATAATTATCAATATTAATAATCATGAAAAAGCACTCTATGTATTTTAAATCGTTGTTATTAGTAACATTCCATGTTTTTTTGATTGTTTTTATAAATCCTGATAACATGGCACAGGGACCTACTTCTTCCATTGGCGACAGGGAGAATATCGGTATTTTTGGCGGACCTGCCGATGATCTGACTTATGTGTACACAAATCAAAGAATATTTGCTGCCATACATTCACCTGCAACATTATTTTATTCGGATGATACCTGTAAGACCTGGAATCCCGCTTTTCCTTTTGATTCGCTGGAATACGATCTTGAAACACGAGGATGGGGTGGCGGAGCGCTCAGAGTATTATCCAATTTAAAAGGATGGGTTGCCGTACAAACCGGTTATTCAACCGGCTACCTTTCATCGGCTGTTATCAGCTATGATAATGGAAATACTTTTCAAACAGCCTTTGATCCGTACTTGCTGAATATATTAACTTCCGAAAGCCAGCCCGTATCTGCAATAGCTTTGAGTGATCATTATTTATTTACTGCATTAGGTAAGTACCTTGTCAGGCTGAATGATACAACTTCATTCGGAATGAATCAGTTCATCCTTAAAATTGATACTTTACCGGGATATATGCCGGGATCTTATATCAGTTGGATCGCTGCAACAAACGATTCAACAGGTTTTCCTGTTTATTTTTTGATTGATGATGATTTAGGAAACAGTCAATTATATGTTTTTTACGAAGGTATTTTAATTGAGCTGAATGCTTTGCCTCCTGAATTGAATGTAATTAACGTTTTTACACATCCCGGACAAATAGCCGGCGACACGGTATTTATAAGCTGCAGGGATGTTAATACCCAGGAAATATTCCTTTTCCGCTCTTTTGCAGGTGGCTTTTTATGGGAAGATATAACACCGATGCCCGGGTTACAACAACCTCTTATTGACGCTGATTTCAGCCCCGACTGGATAAGCATGATGCCATTAAGTAATGGTTTAAGGCTATCATTACCTGGGGGTTTATTATCAGATGATATGGGTGATTCATGGCAGGGGACTGCATTATCGGATTATGGAATTGCCACAAATCCTGTAAATATCGATTTGATTGTCGGATCAAATAATGTTGGAGTTGCTGTAAGCCATACAGGCATCTATGGTCCTTTTAGTAATGCAGAAAATATCGGTTTTACAAGCGTAAACGTAAATGAGTTCTCTCAATCGCAAGGTATATATTATGTTGCTACCGATGCTGGCTTAGCATATACAGAAGAGTATTTCAATCCGCTGATTAACGGTTATGATCAATGGATACCTCCCAACGGACTTTTCCCGGTACCAAATACCGGAGATGAAGAGGGGGTTACGGCTGTCGCCATTGATCCAAATAACAGTGAGCATGTCATCTGCGGTTATAAAGGCGGTTTTTGTGTAACATTTACCGGACCTTTTGATTTTACTTATATTACACCTATTGACTGGAATACCAATCCTCATCTGGACCCTTATGTTACGGATATCGAATTTGTAACTTCCAGTATTATAGTGGCAATTACAGGTATGAAATTTAAAAAATTAGCAGGACAGCCCTCACAACCGGTCGGTAATATCTGGAGGTCGATTGACGGAGGGTTGTCATGGACACTTGTAACTCCCTATTACCCCGATGAATTCCAAATGGGAAATTGCCTTGCTGTTGGAACAAGTGGTCCTCCGGTTATTTATTCAGGTACCGGATACAACAACATGCTGCAGACACCTGTGCCGGGAGTTCTCTGGTCTTCTTATAATATGGGTGATACCTGGACGAAAGTAAATGATGCACCTGTCTTTGGCGGCACGGGAATCCCTTTACCTGTTTATGATATAGATATTGATCCGATAAATTCTGATATCATATACCTTTCGTCAGATCAGGTTTTTGTCAGGTCGGATGACGGTGGATTAAACTATTTTATTACAGATGTACCATACAATACAGGCTCATTTACTTCGGCATTAATCGATCCTGCTTTTCCTGACAGTGTAACAGTTACTGCAGGGCGGCATATTTATAAATACAACTTCCTGATTGATGATGCGGATTTAAAATTTAAAGGAATGCCGGGTGAATTTTTTACAAGCTCATCATCCGGTTCTGTTCTCGGTGGTTCAAACACAGGTGGAAATAAAATCACAGAAGCAACAACGTATTTTTTAGATTTAAAAGTATATATAGAAGGACCTTTTAACGGAACCGACATGAACACACAATTGAACAGCAGCGGTTATTTACCTTTATCCCAGCCATTCAATCAACCTCCCTGGAATTATAACGGAACTGAAAGTGTAGTTGAAATTCCTAACACAGATGTAGTTGACTGGATATTAATCGATTTAAGAAAAACCAGTGGAGACCTGTCATCGGCCACAGCAGAAACCAGGTTTTACAGACAGGCGGCTTTTTTAATGAAAGATGGGTCCATTACGGATGATGATGGAATTAATAAACCAAGATTTAGTATTATCTTATCAGATTCAAAAGATTATGATAAAGTCCAGGGAGTTGTATATTCTCCATCTCATGTGAGGGAGAGGTCAGCAGATTCCTTGTCTTCAGCAAAGTCCGATACCTACTCCTATGATTTCACCTCCGGACCGGAGCAGGTTTGGGGAGGGGCAACAGCACATAAAGAAATTGCTCCAGGCGTATGGGGTATGATAAGCGGCGACGGAAACCACGACGGGCAGGTGGATAATGCAGATAAAAATGAAGTATGGTTAGTTCAGTATGGCAACACAGGTTACTACTTTGGCGACTTTAACAGGGATGGAACAGTAGATGATACCGACAAAGACGATTACTGGAAACCAAATGCAGGGACAGGAAGCAGGATAGAGTGAGATGAACTAAAATACTTAAAGTGAGCTATAATTGAAATTCCAAAAACCAAAAACTAATAACTTTTAACAAATGACTTATTACTTTATTTTTTTTATATATTTGCCCAGTTATTAACTTTGTAATTGCATGCCACATATATTAAAGATTTATATTCTTTTAAAAAACTTCCTCCGATGAATATACGGAAATCTTGCTTTGCTCATTCATTACTTCAGCTATTAAAGGTTCTTTATATCCGGTTATTATGTTTGATTGCCTCAGGTCGAATCAAATAAATTAAATAAATTATTAACTTAAAAAGTAATTGTAATGAAAAAAGTAAATTTACTATCAATTGTAATCGCATTTATTATGTTCTCCGGAACAATAAATGCACAAAACATTGCTATCAGCGATGTAACACACACAGCCGATGCTTCTGCAGTTTTAGATGTGTATTCTACTTCACTTGGTATGTTAGTGCCCCGTATGAACACTGCCCCTGCTTCACCTGCAACAGGATTACTTTATTATGATACAGGTTCAAATAGTTACAAGTACTATAACGGTACTGCCTGGATAGAACTTTCTTACGGTAGCTTTTGGTCAAGAAGCGGAACAGACACTTATTTAAGTAATACGGGTGATAACGTTGTAATTGGAACCAACACGAGTGCTCCGGGTTATAAATTTTACGTTTTCGGAGCAACTTCACAAATGTCAAGGTTTGATGGGCAGGTTGAGTTCTGGAATACCTCTGGAGGCACCATGGATGCTGATATTAATGATGACGGATTGGGCCACGGTGTTTTTAATCTTTATGATAATGCCGGAACCCAAAGAATTGCACTAAAAGCCAATGGAAATAGCCTATTTAATGGTGGTGCGGTTTGTATTGGTGGCTCAACACCAACTTCATTATTGCATATTGTTGACAACAACGGATTTGGAACACCACAGATTTTGTTAGATAATATTTCCGGTGTTGCAAATACCGCAGTGGGTTATAAATTTGGGGCTGTTAATTTTTCACAGGGAATTGAACCCACCACAAATAACTTTGTTTTATGTAACACTGCAGTTATTAACCCTCCTTCACAAAGTGATGGAGCATCAATGATAAGTGCTTTCCAAAGCGGTATTATTGACCTGAACAATCAGAGCAGGGCAAGGGTTTATCTTTCTACCGTTCAGCTAATCCAAACAAACACATGGCAACCTATTGATTTCAATGCCATGAATTATGATGAACATTCCGAATGGACTCTCGGAGCAGGATCCCCTGTAGGAGGACCTCCTGTATCATACTTCACTGCTACAGAAGAAGGTTATTACCAGGTAAATGCCAGAACAGAATTTTACTTAGGAGGAGAAGAGGACCTTTTTTGGGTAGCACCCGATGCCTATGTTTCGATTGCTATTTATAAAGGAAATGGACAAGGAAACTGGAATATGTATGCTCAGGGAAATAATTTGCAAATAGGACAAAACAGTGCCTGGAATCCAGGACCAGATTTGTATCCTGCTAATAAATACAACAATGCTCCTAATGTAAGCGATGTAGTTTATTTACAAGCAGGTGAACAAATAGCAATTTACACCTGGCAAAGTTCAGGTATTAATCTGAATATTATTTTAGGTACTGAAAAAACCTATTGCTCAATCCACAAATCAAGCTAATTGTTTTCAATTAATCTAAATTATATAGAAATGAAAGCAAAAATAATAATAGTCCTCAACCTGTTCTTATTCCTTGCCGGCTTTGTAATCACAGGCTATTCGCAGGGAATAATAAACAGCGGAGGCTATATAACAGGTTCTTCCACAAACTTCATCAAGTTTAGTGGAAGTGGTGATATGACCCTCAAAAGCACCACTGCCGACCGTACTACCTTTGGTAATATGGTAGTTGACTTTACAGGCAGCAGTACTTATAAACTTACAATTCCCGATGATTCTTATATTACTGTTGATGGCAATCTGACTCTGAGCGATACACTAT
>JACKQG010007902.1_pt1 | contig 10541 bp, 9 predicted proteins | sample 8237621 | NCBI WGS metagenome assembly JACKQG01 (sample SAMN15677084, study PRJNA649215) | marine metagenome | biome: marine; feature: Black Sea; material: saline water; isolation source: suspended particulate matter (SPM) from the Black Sea western gyre | collected 2013-06-09/2013-06-10 | depth...
GGGATGGGTATTTTAAAAGCCTGCTTGGTACTCGCCGCTTTGACCTCCAGCGCAACCTGCCTGGCATCCAACCACACATCCGGGCAAATATGCTTCCATCCATTTGTATCCGCAAACTCACCATTAAGAACCTTAGCCGCAACTAACTGATAAAACCTACCAACCAATTGCGCAAAAGATGAGAACCCTCGAATAGGACGATCAAAGATACCCATTTGAGAAGATAAAGACTCCGTATATATCTCCGCTAATTGCAAATTACTCCACGTCTATAAACTCAACTCGGGGCCGAAGTGCCCGGTCAAATAATGGTTGATGTTTGTTTCGTATATAACTAAAAATCTCTTCCTGATTTTTATTAGCTTCATGCGACCGTGCACCGTCATGATGCCGATAATACAACACCACCTTCAAATCGTATAAAAATTTAACGCCCATAGATGCCATCCTAATCCACAACTCCCAATCCTCAAAACCTCCCTGCATCTCCGTATCAAACCCACCAGCTGCCCTAAAACATTCACGACGGCAGAAAGTAGTCACCGGTATAAAATTACCCCGCAGTAGTCGAATTAAATCAAACCCGGAACCCTGATTAACCGACCCATGAAAGGTCATTCCGCCATCGGCAAAAATTGCCATCTTTGGATACACCGCATCAACTTTGGCAATATTAATTCGACGATATGCTTTCTCCAAAAACCACCGATCCAGTGTATCATCACCATCCAGAAATACAAAATACGGTGCTGACCCCATCTCGAAAATATAGTTCCGCGCTGCCGACACCCCCCGATTATGACGCGACAACTCAAAACAAACCCCCGGATAGTTCTTTTTGAGATTCCATAGAACCTGCCGAGGGCTTTCACTTTTTAAACCAGATATTGGATCGATCTGGTTTTTCCGAGAGTCATCGTCATATAAGTATATATTAAAAGGCTTTCTGAATTTCTGGCTTACCGCACTCCGCAACGCCTTTTCAATCCATAACGGATGGTTATAAGTAGTAATAAACACATCTACTTCGGCATTGGGGGTATTCCCCGCCCACTGTACGCTTCTCATACTACTCCTCTAATTAATTGTACTAAATATAAACATAAAAATTAAGAAGTGCAAGCATTTATATAAGTATCTCAGAGTTAATTGCTTCCGTAATCAACACCCGAGCCTGCTCCCGCTCCGCACCCGCGTCTACCATCTCAGACTCCAATTGCTCCGGAGAAATACCACTGGCTATGAACCCCTGAATAGTTGCCAAATCACGAGATAACATTCCGTCATTTTGTACTGACCATACCGGACTATGCACATCAAACGGACGAGGTTGGAACTCCGCCGACTTTCGATTGTTTACCTCCACCACCCGGCCCCCGGCTTTCCGGTAGCTCACGATAACCTTCCCCCAATACATTGGATCAGTCGGAGACACCGTTAAGACGGCCTTTTTCCAGATCTCCCCATCCTGCACCCATAAAGGACTACCAAATTTCCCAATCATCGAAACCATAAAACTAGCTCTGGACTCCTTATCATTTTCGCCTGAGGTCCGGCCCCCCATATTTTTGTAGACATCCATGACAACAGCCCAGTAATTATCATACGAACCATCATCAGGGCCGACCGACTCCTTAGCCTTGTCCCACACATCCTCATCCATTACGTTTGCCGGAGCCCCTTTTAACATAGCCGACCGCGCCCGCCGTCCGTCAACCAGTTTAACAAACCCGTCTTTATCTATAGTCAACCGATGATCACGATATACAATATCAAACGCAGTCTGAACCTCCCCAGGGGAGGCTCCGGTCAATTGAACTACATCGTCCAGTACCGTCTCAATCGCCACACGCCCGCCACGTCGCGAAGATACCCGGCGCACGTACTCAACAACCTCCGCTCCCAAAGATAGTGACACACCGTCCGAAAGTCGCTGTAAATCCCTATAGTCAACCCCCGCTATTTTCCTAGTCATCTTTATCTCCTGAAATATATTTATTGACTAAAATCTCCAAAATAATATCTGGAGATTCGGCAGTCTCCCATTGCCCCGCCAACATAACAAACAATGGAAGATTGACCTTTGTAGAAGCATAGTCCAAATAGTCCTGAGAATCGTACGTTTTCTTAACTCGCAAATACCCACCACCAATTTGAGGTACATTAGCATACACCTCGTCGCGCTCAAACAAAATCTTGAAATTCCGCTCCGCCGCCTTGTTAGTTGTAGACCACTGAGGCTTCTCCCCAGCCGCATGAATCACTACACCATGAGGAGTACTTCGTGCGCCCTCACTCAATATCTTAAATTTCCAAAGCATATTATTCCTCAGGGTTGCTTACATCATGTTTAAATTGAACTCCATTATACACTGAATCCCGTAGGAAAGCATACATCAAAGGATCCAAAAACTCCAGCTTATACGGATCCGTCTGATAAAATGAAAAAGATTCAATGAAATAGTTTTCCGCATCTTGACTTGCAGTTGGGGTTATAAAACCTACCGCCCGGCCACCAGCAGGTATTCCTATAATCTCAATCCCATCATCGTCAATAGTCATCTCGCTTTCCGCGAGTTTCATGGCGTACATCTCGTCTATCGTATCAATCAAATCTGTGGGCAATTCTAAATAATCCTGCTTCCCCCGTTGCCGTAAAATAAACCATTCTGGCTCATTCCCAAAAAAGGAAAACCCGCTAACCAGCGTTTCACCAGTATCCGTTTCAAATAATGATACTGCCCCCCGATTTGCCTCCTGTGATTCATTAACCATCAAATCCAGCCGCATCCCCGACGGTGCCTGCCTACCCTGCCCAAGCTCATCTTGTAGAATCTTCTGCCGCTCTGCATCAACCCAGGCCAGCGTATCCACAACATCTGGCACCACATTAACTACCGCAGACAAATCGTTCTGCTCTAATGCTGATTCTATCTGATCAGCCATCACCGTAGGTACTCCATTAATCTCCGTATCCCCCACCAGTACCGGTTCAACATCATCAAACGCAACCTCAGGAGGAGGTATATACTCATCAAACTCTGAGAAGGAAACAATGGGAGAAAACGACCCCCTACAATATGGGTGACCCTCGTACTCTCCAGTGTCCGGATTCTGAATCAAAGGATAATCCAACTTCAATAATTTGCCAATATCATACTCTTTGCCGTCCACCGTCCGACAGTATGCACAAACCTTGTTATCATTCATCTCCCGGCGCACCGCTTTCTTATATCCGGCATCCGACCATTCCTGTAGCCCACCCGTTACGTAAATATTCATGGTCTCAGTACGAATAATTCGTTCATATATGTACCGTTGCTGATTCCACAATTCCCCCAGCCGATCTTGTACTTCTTCATCGGTTAAGCTACCCAGCCCCTCCGCATCAACCTCTGCAAACAACTGGTTCACAATATTAGACGGAATATCATCAACATTGTCATGTAACTTGGTACGCATCTTCTCCAACATATCATCAGAAACCGTGTTGATCTTCGAAAATGCTTTATTAACCGCATCCGTAATCTGCCGTCTCCGATCATCACTCAAAGCCGCCCGCCTCTGGCTCACATACCGACGACCCTTTTTAGATCGAACCAACTGCTCAACCGCCACCGTCTGCGCGCCCTCGTACAAGGTAGACAACTGCTCACCAAACCCAGCACTAGACTCCGTATTAACTATATCTACCGTATCCCGTACTGCGTGTGATAAATCTTTATCCTGAATAGATCCCTTTTCTTTCCAGGTAGTCAGCAACCGTTGTACAAATAAATCCTTCGCCGATTCAAATGAATTAAGCACATTCACTTCAGTATCAATTATGGTCTGCTGACTACTCTTATCAATCCTTGTAGTCAACAATCGTTCCTGCCATTCGTTAAGAGGAATCGGAGCAATATCTTTCATCGTAGTATACGTAGCCTTCGCCCGCATAGATTGATATCTAAGCGGCTTCGTAGCCCGTTTACGATCTTTGAACTGCCGAAAAGATTGAGTGGTCTTCTCACCGGCTTCCCCACCTAATGGAGCTTGAGGCTTATCCGTAGGAGATTTTGACACCGGCAATGCCGGAGCACCAGTTGAAGGTTCCGTTGGAGGTTTAACATCATCTATCGCTTCTGGATCATATCCGTCAGGTACCGATTTCCCCTCGTCTTGAGATTCGCCTTCGGCCTTGTCCTTTGGCAATCTAAGTGACCGAAAACTCTCCAATAATCCGGCAATCCCATCCTTAGCACCCTGAATCATTTTCTGGATCGCCGACTCTTTACCTCTATACATGGTCCGATCTGCAATTGTACCTTGCTCTTCATCTAACCAATGCAACAACTCTTCATAGTCCAGTTCCATCCCATCCGCCAGTACCTTTAACGGGACATCCCCCTTGTCCCGCAACTGTATCAGTGCGCTACGCATCGCAGAATCATCAAGTAAAGATTGCTTATGCCGCCAATTAAAATTAGGTATTATTGGCCTATTATCTTTATCAAGGAATTTATTGGCCAGTGCCACCGGCAAGAATAGTTTTCGTTTGAATAAATCTTCCATCATAGAACGAATCGGTAGATACCGACTCATCAGCACCCGAAGCCCCACCGAAGCAGAGGAGTAGGTTGGCCCTTCTGAGTAAGTAAGGGCTTTATTTGTAAACAATCGCGTCATAATGCGACGGTCAATCCCATCTAACTCCGATGCAATTGGAAGTACCTTTCCGGAAGCTCCTATCACTTCCGCGCTGACCGCGTAGTGAGTAATAATAGTAAATAACGGGTCTTGATTAGCTTGTAGCAAAAGCTCTCGAAAAGCCTGAAGATCGCCATCCGTAGGCATATACCCATCAGGGCCAGCCTGCCCCAGTTTCCACAACCATTTGGGGGCAATATGACCTCGGGCAATTGCATACTGAGCATTTTTTAGCGTATCGCTATACAACAAGTCCTTGATTATACCAAGTATAATTGAGGTACCACGAAGGTCCCAGGGAACAGCTTTATTGCAAACCAACTCGGTGCTGAACGGATCGAGTTCTAGATTCATCCCCCGCCGAATTGCACCCACAATTGCCGGATCGATATACTGCGCCACCTCACGGTCATACGGATCATTCGAATTAACCAAAGATTTTAAATGCTCATCGGGCTCAAGCTCATAATGATAAATTGAATCACCGATTTCTGAGAATCCCAAGTGATGGCCCAGTACCCGCACCCGAGAGGTGTCAATAAAAGTCATCTGAACAAATCGATTATACGCCTCCGACCACCAGAAGTACGGCATAGCCTCCCCAAACAACCACCAGCATTTGAGAAAGTTATACATATTGTCCAATAAATTAATATCATCAACCATCTGTTCGTAAACCTGCATGATTGCCGGGTCCTCCACCCCGGTTATATCAAATCGAGATATCGGCAACTGGGAATGTATTTCAATCGCGTTCCCCACCAATGGATCATATTTATAATAATGAATAATCCACTCATGGAGAGTAGGATTAGTAGTTCCATTAGACGGATCATAATGAGGAATAAAAAAGTTATCCGGATTAAATCGAGGATCTTTAATAGGAGGTGATAAATTCCTAATATCCGCACCCAGTCGAACACTCTCACCCCCAATTTGTGCTGTCCGGCCCATCTGCCCTGATGGTAAATATACCGATTGTGGGGCCCGTATCAAAGACCTTCGATCAGTCTGGGGTAGTTGGGACTTGGCCCTGGCAAACTCATTATTCAAATTCTCAGTTATAATCATTTAAACCTCATCTGGACGACATATTTGGAGATATATGATCGGCTAAATCTGCCCCGGCAAAAAGGAATTCTGAAATTGATACATCGGTAAACCCCCGCACATTGCCCTGGTGGTCCCGAAAGGTTGCCGGAAACATGATTAAATCGCCGTCCCAGCCCACATCTATGTACACCGATTTGGTATACGAGGCTACAAGTGGTTGTAGTTCAATTTCCCATTCCATAACCCCAGCCTTCGCAATACCGCTTACAAATCGTTCGGAGATCACTATCCTCTGAACATTATATCGTACCGGTTGGCAAATTCTGGTGCCTTTAAAAAGGGCCGTTACTCCGTTAATTACATCCGACAAAACCCCCGGAGCAACCGATTCCAACTCGGAACCTCCAGGACCAATAGCTACTTTAAATTTGTTCATAATTACCTCAACGCAATCGCCCGTTTGATTTCCCGGGCATCAAATCCATATTCAGACTCAACCAAGTCTGTAGTTACCTTCACGAATTCCGGATCTCGTTCCCACCCAACGTGATAAAACTCACTATTATCATTCACCAATTCATCAATAGCACCATTAATTTCTGAGAAATGATTATGCCCATCAGATTGCGGGGATTCGTATACCCCATCCGGGTCGTGCCTACCTACGCCACTAATCCGAGTATCCGATAACACATCATCGTCCACAACCCCCTCCGGGTCAAATTCGGTATCAGAGCGTCGCGTAACAGGTACCCGCTCGATTACACCACCAATTCTAATGGTCTGAGTCAGCGGCTCATACCCGGCATCCCCCGGAAGAGCCAGATCCTCATCCATGTCCTTGCCAATACTTGATAAACTCTTAGGCATCTCTCTCTCCATACCGTATTATCTCATCTAACGTATAAGCACCATTTTGATACAAATGCAAAGTTTCAACTGATTTGCGCAGAATAAATTCATACACCTCGTAGTCCTCTTGATTAATCTGGTGCCCGGCAAACGGATGAGGACTATCAATATCCCCGCTTTCCAGTAGCTTAATGAGGTGCTGATCAGTTGGAGTACCCCGTTCCATTTTACTTTTCAACTCCGCCAGCCGAACCTCAAGCATCTCTAATTGATCCCGCACCCACTCTTCAAACACATCCTTAACTGTCCATTTAGGCGCGCCCGCCAGAGTCCATTTTAAATGATCATCATACTGATAGTCTTTAGGAGCCCCCACTTGAATAGCCATTAAAAAATTAAAATGACACTCATGAAGGTACTGCAACGAATTCCAATTTTTCCGAGCCGCCACCATCAATGGGTCAGGCCCATCTATCAATTGTTCCGTTTCATTATCGATTAAAAAGTGCTCACCATCTGCGCGAACAATTTTACTTGTACGTAAATTTGTATCTTCCATTTATACTCCTTAATATGTTATAGCAATTATAGTCAGTAAATAGACCTATTCTATCTCAGATCTGTAAACGACAGTGGCAATCCAGCATCTACCCGCTCAGCCAGCGAAACCTCTTCACCCCCCAACTCAACCAACCTCCGCTGAGCTAAAGTAGCATAGGCCTGATCTAACTCAAATCCAATATAAGGATACCCCAACTGACTCGCCGCTATAAGCGTTGACCCAGACCCCGCACAAGTATCCATAATAATTTTACCCCGGAAAACTGTATACTGGATCGCCTGACGTATAAATTCAATTGATTTTGGGGTAGGATGATCAACCCCGACAGGTGCTGAAAACCTCCAAACGTTTCCAATTCGTTTTGTGCCTGGAGGCCGCTTCCAATCACCCTTGACCGCCAGTATCATAATCTCATAACTGGGCGCAAAATTGCCCGCCAGGTCCCCCATCCCACCACCAGATTTATCCCAAATAATTACGTTCCGAATTTCAAAATACTCTGAAATCTTAGCAGCCCACTGTGGATACACATCCCACCGAGTAAACACCATAAACGGTGCCGGATCTTCTAACACTCTATAACATTCGGGCAACCACGCATCGATAAAAGGAATCAATGTTTCAAAGCTACTATCACCCACTATCGGATCAAACTTATCAATCCGATTATTTGATTGGTATCCTACCCCATACGGAGGATCAACTATAATAGCCCCAATTACGTTATCCCCAATAGATTCCATTGCTGATAGGCAACTGGCATGATAAACTCCATTCGGATGATAGTACCCAAAATCTATATTCGTTTTTATAGCTTTCATAATACCACACCTCCCGGTAGCTTTTGAGGTCCACGCCCTGGTTGATTTCGCAGTACCCGAGGTTGGATAGCTGACATCGGAATATTAATTGGAGATATACCTGAACCTCCCGCCGCAGGATTAAACACGTTCCCCGCCCCACCCGCAGAAACCCCGACAGGTGCCGACGTCGGCGCGCCCATTCGACCACTCCCGGCAGTCACCCCGGCAGGCATCCCAATATGCTGTTTCCGCGCAACCGTTGACCGTTTATTCTTGTCCTGACCTACCAGCAACCATGTAACCCCCACCACCGCATCCGCAGCATCTTGTAGGAAGTTTGGTTTTTTAACCGGCTTCTGTTTAACCCCGGCATCAACTAGATTATTAAACTGCCCCACCGCCTCTCCGTCAATAAAATCTATCGCTCGCAAATAAGCCTGCCGCTTAAACAAGTCGTAGTCATCGCGTTTTATATTATGTATAATTGTTTTGATTTTCAGGTACCTGAGACTCTCCTCCAGATGCGCACTGTTCCATTGATCAGCCCCTACCGCCACTAAATTAATATGTTTAGGTAATATATTCGTTAACCACGTTTCCACATTTGCTAATGACACCCGGATACCACGCCCGTCATCAGGCCTCCAAATAATCTCATCATCAATAACCACCGTCTCCACCGGAATAGGCCCATTCTCCGAATCCATAATACGCTGCTCCAAATGGCCTATTACAATCACCGCATCACAATGCTTCTCCGCTGCGTCTAACCACGCCACCCGAGGAATCTGAAATCGATCAAACTGAGTTTTAGCTTGGCAATTAACCACACTCTTTGTCAAATAGCGTACCACCATCCCATCCTTATCCCGAGTCGTAATAACCCGGTCCTGGATAGTAAATAACGGCAACCGAAACCGGGAACTGGCTACATCCACTTTGGACGATACTAAACTCTTTAGTACCTCGGGGTATTCAATCCAACCACCTGCGGTGGGAGGTGGAATACAAAGTAGTTTTGTAATTGAATCTGCTATATTTTCTATAGTAAATGACCCGGCATACTCAATAGGAACTTCAACACCAACATTTTCAATCCCAAAATAGTCATCCAGCCTGGGATGCCGAATGACAATCATCTCTCCACTGAAATTATGCATCCCCTTAGAAAACCAGGGATAACTCAAAGACCCACATAATCGACTATCATCCCCCTGAGAGTATTTGAACAACTCAAGAATAACATCACCCTCCTCTTGGCGCGGGTATGAAATCACCATGCCCATACCACGAAAGTTCTTAGCTACACGAGTCTCCACTGATGACCGTGCGGTATTATAAATCTTCCACGCCCGCTCCAACTCCACAGCCGATGTAAACCCAGAAATCTCATCCAATACAAAAAATACCGGGTTATACCCCTCCCACGATTCATTCTCAGTAGTCTCTGATACCGCCTCAATATGTTTTGGAAATATTGCCCCGTTAGTCATCATAATAATTTTACCTCTATGCCGGGACCGTTTTTTAACCTTTGAATGGTACTGCCGCTTGTACTCAATATCAAAATTATCTTTAAACCACCGAGAGTTCATAATATGGGTACTAAAATAATTAAAGAAAATCTTCTCCGCTTGCCGACCTTTCTTAGCTACGTTGATTAAATGCAAAGTAGAACTACTTCGTATCCCCAATAAGTACTCTTGAGGGTTTGCCAGACAAAGCAGTAGATACACCACATACACCGCTACTCTTGATGCAACCTCATCCTTCCCCCCGCCTTTGCCATACACCAACACCTCTATATCATAGAGCCGCCGGGGATTGAAAGTATTCTTAGGATCATCTCCAATTAGCATAGCAACATCATTATATTGAAGATCAGATAGTTTAAAAGTACCTAGATAACTGGGCGACTCACAAAACTCCCGGAATCCCACCGGCTCCTCTTCCCAAATTACATCATCAGCAAGTCTCGTTCCCTCGAGCTCCGCGAACTTGATGGCACACATCTGATCTATTTCTCTAATTGTTGACATGCATATCCACAAATGTTTCTACATTATTTTTAGATCCATATGCAGTACCAAACAAAAGCTCTTTAATAGCTCTCCACTCCCCACTACCTATCGAATACGTATCTTCGTATGGTCCTCGATAAAACATCGGATACGGAAATAATCCCAAACTCTGTATCCATTTAATCCTATTCCACGCAGCCTCGGGGGTATCACCGTCAAACTTAACCAAAACGTAACACCCAGCCTTACCACGCATAGCACCATCAGACCATCCTGTTTTATTACGTACACGGTCAATTGCACGAACAATTGCAGATTCCATCCCAGCATAGTCATATGCAATATAAAACCTTTTAAGCCGCAAGTCAACCAAATTATCTATAACCCAATCATCCATGAATCTAACATCTAATCCCCCGGTAAACGATATTGGATGATCCTGCAACCGAAGCATAGTAAATACATTAAATAGATGCTCTCGACTATTTGCCAATATATTGTTATCTACAACATACCAGATCCCCACAGAAATTCGGCCGTCAAGGCGAACGGCACTGGGCA